>OKWD01000063.1_pt1 | contig 17609 bp, 19 predicted proteins | sample 1607011 | NCBI WGS metagenome assembly OKWD01 (sample SAMN04414077, study PRJEB24778) | human gut metagenome | material: faecal | host: Homo sapiens | reverse complement strand
GGTTGTTTTAAGACCCCAAAATTACTAAAAAAAGACGTTATGGCGAACATTTTGTGGCGATGGAAAATGACGAAATGGGTTAAATAATCGTTTAAGATTATAAAAAAGATGCTTTCAAACACTAAAAATATACCTAACTGCTTTGGTGAATGAAAATATTGTGGTATTTTGCCAATAAAATAGGGGTGATATGAAAGGAAAAAATAATCATTACCTAAATATTATTAACTAATTAATCAAAAAACAACAAAATTTAATTATGGAAGCTCAAAAGCCTAACACTCCACAAAAACCTGTGGCAGCTAAGAGTGCAAAAACTCAAGGTGAACACAAAGTACGTGGTATTAAAAATGCGTTCTTGGTCATTGTCTGCTGTGCAGTAGTGGCTGTTTGCTTGTTCTTGTTCTTGTTTGGTAACCCGTCACACTTCGACACTACATTGACAGGTTCATCAGTTGCTTTCCTTGACAACCCAGAAGGTCACTGGAAGCCGACAGACCTTATCGGTACAGTGTTCATGGGTGGTGTTATCGTGCCTGTTCTTCAGACATTGTTCTTGACAGTAATCGTTCTCTCAGTAGAGCGCGCTATCGCTTTGAGCAGCGCGAAAGGTACTGGCAGCATCTCTAAGTTTGTGGAGAATGTGAAGGCAAGCCTTCAGAAGGGCGACATCAAGAAAGCTCAGGAGCTCTGCAGAAAGCAAAAAGGTAGCGTTGCTGCCGTTGTTGCTGCAGCGTTGACAAAATATGACGAGATGGACAAAAACGAAACTCTTACAAAAGAGCAGAAGTTGACTTCATTGCAGCAGGCAGTTGAAGAGGCGACAGCATTGGAGATGCCTTCATTGCAGCAGAACCTTCCTATCGTTGCGACAATGACTACTCTTGGTACACTTGTCGGACTTCTCGGAACCGTGCTCGGTATGATCAAGTCATTCCAGGCTCTTGGTGCCGGTGGTGGTAGCGTTGACTCAATGGAGTTGTCTATCGGTATTTCTGAGGCACTTGTCAACACTGCATTCGGTATCGCAACTGGTGCATGCGCTGTAATTTCTTACAACTTCTTCACAAACAAAATCGACAACCTTACGTACGCAATCGACGAGATCGGTTTCTCTATTGTACAAACGTTTGCTGCTACTCACTAATCTGTAAATAAGGTAAAATAAGTAAATATGGGAAGAGTAAAAATCAAAAGGAAGAGCACGCTCATCGACATGACGGCGATGAGTGACGTGACCGTACTTTTGCTTACATTCTTCATGTTGACATCGACCTTTTTGCAGAAAGAACCAGTGGTTGTAAAAACGCCGTCCTCAATCTCTGAGCAGGCTGTACCGGCCAACAACTTGGTAACGGTGCTGGTTGACCAGAAAGAGAATGTGTTTATCTCAATCACGGGATCAAAGAGTATGTCGAGCGACACAGTACGAATGAAAGTATTGAACCGTGCGGTGTCCAAATACAACAAATTGCACCCGAATGAGCCAATTAATTTGACTTCGGAGCAGGTTGCTTCATTTGGCAAACTCAATATGTTTGGCTGTCCGTTCAAAAAAACTGCCACAATTGTTGAGCATGCCTTCAGCAGATCAGGATCTTGCAATGAATCCAGACAAGCCAGAATTTATCGGATCTATTCAAATCGACGGTCGTCACACATTTGAAAACAATCCTAATGAATTCCAGATTTGGATGCTTGCATATCGCGATGTTGCTGCAGAACTTCCAGCAGAAGTTGAGAAACCAGACGGAACGGTAGACAAAGACGGAACGGTCTATGACTTGGTAAAACAAGGAAAGGTTATTTCTGTCAAGGCTGACGAGGCCACCCCGTTCTCTGTAGTGCACGTTGTAATGGATAACTTGCAGACTTTGAGTATGAATAAGTTCTCATTGATGACCTCATTAAAACAAAAGGAGAATTAAGCATATGGCACAGATTGAACAAAGTAGTGGCGGAAAGCAGAAAAAGGGCGCCCAGAAAAAGATGCAAATTCACGTTGACTTCACACCGATGGTCGACATGAACATGCTCTTGATCACGTTCTTTATGCTTTGTACTACGATGCTCAAGTCTCAGACTTTGAACATCATGCTTCCTTCAAATGAGAAGGTCACCAATAAAGATCAGATGACTCAGGCTAAAGCCGACAATGCCTTCACAATCATTGTCGACAGCAAGCGTGAGAAAGCGGAAACCCTCCCTAACGGAGAGGTTCAACCGGGTAAGATTGTTGCCAACTACGTTTATTACTATAAAGGTAAAGGCGTTGATGAAAGCGGAGCAATTCTTACTCCTCTTGAAGAGCCGGCTAAGTATAGGTCGACAAATGTCAACGCTGGTGTTGTAGACAATATCCGTGGCGTCCTTGAGAAAATCAACAAAGATGTTTTGAAGGATATTAAGGAGTTGGAAACTCAATACAACGGTGGAAAAGGCAATATGTCAGAGCAGCAATACAAAGAAAAGCAGAAAGAGATTATCAACCGCAAGCGTGACAACAAGCCTGTTGTTGTAATCAAAGCTACTGACAATGCTTCTTTTGTCAACTTGGTCAGCGCTCTTGACGAGATGCAGATCAATGGTTTCAACACCTTCCAGATCAATAAGCTGAATAAGAACGACTCTATCTTGTTGAATGATTTCTATGCAAAGCATCCAGATCATTTGACAAAAAAATGATGAATAGGTCAGAATTAATTGTTGAATCTTAAAATACAAAGAAATATGGCAAAAGATGTAGATCTTTCATCAAAAGAATGGCGCGATCTTATTTTTGAGGGTAAAAACAAGGATTTCGGTGCGTATAAACTGCGCCAAGGTTCAGAAAGCCGTCATAATAAAGCGTTCTTCTACGTTCTTATTGGTCTCGTAGCTGTTTGCTTGCTTATTTTCGGATATATGAAGTATGAGGCTTACAAGACTCATAAAGCTGAAGAAGAGGCAAAGGCAAAACTTGAGCAACAACAAAAACTTGCTCAAATGGAGGCTGAAAAAGAAGAAGAGAAGGAAGAGGAAGTTGAACAAATTGAGATTGAAGAGGTTAAACCAGAAGCTCCTCAATTGGCAACTCAGCTGATGACCGAACTTCTCCTTACGGATACGCCAAAGGAAGACAATGAGATTAAAGCGAACGAGGATATCCAGAAAGACAACTCAGTGATGTCTACGTTCACTCAGGCTGGTTCCGATGACATTAACCTGATTAAGGAGCACAAGGAAGAGGTCGTTCAAGAGAAACCAAGAGAAGAGAAGAAAAAGGAAGAGGTGTTCACTCACGTAGAGCAGATGCCTAAATTCCCTGGTGGTGACGCTGAACTTTATAAGTTTATCAGCAACAACCTCAATTATCCGGCAATGGCAATTGAGAACAACGTACAAGGTAGAGTTGTTGTTCAATTCGTCGTTACAAAGGATGGTTCAATCGGTAATGTAAAGGTTGTACGTAGTGTGGACCGTGACCTCGACAACGAGGCAATCCGTGTCTGCAAGAAGCTCCCGAAATTTATTCCGGGTAAGCAGAACGGTCAACCTGTGAATGTGTGGTATACATTGCCAGTTACATTCAAACTCCAGAACTAATATTTAGAATGTTCGATATTTAGGCGGACGGGCATTTGCCCGCCCGCCTTTTGTTTGTAATCGCGGAATTTATGTAAATTTTGTACAAAATAGCAGATATGATAGAACAAGGAATATTTAAGCGGACTGAATTGCTTGTTGGAAAAACCGTGATGGATGCAATAGAGAATGCGAGTGTTATAGTTTTTGGCGTCGGGGGCGTTGGCAGCTGGTGTGTGGAAGCCTTGTGCGGTCGGGAATTCGCAAAATAACTATTGTCGACTCGGATGCTGTATGCATAACCAACATCAACCGTCAATTGATGGCAACGACAAAAACCGTAGGCAAGCCAAAGGTGGATGTGTTGAAGCAACGATTGCTGGAGATAAATCCATTGGCCGACATTGAACGCACGATGTGAAGTCTATTCAGAGCAGACGGCAGAGTCGTTTCACTTGGAAACGTATGATTATGTGATTGATGCAATCGACAGTCTTGACAACAAAGCATCGTTGATTAGGCGAGCATGCAGCAGTGGCGCCGTTTTGTTCTCCTCGATGGGGGCGGCTTTGAAGATGGATCCAGCGAAAATATCTGTGGCAGAGTTTTGGAAAGTGCGTGGATGTCCGCTTGGCGCTGCATTGCGGCGTAAGTTCAAGAAGTCTAAATTGTTTCCTTCAAAGAAATTCAAATGTGTCTACAGCGAGGAGCTGTTGCAGAATGTTGGGACATGTGGCGATTGCGGAACGGAAGAGTGTGTGTGCAAGAAGAATACATCGGGGAATGATGCGGATTGGCATGCGTCAAAAGTCCACACCAATGGAACGGTTGCTCACATAACAGCAATTTTTGGATTCACATTGGCGGGACTTGTAATTGAAGACATTCGCAATAAATCATTCGGAGATTTGGGTGACTGAAAACGGGGACAAGATTGCGGCGTGGGCGGATTCTTGTGCAATCTTTTTTTGTGCAGGTGTTATGCCTTCCGGAGAATAAGGATTGCCGGCGACTGGGCGTTGAAAAATGGATTCAAACCAAGTGCAGGCAGCTGTATATCTTCCGTATACATAATTTAGGTGGTATCCATCGCGAGTCATTGAGTCTCCGATTGTCGATGTACGGGCATTTTGTATGGCAGTGCCGCACGGAATGAGTATGTCGAAATGGTAAGCGTCCATCACCATTTCAGTTGTGCCTATAATCTCGTCAAACATTACATTTTGGGAACAGCTGTAATTTGCAAAACCGGGGTGTTTGGAGTCTTGAGAGTATGCCCACGTACTGTGGAACATAAATTTAGTTGAGTCATTTACGTTTTGCCGCACATATTTCATAAGTTCATCAAGAAAAGGCGCATATGTGAGAGGCATTCCGGAGAAATGGCTTGCCTGCTGAAATGACACATAATCCCAATGTTCATCAGCAAGAGCTTGGGTAAGAGAGTAGTGTGGCGTGTCAGTCTTTATGCCATTGACAATTTTGCGATAATTGTAAACGCTGTCGTTTTCTGTCAGAAATTTCCAATGTTGTTCGAGAGAACATCCGCCAAAATACAGGTTTCCTACAACGATATCGATGCTGTCAGCTTGGGCTATATTCCAAAGATATTGCTCGATTGCATCTTGTGAGAAACTGTTGCCTATGGCAAGAATCTTTATTGTTTTATCGCTTGATTTTTGTGCATAAGCGGGATTGGCTCCTACAAAAACAATCGATAAAAGCAAAAAGAAATAAATCTTAAAATTATATTTTTTCATAGCAGAATAATTAAATAGTACCAATTAGACGTTTGAAGATTGAAAAGGTTTGATTAATTTTGGACAAAACTTGGAGAAATGACAATAAGAAGATACAAAAATCGGATTTTAGCGTTTCTGGTGTGTGCATCTGCTGTTGTGGCACATTCAGCAGTACGTCTTGATGAACTTTGTGTTGCCGTTGACGGGCAAAGGGAGTATTCATATAGCGACAAGAGCGCCGGATTCTTTTATGGAATGACTGGTGTCGACAATTGGCAGGACGGAAATGCCGGTTGGAATGTGGCGGCGAAACGTGTGCTGGCTGATTATCAACTGTCGTTGGACGGCAATCCTCTCAACAAAACGTGTGCGGAAACGGACGTGTATCCGTATAAAATTGTGAGGAAATATAAGGATGCCACAGAAACGATGTATCTTGTTGATGGCAAGAAGATAATTGTCATTGATGTTGTGGCTCCAAATGCAAAAAAATAGGAATTGCACTTGAAGGTGACAACCTCATTTCTCTACCGAAGCAGAGCGGAGCTACGGCGGTTTGCCAACCGTCTCTTCATAAAAACAAGTTGGTGAGAATCGGAGCGCAAGACGGGTCTCCTGTAATTGTCAACGGGTCGTTGATTGAAGCTGGAGCAAACTCTGGAGGTTTTGTATTGGCATTCGGAGAAGATGCGGAAAGCGCACGATTGCTGAGCGATGCGCAAAAGCAATGGAATGATTGGATTCTTGACCGCAAGGACCGGATGCAGAAATTGGTAAACAGCAATTCTCTGATGACAAACAATGACGATTTAGACAAGTCAATGGTATGGATGATGCTCACTGCGGATGAATTGGTCACACGGCAGCATGGCGGATGGGGGATATATGCAGGATTTCCTTGGTTTACCGACTTTTGGGGTCGTGATATGTTTATTGCGATGCCTGGAACAGTGCTGTGTCCAGGACAATTTGATGTGGCGAAAAATATTTTGTTGTCATTTGCGAAATATCAAGATTTAGATAAAAAATCACCGACTTATGGTCGTGTACCCAACCGATTGAATTTGGAGGGCATTCTGTATAATACAACCGACGGCACGCCGCGTTTTGTTATGCAGGTACTTGATTATTTGAAGTATACAGGAGACGTTGCATTCTTGAAGTCGATATATAATAATGTGAAAGTGGCAACCGACGCATCGTTGGATTTGTATGTTGACGACCGTGGCTATCTTACGCATGCGGATGCCGACACATGGATGGACGCAAAGCGTCAGGGAAAATATCCGTGTTCTCCACGCGGCAACCGAGCGGTTGACATACAGGCTTTGTGGTTCTGCCAGTTGGAGTCTGCAGCAAAGATTGCAGATTGCCTGGGCAAGAAATCCGATGCGGATCGATGGAGAAAGGCTGCGGAAAAATTGAAAGGTAATTTCCAGAAAGACTTTGTTGTGGACGGACAGCTTGTAGACCATTTGAATGCCGACGGCACTGCGGACAGGCAGTTGCGACCCAATACGATGTTTGCATACAGCTTGATAGACTCAGACTCTGTCAAGCGGGAGGATATACGGAAAATCTGGAGCAGATTGACATATCCATGGGGAGTGTCGTCTCTTGATCAAATGGACAATCAGTTTCATCCCTACCATGAGCAGTGGCATCGCTACCATAAAGACGATGCTTATCATAACGGCACGGTCTGGCTTTGGCTGAATGGAATGGCAATGCAGCGAATGATTGAGTTTGGGCAGGAAGACGAGGCATATAAATTGCTTGAAAACATGAATCGGCAGGCATTGAAGGACGGTGCTGTGGGAAGTTTGTCGGAGTGTGCCGACGCATGGTGTCGTCCAGGTCAGGTATGGTCGCGCCGGTCAGGAACGTTTCTGCAGTCTTGGAGCAATTCGGAGCAATTGAGGGTGTGGAGCCAATATTTTCTTGGAGTCCGTCCGAACCTATTGGACGGAGTGTTGGTTGTCGCTCCGCGTATACCGTCAGAATTGAATAATGTTGAGACAACGGTCGCTATAGGATGCGGACGGTTGGAATACGTGTTCAAGCGTTATGATGGCAAGCAATATCTGTCATTGACGCTGTCTGGTCAAAAGTCGGTGGACTTGAGCTGTGAATTGAAAGAATATGATGCGGTTTCATTGACACTTGGACAGGGGAAAACGATAGAGATAGAGTGGGATTCTTCGTCATTGACAATTACAGATGGAGTCAAAAGATTGTCGTTGCAGCCGAACCCAGAGGAGAGTATGCGTGTTGCAAGCAACAATGAATACTTTGATGGAGTGGACTTTGCAATGCCATGCTATCGAGAGGATCTGAACACGATGTCGCGCTACTTCAATCCACCGCTCGATTATTATAGCGTGGAGTAATCCCCGTTGATGCATTAAAAAGATTGAATGGATAAAACTTATTTTGGAAAAATAAGAACCGTATTTATCGATTTGGATGATACGATATGGGATTTCTCTGCAAACTCGAAAGTGGCAATGAGGATTGTGTATGAGAAATATGGTTTGCAGGATCAATGTCCGTATGATGACTTTATCGCGTGTTATATGCCAAATAATGAGTCGCTATGGACGCGCTACCACCATGGGGAAATAACGAAGGAATATCTTAAGCGAGAGCGATTCCGCCGTTCGTTTGAACAGTGTGGAATTGTGTGCAATGACCCGTTGCAGTTTGATCATGACTATCTTGAAACGATTGTTACGTTGAAACAGGTGGTTGACGGCGCACCGGAATTGTTGGCGCATCTGACAAAAAGAGGGCCAGTGCATGTGTTGAGCAATGGCTTTGCCAATCTGCAGTCGCGCAAATTAAAGTCGGGCGGTATAGATAAATATATCACCAAGTTGATATTGTCGGACGACATAGATGTAACCAAGCCCGACCGCCGTCTTTTTGATTATGCCCTCGAGCAGGTCGGCGGAACGCCGGAAACGACAGTTATGATTGGCGACAACTATGATGCGGACATTCTCGGTGCAAACAATGCCGGGTGGCATACAATATTTTTTCAGAACCAAAACGTTGTCCTTGAAACAAATGTGGCGGACTTGACAGTGACGAGGCTGGCGGATATTATTGCATGGTTTTAATCCCGACAATGCAAACGCCATCGATGTCGGACAATTTCTTTGACAACGCTTCGGCGAGGTCGGAGCGGATGGCAAGCTTCATTGAGCAACAATTGTCGAAAATCTGTTCTAAAATCTGCACATCGTTGCCTTTGGCCGTTTTCATAACATCGTTCATCGATAAATAAGGGAATGTGAATTCGACTGCTGACATCTCATGGCATTCAATAATCTCGCCATTGCGGATTGCCTCCGCCGCTGCTTCTCTATATGCCACTATTAATCCGGATGTGCCGAGTTTGATCCCGCCAAAATAACGTACAACAACAATAACTATATTTGTTAGTTCAAAGGAGTTATTTGTCCAAGAATTGGCTTGCCTGCGGTGCCCGACGGCTCCCCATTGTCGTTTGACAGAAATTCAGAGCGGTTTGTGCCAATCATATATGCCCAGCACACATGGCGGGCGTCGAAATATTTTTTCTGATAGGATTTGATTATGTCTTTGGCTTCCTCGGCTGTGTTTACAGGGTGGGCAAACGAAAGGAATTTGCTCATTTTCTCTTTATATATGCCCTCGGAAGGCTCTTTTAGTGTCTTGAAAAAATCGCTCATACTGCAAAATTACAACGAAAGCGCAAATATAGCAAATAGCAGAGCCGCAATCAGACGTTTGTCCGTTTGCGGCTCTGATGAAAGAAGAAAAAAATTTAGTATTTTTCGTCTTTAGACGTGTTCTCGATTTCGTGTCGTGTTATTTTCACTTTGTCAAGCGCCCTCCAAACATAAACGATATAGGCGATTACGAATGGGATGAGAAGAGATACGATGCTCATGGCTTTTAACGTGAATTCGCTCGATGAACTGTTGTGGATTGTCAATGAATTGTTGACGTCTATAAGTGACGGGTAGTATGCAGTTCCGCTATTTCCTACAGTCCAAAACAACGCCAAAACGACCAATGCCGTTCCTATGCCGGAGAACCAAATGCCTTTGTTGAAATCAGACGTTAGCAAGGTCTTTAAGATGCCAAATAAAACGGACACAACGCCAATGACAAGCGTTGCCAAAATCCACCACATTCCGATAAGGTTGGTTGCGTATTTATAATCTTCCCAAACCATGGTCCCATCATCGTGAAGTTTCACGCCTGGAGATGTCAGAAGTATTGAAATAAAGATTAAAAACAACGGGACGAAAATAACGCTGTTTATGAGCAGCTCTTTCTTTTGTTTGCGGCGCATATCGTTGTCGTTTATGTTGTTGATGAAATAAAGGGATGCAAGTACTCTTGACAAAAAATAGAACGGTGAAACCGAGAGAAAGGTTTTTCAGACTGAGAATGGCTTCGAGTCCATGTAGTCCGCTCCATTGTGAGATTGCGGCTGCTTGTGGACCGAGAATGTTGTTTTTGGCGATGGTGAATTCTCCACCGAAAAACATCATGGCTACCGCCACTCCGAGCAGAACGGGTGCGACTATACCGTTTATAGTAAGCATAATGTCGTAAACATTCGTTCCGTATACGTTGCCGTCCTTACTGCGATACTTGTAAGAAACCGCCTGTACGACAAATGTGAACAGAATAAGCATCCACAACCAATATGCACCTCCGAAACTTGTGGAGTAGAACAATGGAAAAGAGGCAAAGAATGCTCCTCCGAACACAACAAGAGAGGTAAAAGTCAATTCCCATTTACGTCCGAGGGAATTCACCATCAGAGAGCGTTGGCTGCGGTCTTTTGTTGTTTGCAAGCATTGATTTGTCCGCCTTGCACAAACAGCATAAAGACCAGAACCGCTCCGAGAATGGATATTAAAATCCACCAATAGTGCTGAAGAAAAGAATATGTAATCATTGTTTTTTTTATTTAGTGGAATTTAAATTTTCAAGAGATTTCTTGCGGATTTGTTTTACCATAATGCTGATGTCGGCAATCAGCAGAGCTGTGAACAGTACAGCGAAGATGCAGAATGTTGTCTGTACATATCCTGCGCTTATGTCAGATATCGCCATGCTGTTTGACATAAGGTCCTGGATAATCCAGGGTTGTCTGCCCACTTCTGCAACAACCCATCCGCTTACGCTGCAAATATATGTCAGAGGGATGGATATGATTGCAAGACGGTAGAACCATTTGCTCCATTTTGACTTCTCCAATTCAGGCCGCTTGTAGGCCAAAAACAAAGTTGTTAAAAGAAATACAAGTAGGAAGCTTCCGATGCCAACCATCACTCTAAAAGAATAGAACGTCAACGGGATGTTGGGAATGGCATCCGATGGAGATTGCAAAGACGCATATCCAAGAAAGTTGAAGTGCTTTTTTATGTCAATTCTTAATTGAGACATTGCCAAGGTGTCTCCTTGACGTTTTGCCTCGCCAAATTGCCGCAATGCCGATTGCGCTTTTCTGCCACGCTCCATTCTCTCTGAATAACTGATTGTGTTTACCGGTTTGCCGTCAGTGGAGAAAGAGCGGCCTGCGATAATGTCATTTATTCCAGGGACAAACGAATCCTTGTCGTGATTTGCAAGAATAGACAAACCTTTAGGCAGGGAGATCTCGAAGATGTAGGGGTCGAGATTGTCACCAACCTTTTTTTGGGGATTCAAGACACCTATGGCAACAAGATCTTGTCCGGAATTTCCATCATAAAGGCCTTCCATTGCAGCTAATTTCATTGGCTGGTGTTCAGCCACAGTGACAGCCGAGCCGTCGCCTGTAGCCATTGTCAATACGATGCCTATTGTGCCAATCCATGCGCCAACTTTTATGCTGCGTAGACAATGCTCGATGTTGCGTCTTTTTAGAAGCATCCAGCAGCTGACACCCACAACAAAGATTCCGCCAAGAGTCCATCCGCTCATTACGGTGTGGAAGAATTTATAGACAGCCATAGGCGATGTCACGATGGCAGAGAATGAAACCATCTCGTTGCGCATAGTTTCCGGGTTGAATTCCATTCCTACAGGGCACTGCATCCATGCGTTTGCCGCAAGAATCCACAGGGCGGAGATGCATGCGCCAATGGCGGTGAGCCAGGTTGCCGTCAAGTGAAATTTAGGGCTTACCTTACCCCAGCCAAAAAACATGACAGCGATGAATGTAGACTCCATAAAGAAAGCAAGAATCCCCTCAATGGCCAGAGGCGCGCCAAAAAATGTCGCCGACAAACCAGCTGTAATTAGACCAGTTTGTGCCGAATTCAAATTCGAGAATGATGCCGGTTGCAACACCTATGGCAAAATTAATTCCGAACAGCAGCATCCAGAATTTCGTGGTGGCAAGCCATCGCTCACTCTTTGTGTGTAAATAAATAGATTCCATAATGGCCACGATAATGCCCAGACCGAGGGTCAAAGGCACAAAAAGCCAATGGTAGATGGCCGTAAGAGCGAATTGTGCTCTTGACCAATCGACTACGTTGATTAAGTTTTCCATATAATACTTTTAAGTTAGTTGCGGTTTGATAATTCCGACCGGACGTAATTGGCTTTGTCTTCATCTGTTTTACATTTGCCTCCGAGGAAGTCCGGAAATAAAAATATTTTTAGAATAGCAAACATGATGATTAGCTTCAGAAGGATAATCAGCCACAGAGTCCTTCCAACGGTCATTTGTCTGAATCCATTTGCATAGAAATTAAAAATCTTAGCAGGACAGGTTTTTATATGTTTAAATAAAGTTGGCATAAGAACAAAATTGAATCGATTGCAAATATATATGATTTTTCTGAAAACCAAAATAAAATTAGTAAAATTTGTAAGGTGGGTGGCATTGAATGGCGTGTAATGAGTAGCTTTCTTGTTATTTTTTTTGGTGGTGGCGAAAAAAAAGTCTAAATTTGAGCAATGAAAAATAATAGCCATTCGTTAGGGTGGGTTAACTAAAACTCGAAATTGTATGGAATCGTGTGAAAAGTCTGTTTCTGAAGGAATCCAGAAAGAAGACGTGACCTTGGAACCGATAGGTCAGCCTATCGTTGAGAAAAATGATGATGTTGCGGAAAATGCAGCAGAACGTCAGGTGTCTAAGTATGCAAAAATGACAAAAGAAGAATTGGTCGTTTCGCTGTCAGGCTTGCTGGATCAGCAAGACGTGGATATAAAAGACGATGTGACAGCTATAAAACATCATTTCTATAATATAAGAAAAGCGGAACTTGAGGAAGAAAAGAAGAGTTTCGTTGAAAGAGGCAACGAATTGGCTGCCTTTGCACCAATGCCAGATGCACAAGAGGAGCAATTGAAAGTGTTGTTGCAGAAGTATAAAGATATTCGAGCAGCACAGCAGGAGGCTTTGGAAGCACAGCTGCAAGAAAATTTGTCGAAGAAACAAGCGATAATTGCTGAATTAGAGTCGATTGTTGCCGATCCGGACAATATCAACAAGCAGTATCAGAAATTTCAGCAGCTTCAGTCGGATTTTAAAGAGGTAGGCAATGTCCCTCCAACCGACGACAAACAGTTGTGGAAAGCATATCAACTTGTTACTGAGAACTTCTATGATTTGTGGAAGATGAACAAGGAGCTCCGTGATTATGACTTTAAGAAGAATTTGGAGGCAAAAGAGGCGTTATGTGAGGAAGCAGAGGCTTTGGCTGCTGAGAAGGACGTCATATCCGCATTCAACAAACTCCAACGGCTTCATGAGAAATGGAGAGAAGTAGGACCGGTGGTAAAGGATTTGCGAGAGTCAATCTGGGGCAGGTTTAAGGATGCTTCTACGGTGGTCAACAAGCGCCATCAAGCCTTCTTTGAAGAAAAGAAGGCTAAAGAAAAAGAGAAAAGAAGAGGCGAAGGTTGCAATTTGTCAGGAAGCAGAATCTATTGAATTGCCAACATTGACGTCTTTCCAACAATGGGATGAGGCGACAAAGCAAATCATTGCGCTTCAGGAACGATGGAAGACGTTGGGATACGCCGCTAAGAAGGTGAATAATGAACTGTTTGCGAGATTCAGAAAATCATGTGATGAATTTTTTGCGCAAAAAGCCGTATTTTTCAAGAACAGAAAAGATGAATTTGCAGTCAACCTTGCAAAGAAACATGAACTTTGTGAGAAGGCGGAGTCGTTGAAAGACAGCACAGACTGGAAAACGACAGCCGATGCTTTGATTGAATTGCAGAAGGAGTGGAAGAAAATAGGTCCGGTGCCTAAGAAATCTGGCGATGCCGTTTGGAAAAAGTTTATAGAAGCGTGTGATTATTTCTTTGAGAATAAGAATAAGAATGTGAGGAACGTTCATCAGGAAGAGCGTGCTAATTTGGAAAAGAAGCGAGTTCTTGTAGAAAAGCTCAAGAATATAGACGAGGCTATGCCAAAGGCTGACATACGAAATCTTCTGAAGGATATGTCTGCCGAATTTAAAGGCATCGGGCACGTTCCTTTTAAAGAGCGCGATAAAATATACAACGAATATAAGACAGCATTGAATGCCGCTTATGACAAATTCGATTTGGATGGAAAGAAGATGCGGATGAACAATTTTGTGTCGAATGTTTCTGAAATTTCGAACGACAAAAACAAGCTGTTCAAAGAGCGCGAGCGGTTGGTGCGTCTGTATGAGCAGAAGAAAAATGAGGTTAAAACGTTTGAAAACAATCTCGGATTCTTCAATGTCACGTCTAAAACAGGTGGCGCCGTGCTCAAGGAAATGGAAAATCGTATAGCCCGGGCTAAGAAGGATTTGGAAACTCTTGAGGAGCAAATCGGGCTTATTGATGAAAAACTTTAATCTGTAAGATAAGTCTATACTCGTCTGATGTGGAGGGGTATAGACTTTTAAGTGATAAGCGTATGTGGAAAATAGGCACTAAGGGCAGATATGGTTTTTTGGTGAGTGTTGTCACTACGATGTTTGACTTTGTTCTGTTGAATGTCGCTATTTATATGCCATACATAATATTGGTGACGTCGGTCAGTTTAGCGAAAAGGTGGTATGGATATTTGTGAATATCTCATATGCGCCTGCCATATTGTTGTTCCCTGACATTCACAACAAACGAATCCTGTATGCGGACAGGCTGATGATTATACTGTTCCAGGTATTTATCATACATTTCTTGTCGTTTTTATCGTTGGTTACAATTTCAGGGTGTGATAACATTCCTCCTGCAGTATATGTTAAGTTCTTTGCCGTTTGTTATGCCGCTCTTGCGCTTTGGTGGATAACATCAAGAAAGATTGTGAAATTCTTTAGGCGTAAAGGGTTGAATTATCGTCAGATAATCATTGTGGGATGGAATGGCACATCGCAACGCCTGTATCAAGAGATCCAATCCGATTTGGGATATGGATATCGTATTGTCGGAATATTCGACAACGCCAAGCATAAGGATGTGAAGATTACGGGAAAATTGGCGGATATTGCCTCGTTTATAAGTAACCATAGTGTGGATGAGATGTATTGTGCTCTTCCATCGGAAGAGGAAAATGTCGGTGATTTGATTAAAATAGCCGACAACAACGATGTCTCATTTTATTATGTGCCGATGATTAGTGGCTTTATGACTACAACATTCAATCTGACATCGTTTGGAAACATCCCGTTGCTCATATATAGAGTCAGTCCGTTGCAGCACTTGCACAATCGTTTGATAAAGCGGTTGTTTGACATCGTTGTTTCTTTAATTGCGATAGTAATTGTTTCTGCAACTATTTTGATACCAATCATTATTGCGATAAAGCTTTCATCCAAAGGTCCGATTCTGTTTAAGCAGAAAAGAACGGGTTATCGAGGACGGGAGTTTGTGTGCTTGAAATTCCGTACCATGAAGGTTAATGCAGACGCCGACACAAGACAGGCGACCAAGGACGACCCCAGGAAAACGAAAGTCGGTGATTTTCTTCGGAAGACAAGCTTGGACGAGTTGCCGCAATTTTTGAACGTTCTTTATGGAAATATGTCGGTGGTTGGTCCAAGACCGCATATGGTGAAGCAGACCGATGAGTATCGAAAGTTGATAAATAGATATATGGTACGACACACGATAAAGCCCGGTATAACAGGTTTGGCACAGGTGAGCGGTTTCAGAGGGCAAACTGAGAAACTGTGGCAGATGGAGAAGCGTGTGGAATACGATGTGAAGTATATTGAGAATTGGACTTTTTGGCTGGATATAAAAATAATGGTCAGGACAGTTCTCAATGCAGTACAGGGGGAAAAGAATGCATACTGATATTAATTTGCGACATTCTGCGCTCGAGTTGTTGAAGCGGTTCTATGGTTACGACAGTTATCGAGATACCCAATATGAGGTTATCGAGCACGTGATGCAAAACCGCGACTGCCTCGTTCTGATGCCGACTGGTGGAGGGAAGTCAATCTGTTACCAGATGCCAGCCTTGCTTAAGGAAGGTTGTGCCATCGTGGTTTCTCCATTGCTTGCATTGATGAAAGATCAAGTGGATATGCTTAGAGGCAATGGTATCCCTGCCGCTGCCGTCAACAGCATGCAGACGGAGTCGACCAATCGGGATGTAATGGAAAAGGTGTTCTCAGGCAAGATAAAATTGTTGTATATCTCGCCTGAGAGATTGCTGTCGGAGGTGGAACGCTGGACGGAGCACATGAAATCAGTTTAATCGCTGTCGACGAGGCTCATTGCATCTCACAGTGGGGACATGATTTCCGCCCGGAGTATACCAAGTTGGCTGTGCTGAAATCTAAATTCAAAGATGTTCCGTTTATGGCATTGACTGCCACTGCCGATAAATTAACTCGGGAGGATATTGTAAAACAATTGGGAATGACGGATGCAAAAATGTTTATATCGTCGTTCGACCGTCCCAATATATCAATGACTGTTGTGTCAAACTACAATGACCGACAGAAAGAAGATGCAATATTTGACTTCTTGGATGACCACAAAGATCAGAGTGGCATAATTTATTGCTTAAGCCGGGCATCAACAGAGAAAGTGGCAGATGCTTTGAAACGGGAAGGTTACAATGCAGAATGTTATCATGCCGGATTGTCGAATGATATTAGACAGGCAGTACAGCAGCGTTTTCTCAACGATGAAACGGAAATAATATGCGCCACGATAGCATTTGGCATGGGGATTGACAAAAGCAATATCCGGTGGGTGATTCACTACAATATGCCTAAAAATCTTGAGTGCTATTATCAAGAGATAGGCAGGGCAGGAAGGGATGGATTGCCTGCGGATGCTTTGATGTTTTATTCTTATGGCGATGTGGCAATGCTCACGCATTTTGTGGAGGATTCGGGTCAGGTGGGAATCAACAAGGAGAAACTGCAGCGCATGCAAGAGTTTGCAGAAGCGAAAGTGTGCCGAAGGAGAATCCTGTTGAGCTATTTCAATGAGCGGTTTGACCATGACTGTCACAATTGCGACGTGTGCAAGAATCCACCTTTGCGAATTGACGGTACAGAATTGGCTCAGATGGCTCTTAGCGCAATAGCGCGGATGAATGAGTCTGAGGGGCAGGCTATGGTTATTGATGTGCTTAGGGGGATGCGCCGTGCATCGGTCGTGGAAAAGGGGTATGAGAAATTGAAAACCTTTGGTGTGGGAGCGAATCTGAGCAATGGCGTTTGGAGCAGATATTTGTTGCAGATGCTCCAATTAGGCTTGGTGGAAATCGCATACTCAGAGCATAATCATTTGAAAATATCCCAATATGGATGGGATGTGCTTAAAGGAAAATGCCGAGTTCAGATGTCGCAAGTGACATTTGAGCCGCGGCAGGCAAAGAGCCGTGCTGCTGTGCGGCAGCCCAAGAGGCAATTGGTGCCACAGACCGTGGAAGAGAGAATTATTTATGCACTGAAGTCATATCGAGCGAAAATCGCACAGGCGGAAAACGTGCCTCCGTATATAGTATTCACAGACAAGACATTGACGGAAATTGCACGTCAGAAACCGATAGATTTGAAAGGACTGCAGAGAATCTCAGGAATCGGAGAAGTGAAACTTGTCAATTATGGACGCCAATTGATTGGAACTGTCAGAAAAGAATTGGGTATGAACGCAATGATTACTGGCTTTTCTGATGACTTGACGTATTATTTGGTTGATAAAAAATATGATATAAAAACCATGGCGGCAATAAAGGGGGTAAAGCCAGCTACGATTGCCGGTCAAATTGCCAAGGGTATTCAGCTCAAAAAGATAGATTCTGATAAATATCAACGATTTATTGATCGTGAAGATTATAGCCGGATAGTCCGG
>OKWD01000060.1_pt1 | contig 18104 bp, 9 predicted proteins | sample 1607011 | NCBI WGS metagenome assembly OKWD01 (sample SAMN04414077, study PRJEB24778) | human gut metagenome | material: faecal | host: Homo sapiens | reverse complement strand
CCCAAAACGCGGAACTCAGCAACATCATAATCCGCAACTCAAAAATCACCGACAACAACGAGAGTTTCTCGACAAAGACCAAATTCAGAATTGGAGGTATAGCCGGATATCTGAACAACTTCGTGAGTCTGAGAATATTCAACATCTCCGCAGACACGGAGATTGATGTGTTCCGGAACGCTGCACTCAACGGTGTGGAAGGACAAGTGACAATTTCATGCGGTTTCGGTGCGGCAAGCAAACTTGCCAACCAAACAGGCTATGTCGTATGGCCGAGAAACATCTATGTGCACGGTGCCGGCTTGAAGACAAGCGCCAACACCACCCAATGCAAAAAAGCCAGCGTGATGGCGTTTATAGCCGCCGACAACTTTGCAAGCAAGGTGAAGGACACATGGTACTACACTCCTGCCAACAAGGCTGCCGACACCTACGCCTACAATCAATACGGCGTTGAAAAAGAACATTTCGGCAACCGACGCAACCACAGGAGAGCCGTTCGGAAAGACGTTTGCCGAGCTCAACAACCTGTACATCAACCAAAACAACCTCGACAAGAGGCCGTGGTTATATTCAAACTCTTCCAAACGGTTCTCTTTCAGCTCGATTGCCCTGAAGGCGGAGCGCGGCACGAGCGATGTGCTCACCGTGACAACAGAAGACGGAGAAACCACTTCCGATGTCTACAACTGGTATGCATCGACCGACAACACTGACGGCGAAAAGGTAAACAGCACTGCCTGCAACCCGTTCACCCTGCCTCGACAAACCTACTCCCAGTATGTCTACGCCATGACCGTCGACGGCAGCCAGCGCACCAACACCGTACTCGTCGAGGCTATCGGCATCACTGCCGAACTCGACTACGACACCAAGCCCGGCACATACATCGTTAATGTGAAAAACGACACGAAAGAGAATTTCACAAACGACGAACTCGGGCTCGACATCACATACGAATGGCACGACAAAGAAACCTTGCTGTCGGAAACGTCCAACGAGTTTGTACGCCCGGAAACTGCCACCAACAAGAACCAATACAACTGTACGGTTACCGTAAAGAGCGGTGGCAACATCATTTTCCACAAAAACATCAAAGTGACTATCGTGGTGTACCTATGTCCTGAGGCGGTGAGCATCAACGGCACAACCTACGCACAGGGCGAAGACAACGACGACGAGGAGTGGGGCTACTCCCCGACACAGGCAATGAAGACGTGGAAAGGCGCCTACAGCAAGCTCGCCAAGACGGGTACTTGGGATGAAAACATCATCGTGCTGATGGGCACAAGCCATGCCGACGTGACCAACAATCAATACACGGGTTTCAACATAACCAGCAACAACAGAGGCAAAAGCATGCTGAAGTTTGACGATTGGGCTAACGCAAAGGGAGAGTCCCCTCTTTTCCGCAACGCCACCATCACGGGCGACTGGGACGGCACCGACTACAAGGGCACTATCGAGATTTATGGTGCCGAAAAGGGTCTGCCGATATGGGGCGACACCCGATTCGAGTATATCACCTTCAACAACGACCCGGTGACAAACAACGGCGGCGAGTTCTACAAGATTATCTACTGCCAATACAACAGCCTGGAGATGGGCGAAGGCATACAGATGACCGGCTTCGGGCAGAACTCCCCTAACTACGGTACTGATCGACGGCGCAGTGACCACAGCTTCCACATCTTCGGCGGCTTCAACAACGACGGCCGTTTCTTTCCGCTGAGCAACAAGAAGAACATCTCCGATTTCGAGCAGTCGATGCCTCACGGCAAGGAGGGTTTCAAAATATCAATCAAATCCGGTTTATATTCAGCAATCTGCGCGGGCGGACGTCAGACATCGTCTGAGAAAGACTACAATGGAGTGATGGGAACTCCAAACTTGCCGATAAAGTGCACAATCGAGATGGACATTGACCGCAAATGGAACGATGCCCACAACCCGGAAAGGAAAATCAAGGGAGAAACAAGCAAACGCAAGAGCGACTACGATGCCGGTATCATTCTCGCCGGAAGCCACGAGGGTGCCATGTATGCGGATGTCGACATAATAATCAGAAGCGGAAAGGTGGCGCGTGTCGTAAACGGTTCGCTGGGTGCGCAGCGCGACTTCATCCTCCCCTACAACGGCACTGACTACTACGTGCCAAACAACACCTATATGGGACGTGCAAACATCTTGCTCGACCCGGCGTCTTCAAGAAACAACAACGACGAGTGGATCGACAACCGTATTATTGTCACCGAGCTGTATGGCGGCAGCACCGGTCGTGGACACACCGGCAACGTGATTGTCAACAACCCGTTCTATGGCTACAGCACAATAACCATCAACGGCGGCTTATTCGAGATTCTGCCTGCCGGCAACACTAAGAAAGACAACATCTTCTGCGGAATCTACGGTGCTGGCGCAGGCGGTATGAACGGCATCGGCGAAGGCGACGACAATGCCGACAGCCACACTCCCGATAAAAGCATCGCCTATTGGAATGAATCGGGCGACGTTATGCTCTACGGTCCGTATGCCGTTGCAAAGGATCGTCTGGTGACGTATCACTGCTACACAACGATGATTTCGAGTCGTTCAAAGATGTCGACCCAACCAACACCAACACCAAGATTGTAATCAACGGTGGAGAGTTCGGCTCTACCACGACCCTATCGACGGTATCTATGGCGGAGGAAGCGGTTTTATGAGCAAAGGCTTATGGTCGAGCACCGCCGCCACTCCAAACAATGCGGAGGCAATGTCTACGGAAAGGTTGGCGCGACAGTGGCGTCGCTCACCATCAACGGCGGTGAGTTTCATTGCACCAACGGCATTTTCGCCGGCGGACGTGGCACTGACTTTTTCTATTCGCATAACCCCTACGGCGGCAATTCCGGCGACTACAAAGCCCTCGGCAAGACCTATGGCAACGTGGAGCTGAACATCAACGGCGGCATTTTCTACTGCCCGGTGTTCGGCGGCGGATACGGAGTGGCTGACGCCAAGGAGATGGGCACATCCAACGTAGAGACGCTTTCCGACATGGCTCGCCTCTACGGACAGTCGAGCGTGAACATCATGGGCGGCACTTTCTACAAAAACATCTATGGCGGAGGCGATATGGCGATTGTAGAATTTGACGGCAACGCCACAAACGTTGTCATCGGCGACAGCGCCGACATCCGCGGCTCGGTGTTTGCCGGCGGCAACGGTCGCCGTCTGCGCCCTGCCTCGCAAGCGTTTGCCACCGGCGACGGCTTCACGCAGCATCCTGAGCTGGTGGGTCTGGTTGTCGGCAATGCCAACGTGTCGTTTGCGGGCAGCACACAGCAGGCTCCTTTCATTTACGGCGACATCTTCGGCGGCGGCAATCTTGCACAGGTTGCCAACGACACGCATGTCAACATTTATGCCGGAAACATCGCCGGAGAGGTGTTCGGAGGCGGAAACGGCGACATCACCGACGGCACGGTCACTTCAGCCGACGTGCTCGGCAACACCAACGTGACCCTGGCGCAGGACGAGGGCGGCACACAAAGCGTAGGCCACGGTCCGATTGACGACAGCTTCTCGATTAATGTGATATGGTTCAAGATGTGGGATCCGGTTGAAACATATTCTACATCTGGGACCCCGACATCGACAACCCCGGCGACGAGCCTGCCACGGAGGGCACTGTATACGAAAAATCAAAATTCTATGCCGACGGCAAGTTCCTGAATCCCCACAACATCTATGGCGGCGGCAATCTTGCCTGCAACGTGGGCACATACAAAGACGCCGACGGCAATGTGACAACAACCCCTGCCGACGGCACCGGCCTTGCCACCGTGATGATGCAGAAAGGCATGACGCCTTACGAACTGCTGATAACCGACGAATGGAAACAGTCGTACACCGACAACGAGAATCCTCACTTCAGTGTCTTCGGCGGCGGATACGGACGGCTGACGACCGTTGGCAGCACCGATGTAACCTCAACGTTGACGGCGACTATGGCAAAAACGGCCCTGGCCCCGACGGCAATATTGACCCAAACGATCCTTCGTTCGACAATTCAATGGGAGCGCCCAACTTCACCGTATGGGCTGTGTTGGGCGGCGGATATGCCGGCACTGTGGCTGGCAACACCAAAGTCACTGTCGACGGAAAAACGTTTATCCGCCGTGTGTTTGGCGGTGGCTTCGGCGACATCGCGTCGACCGAGGACAACACCAACAGGTCAGATTTGGGCGGCAACACGGAGGTATATATGCGCGGTGCCTTCACCCACGGCGACGTGTTTGGAGGAAGTGCCGGACTGAAGCCTGAGACAGCCTCTTCAACCCACTTCATAACCGTGGCGCGTGTCATCGGCACAACCATGGTGGAGGTTGCCGACAACGCCAATATCTACGGCAACGTGTACGGCGGCGGCGACAATGCCAATGTGGGCATTTACCAAGAGATGAAACCTTCCGACTACTACTCGCCCGACTTGCTGACAAGCGCTTCGACGCTCAACCAAGCCGACGGCTCATTCATCAGCTACAAAGCCGAGGGCTACCGGTCGTTTGTCAATATCCGCGGCGGCAACATTTTTGGAAACGTGTATGGCGGAGGTGTGGGCTGCAAAAAAGCTGAGGCAAACCAATACTACAACCTCGGCCGCATCAACGGCAACACTCTTGTACACGTGGTCAACAGCAATCCGGGCGTGACAGCGGCATCGACAATGTGGTGCCATGCGTTTTGGGGCGACATCTACGGCGGTTGCGAATACGGAACGGTCGACGGCAACACGCTTGTGCACATCGAGGGCGGAATGCTGGGCAAGAACGTGTATGGCGGAGGATATGGCGACATTGACATCGACAGCGAGCTGACTGTCGACAAGGAGGTGCTCGGCAAGAAGGACATAGCCGGCACCGGCACGTATGCCGACATCCTTGGCAACACAAAGGTGCAAATCGACGGAGGTTCATGGATATGGAACCGCAAAGCAGACATCAACGGCAACATCACGACATGGCTTGACGTCGAGTCAGACAGCAGCCCCATCTGCAAGGACCTTAAAGAATTCATCCACATTGTCTATGCCATCACCGCCGCTCCGTCGCTCGACAGCATCGACGACCCGCTCGCCAAAGAGGTGGTCGACAGAATTATTAACAACGCCAACACTCTGGAGTTCTTCGACTCCGACAAGCACTCATTTGGCAACAAATACAACATCTTTGGCGGTGGCAACCGTGCGTGCCATATGGGCTCAAGCTCCGTTGCCGGCACAGGCAAAGCGACGGCCGTCATCAACCACTCTCCGCTCGACAACGTCAAGGACTCAAAAGGAAAAACAATCAGCATGTTCGACCCCACCTCGGTGCAGGGCATCTGCTGGTTCCTGTGCGGTGTAAATGTCGCCAATTCTTCGTTCTCATTGTTTGGCGCGGCTATGGCGCCAACACTTCCGTGGTAAATACTGAAATCCACGCACAGCCGGGAACAAGGATCGACTATAACGGCATGATAACCTTCAACGAAAAAAGATACCGCTATCTCAACCAACGCAAGGACTACAAAACCTATGTAGACTTTGAAAAACAAATCTACGCTGACTACCTCAAGCTGTCGCCAGAGGAGAAGAAAATATATTATGGCAGCTACGACGGCAGCGACAACGACCCCAACATCTTCCGACGCTACCACGTCAGCTATCTGGCTTGGACGCTGGGCGAACCCGGATTCGTGATGCTTCAGGTGCATGGCGGCGGATATTCAGGATATGTCACCGGCAACACATACGTGAACACCGACTGCCAGTTTCATGCCACGACATCTTCGGAGGAGGATTGGGCTCAATTCCTTACGGCGACTACACCGACGGCAGCGGCTTCGACTTCGGTTCGGTGAAGGGCAATGCGGAGGTGTTTGTCAAATCCGGAAACGTCGGGCACAACGTCTTTGGCGGCGGCGCCGGTGTGGAGTCGGTAAAAAAGAACGGCAATCTCATCGACTTCCCCGACATGGCGCATGTGGAGTCGACAAAAGTGCATATTTATGGAAAAACGATAAAATACCGTGCCGGTGTGGGCAACATCTCGCGCACCCTGATCATGGGCAACGTCTATGGCGGCGGTGACTTGGCGAATGTAGGCAGCAAAAAAGCCGACGCTGCGGTGTTCACCCGCGACAACTACATAAACCCGCCAAACCGCACCACACTCGTCAACATCCGAGGCGGCTACGTCATGTCGAGTGTGTTTGCCGGAGGAAAGGGTCGCTCTGTCACGGCTTGCGCCGACAACCGGAAGCTTGGCGGCGTCTACGGCAACACGTGCCTTATCTTCGACCGCCCGGCGATGAAGTACCCTTATTGGGACGATACAAAGAACGAATTTCTCTCGCCCGACGACCCCGACAACATGGCGCATTCCGAAGACGAGTACAACAAAGACTTTTACACAACGCTCATGGGACGTGCCTATGGCGGCTGCCAAAACGGAACGGTGTTTGGCAACACGCTGATGACGGTCTACGACGCAGGTTTGCCATGAGCATATACGGAGGCGGATTCGGCAGCGTTGAAACCGTCACCGCAAACGGCAGCGAAAGCGCATCGGTGACGTCGGCAGACGTCACCGGCAACACCAATATGCTGATTCTTGGCGGAAAGATACTTGTAAGTTCCTACTGGGACATGCAGGCACGCACATGGAGTCCTGCCAACATCGTAAACGGTGTGATATACCCCCCGCAGTACGACCACAAAGCCAAGAAGTTTCAGGTGGACCACAACGTCTATGCCGGCGGCAACGTGGCGTGCATCGTGGGCAACAACACCTATCTCTCCATGCAAAAGGCCTTATCTACAAAGACACCGAGATGGTGGCTGGACGTGACGCCGGCAAGAATTTTTTGCGAGCAACGAGTGGCGGGAAATCTACAACAAAATCGGCACGCCGCAATTCAGCGTGTTCGGCGGAGGATTCGGTGAAAATGCCATCGTGATGGGCGACACGTATGTGAACGTGGAAATGGAAGGACGAGGAAGCATCCTCGAAGGCATCGACATCGTGAAAGGCGAGGAATACAAGCACTTTTTCAACGGCTACTCGGTTATGGACATCATCGGTGGCGGATATTCCGGCAAGGTGGTCGGCGACACGCACATCGTGGGCGCCGGTGGCGTATTCTGCCGTCGTGTGTTCGGCGGTGGCACCTACAGCTCGGTCAACTCAACCGACGTGGAGCTGAAGGCCATCGACTGCCACGACATTTTTCGGAGGCGGATTTATGGGCGATGTGCTTAAGAGCACGACTGTGAGAATTGGCGACAACAAGCCGGCTACAAGTCCCCATACCTACAGCAATGCCGACATTTTCATTCATGGCAACGTGTATGGCGGCAACGACGTGTCGGGATATGTCAACGTGGGACTGAACAAGAATGGCTACTTCATGGACAACGGCGGCACAGGAACCACCATCAACATCTACGGCGGTCATCTGTTTGGCGACGTGTATGGCGCAGGCAACGGAAACTACCTGTATGCCACCGACCGAAACGGAAACAAGAATGTGACGGTCAACGAGTATTATCCCATCAATCCCAACGACCCAGACTCCGAGACGGTGCCGTTGGTCTATACCGTGCCTATGCGCGAGAACATGACGCAGTCCAGAGCCACAAGCGACGCGGTGAAAATGGTGAACATCAACTCATGGCGTCCGCTGACCAACAAAGTGAGCATCAACATCCAGGGTGTGTCGACATCCGACACGGTACGCATCGACGGAAACGTGTATGGCGGCGGCAACTCAGCAACCGTGCAGAAGCTGCTTGCCTACGGGGCGTCGGAAGATACCGACAAGTCTGTCGGCGACATCAGCGTCAACATCGGGAACCACGTACGTATCGGCGGCGTGTTTATGGGATGCAACGGCGAGGAGCTGTTTGTGACGTCGGAGGACAACGACTTCATGAATATGTTCCAGAAGCTGAACGGCGACATCAACGACTACACTCAGGAGCTGGATTTTGCTGAGCCTATCGACTGGGTCAACGACTCCGAAAACGCAAACATCAGCACAGTGTATCTCCCTACGGAAAAAAGCAAACGTCCGATTGTGTATCCGTACCTACTCGACCTCTACTTCCAACCGGTGGAGACCGACATACAAGGCTCGCTCAAATGGAACGGCAGCGAGACCGGAGAGGGGCTGACCGACTGCGTAATCGGCACGTTCTGCTGCGGCGGAAACCGCGGTAATATGAACGTGTTGCCGAAGACAAGCGGAAAAATCGGAAATGTGCTTGAATACACATTCCCTGAGGGACTGACCATAACCGACAAGATTGTGGGCGGTTGCAACAATACCAACTACGACTACAAAGGCAAGGCCAAGCACAGGGGCGGATATCTGCTCGGCGATGCCGACTCTGAATATCCGCTCATAATGCTCAACTTCCGCAACAAGTTTATGCCTAAAGAGAAAAACGGCGCATACGTCGGCGGAAATGTGTATGGCGGATGCTTCAAGAGCGGAACAATCGTTGGCGACGTCCTCATCAACCTGCAGAGCGACATGCTGGCTGGAAAGGACAAGGACAAACTGGAGAAGTCGAACGAGCTGCTGGTCAAGGCTGCCGAATATTCCGCACTCAACGTTTACGGTGCCGGATACGGTATGGAAAGCTACATCTACGGAATCGCAAACGTGACAATCGGCGAATCGGTGAAATGCTCCGAGCCAAAAATGGACGGCAACAAGTTTCTGCCTTGCGGCGTGGTCGACCCCGACAGCAATCCGGAAGGTCTGGGCGTCTCTGCCAACTTCATCTACGGCGGAGGCCAGCAGGGCAACGTGGTGGGCTACTCGACTATCAAGATGCTCAACGGCCACATATTCCGCGCCGTCACGGGCGGCTCGTATTCGGGCTATGTGTATGGCTCCACTCAGGTGATTGTGGGATATCCAACCTACTACACGACCAACCACAAAAACCATACCCGAGGCAGATATGAGCTTAAACGCGCCGACCGGAAGAATCTTGGAGTTGAGAACGACAACGGAAAGGAAAAGACACCTGCCATCAAGCAGCACATATATCTGCTTAATGACGAGTGGATATCGCAGGGCGTCTACGAAGACATCGTGGCTATCGACAACGGCAACGGCATGCGCGACACGATTACCGACGCAAACCACGCCCACTACTTCAAGAAGATAGTTTCCGCCGCGCCGTCGGTGGGCTGGGAAAACGTCAACATCACCATTGATGAGGCTGTCTATGGCGGCGGATATTCGGTGGCTCAAGGCTCGGTATTAGCCAACAACACAACCGTGCTGAAACTAACCGACAAATACAATCTCGACCATGCCATAATCGCCAACGGCAACGGCGATGAGCTTAACTTGTTGCCCGGCGGCTCTACGGCTGGATTCTGCGGCAACACGCTTGTAGTTGTCGGCGACAACAAGGACAGTGAACATATCTCCATCTCCCACCAGGACATCAGACCGGTGCAACTGCCCGACGGCACCGACCTATACGGCTATTACTACAAGCACTATGCCAGCGACGACGATGCCGCCAACGGCATATACACATACCGCTACATCTCGCTGCAGGACAAATATTTCTTCAAATCGGGCGCAACGCCGCCGTCGGGACTTGAGGGAATCAGAGAAAATGAGTCTACGAATACGACAGCGAGGGAGGCATCTTCGGCGACGGACACCTGTCGTATGCCCAGGCTTCCGCAGCGCCGACCTGACAGGATATGGATTTGCTGGACACACCATCGACAATCCGAAGATTCTGAACACATTCCAGCGGCTCGACATCATCCGCCTGGAGGACAACTGCTTCTCGCTGCTCGGCGCCCGCGACTATACGGTTAACGATGTCAACAAGACGCCCTACTCCATCGCCCGTGTCGGAGAAATCAAGATGGTGGCAAACGACATCCGATTTGACAGCAATGGAAATCTGGAAGCGAAGCCCGACAACAACACGGACTTCAAATACAGCACGAAAGCCCGCAATTACATGGGATTCTCAAACAATATTCTCTATGTAAGCGCAATCACGTCGAATGTGGATTTCAACAGCGGGATGTGGCGCAACCGCAACAGTCAGCTTGCCGCCGCCTCTACCGACAACACTGCCTTTGCCGGAATGTCGTATCAGGGCGTCAAGCAGCACTACATCGACGACTATAACGCCAACAGGGACAAGGAAGACGCCGAGGATCCGTTCGGAGAGTTCCAGAAACGAAACGACGGAACGGCGATGAACATGATCGGCATCGCTTCGGGATACGCAATGAAGATTCAACTTTGTCATGAAACATACGACTCCGACCGTAAAAAAGTGGTGGAAAACAAATTGTACGGCCCAATCTACGGCGTTGTGGAAATGAACCTTATCAACGTCCGCGAGGATGAGGGCGGAGGCTATGTGTATGCCGACAACAATCACAAGCGGCATGACGGCGACTCCCACGAGGAGGACTTCCTCGAGACCACCGGCAACTTTGTGTTCCCATACCACAAGGGCCGATACATCGTCGACGACTGTTTTCCGACAGGATACCATGCCATCACCGCGCCCGGATCGGACAAGACGGTCGACGACGTGAAGGTTCACTATTGGTATGTCACCGGATTCCATTATTACTACAATGTCAACATCTCCGGATACACGTTCAAGTCGTCGAAAGAGAATCCACTCGAATTCGACAGCGACAACAAGGACGGACTCACCGTTCTCGCCGGATTGAAGAGTACCCAGCCTATAAGCATCTTCAACTGGAAGATGCGCAGCGGCCATCCCGACGACAAGAGCCAATACTCAAGCGACTTGGAATATCGAAACTATCTTACAGGAACCGAGACCAACGAAACCGACAAGACATACTATTCCGACGCAGTTGCCGGAGGCTACAAACTATATGTCGGCGGCGCGGAGAGCAACAACTTCTCAGGCGCAACCTCCATCGACGATTCCGACAAGGCGTCGAAAGGCTTTGCCGCACTGCTGTCGATGAGAGAAAAGGGCGACGACGAAGCCACCCTTTTCAACAACTCGCTGCCCGCAGGGCTGAAGGAGGATGCCAAGATTTCGTTCCGTCTGGTGGACATGGTCGACAACACAACTACGTTGAGCCCGACTACTTCGACAAGCACCTCGGCAGAAAGAGTATGGCAACGCTCGTGCTGAAGGCGCCAGCCTACGAGGAATATGTCAGTGAGACCGACAACAAGCCGATATACACCAACACGGGTAAATTCTACAAGAAGACCGAAACAGGCTACGAGCTGGTGGAATCGGGCAACCTCGACGCCGACAACACCTACTACCAGCCTCAGACCGAAGAGTTTGTGAAGATTGAGAGCCTGTTCACCTACGACACTGCCAACAAAAAGTATGAAAAGGTTGAAAACATCTCCGATGTAATAATCGACGAGAGCAACCCTACGGTATACTACGTTCAGCGCGAATACACCTACACAATCTATCTGACAATCGAATATGTGCAGGGGCCAACCGTCAGCGGACAAATCACTATCGGAAACTGCGCGCTGCCAGGCGAGATGGTGCGCGTAACCAAAGACAACATCGTGGTCAGCGCAGACCAGTCATTTGCGGTCAACGGCTACTACTGGCGCATCGGAAAGCGGCAAATGGGAGCCGACGGCAAGTGGGAGTTTAAAGACACCACGCCGTGGACTAAAGAAAATATCAGCAACAACGTGGCAACAGGCTACGACACTTTCAACCAAGCCGATGAAAATGGCAAAGGTCTGTTTGCGGGCTGTCACTACGACAAGACCGACGACCTTCTCGACGTCCCTGTTTATTACTATATGAACGGCTACGGCATTCAACTCGGTGTCTCGATAACGGGACTCAACGACATCCTGGAGGTGGGCATGCACGACGCCGACAAGTTTGTCGTGCACAACTACCACCGCATGGATCCCCACAAGGCTGGTATAAACCTGCATCTTGCCGAGGCGATAACCCGCGTCAATGAGGAAAGCCTTGACACTACGGAATCAGACCCGTTGCCGGAACCGCGAATCTACATTTCCGACAAGAGCGACCTCTCTGCATTTGTCGCTTTCGTCGACTCTATCGGAACTGACAGCAACGCTCCGCACTATGGCGCAAAAGCTCAGTTCTTCCTGCAGAACGACATTGCTCTGGAAGCAACCGACAAGGGCGGATACTACATTTCCGACTTCGCGGGAATACTGCATGGCGACGGTCACGTGATCAGCGGCATCCCTTCGGGAAAATCTCTTTTCAACAACATCGAAAGCTCTGGCAATATCTATAACCTCGGACTTGCTTCCGGAAAAATATCCAACTTGACTGCCGACGGCAAAATCGGAAACTACCACTGCTGCTTCGAGTATGCGCCGGCATCGGGCAAAAGCGGATCGACGCCTGTGGTCTATCGCTGGGACGGCTCTCCCGACAAGGGCTACACCACGGAGGATTTCCGACTTGGACGGGTAGCATACGACCTCAACGAGTATTATCTACGCGCTCGCCACCGCGACGCGGCGACAACATCAAGCACTGAGGCTGACGCCGACAACGAGATTCTGAAATACGTGTCAGCCTACTATGCCAACGGCGACTATCAGTATGCGTGCCGCACGGATGCCATCACCGGCAAAAACACCGGCATCACATATCTGCGTATCGGAAAGGGTGGCGACACCCCCAACTACGAACAGGTGGAGACCCGTCACGACAAGACGCACCCGCTCGACGCGCCGCGCGTAAATAACAACGCCGACGGCAGCATCCCGACGCCTGTTGTCTACACGCCTCTGTCAACGCCAACAACAGCGGCACCGAGCCGATGAACGACTTCCTCTTCTGGGGACAGTCGCTTCAGCACAACCCCGACAACTACCCATGCGATATTGCTTCGCACCAGAACAGCTATATGAGCAACCGCGTGTACCGCACCGCCGCCTACTACGGCGATACGTCGCTCGACGCGTTCCACTACAACGCCTACAGCAATGGCTCAATCACTATGAGCACCTACGTGCACGATTCCGCGACCACGGCTGTCGACTTCACTTGCCTGCACGACCTTCCTGCAGCGACGGAAACAGTCGGTGGCATCTTCTACCCTCCTATAGACGACAACGCCAGCCGTTTCAACGACTTCGTTGTGAAAGAGGACGCAGGCATCACGCAGAATCTCCTTGTCTACACCGCCGATAATGACGAGGCAACAGGCAACGAGGCCTACGACGTGGTGGAAAAAGCTCTCAACTACAACGAGACTACAAGAGAGGCTTTGATAAACGGACACCATATAACCAAAGGCATCGACGGCTACAGCACCACTCTGTTACACCTCGTGGAGCGCACTCCCGACAACGACAACGGAGATGGAGAGACTTGCAACAACAACAATCTCTGCGTGCCCATCGCCTTCAACGTCAACGACCGCGCATGGTATGTGCGCCGGCCATTGCACTATGCCGAGGACAGCAAAGGCGCATGGGAAGGCATCTGCCTGCCGTTCACCGTCGACAAGGCCGCCGCGTCGCTCAACGACGAGATTACGCATTTCTACGGCTCGCCGTCAGACACGGAAACCGACAACCCAAGTCAGAACATCCACTCGCTACACCATGAATATTGGCTACGCGGACTGACGTCGATTGCCACCGAGGGAAATGTGCCGTCGGCAGTGTTCCAACGTCCTGGTGCAGCCTTGTTCTCCCCTACCGACGCTTCGGGCAATGCCTTGACAAATGGTGTTTCCTACACTTTCGCAAATACGTTCTTCGTCGACAACTACGCCGACAAACTCTACAACCAGTATGCCAACCCATACTATGCGACAGCCCACAATTACCCCGACTACCTGCGTCTTGCAGGCGAAGTGCCCTACATCGTGCGCTTCCCTGGTGCGCGCTACTATGAGTTCGACCTCTCAAGTGCGTTCTACAACGATATTTCGGGGCTTGGGAAGACGCTCAGACCGTGACATTCAACGCCTACGGCGACAACCACACCGGTGACACGTCGTACGGCGCAATAACAATCCCAATCACAAAAGGCATGGCAACTATGGTAGGCGGAAAATACTCTCATCTCGGCACTTTCTCCGCCATCAATGTGAGCAACGGCAATGTGTATGGAATGAACGACAGTGGCACGGCTTTCGACGATGCTTCATCGCTGTCGACAGTGACGCCGTTCCGCACATATATGTCGCCGACGGCAACGAGGTCAAACGCCCGTTACGACTACACTTCGGTGATCAACATCGCCGAACAGAATGCCGACAACATTATGCCCGACATGGAAGAGAACGAGGATGACGCACAGACAGAAGACCATATAACCGTCCGCGCAATCGGCAACCAGCGCGTGCGCATTGAGAGCACGATGGCAACAAGACTGAATGTGGTAACGGTAGCGGGTCAACTCTACCGCATCCTTGACGTGCAGCCCGGCATTGCCACATACAGCGACTTCCAGCCCGGGCTCTACATCTTCGGCACCACCAAAGTCATCGTCAGATAACCCCGTGCGCCCAGGAGATTGCACTGCTTATACAGCCTTGATGAATTGCGGCAACGCTGGCTGTTCCAACTGCCAGCGTATGTTCATCGGGAAATCGCCATATGAGTCAAGATAGTCGAGCATGCCCATACAGTAATACGGAGAAGTGTTGCCGAAACCGTCGCGCTTGTTCTCCCTTACAAACAGCATAAAGCGCCGTCCGTTGTTGTGGACATAACGGTCGCCTCTGTTCCCATGTGAATCCCGATTCTGCGACTGCCAATGGAATCTGTCGGCACTGATAAAGTAGTCGTCATACTGGGTCGTTGGCGAGAAATCTTTATCTGATTTGTTGAGCGTGACAAAAAACAACTCCGTATCGCAGTCCTCCACATATTGCAATCCTGCCACATGACCTTTCCTCTGCTTGTTTTCATCCTGCAGGCCAAATATAATGAATATCTCCTCACGGCTGTAGCAACCATGCAATTCAAGAGCTGATGGATAAGCTTCGCTGAGCACAGATGTCCGGAATTCAAGGTTTTCCATAATATAGTCGGTCAGCTCCCTTATTTCTTGAACGAACAACGGATAATTTCTTATCGTCTCAAGCGCCTCCTGCATATTTCCGAATCCAAGATTCTTGACAGGTTCTTGAAACAACGCATAATAAAACATCGTGGCGAAACAGCGTTCTCTATCCGACATCTGCCAGCTGCAGCCGTCGTTCAAGAACCTACGGATAAATCGGATTTGGGAAGCAGAGTTAATATGCGTCAATCGCCCTATCCCCTTTTCAAACAATTTGGTCAGACGGTCTTCGTCATAAGTACATTTTCCCGCCTCCTTTTTAATTTTTGTCCAGCAATTCTTATTATACAGCACTCGGACATCAAAGCTATTGTCCTTCAGAAACTCAGATATAGTCGGTGTGTCATCACACTTTCTCAACATATCAATCAATATGTTTTTACGGAACGTTGCCTTCTGAATATTTTGCAAAACGTATTCCCGAGCTTTGCGCTCCATAAAAATAGCACAGCCATGCGGTAAATCCGGGAAGTTTTCCTGAATCTGCTTTTTAACGTCAGCCTTTTTTTGAAGCGACAGAGCTCTGAATTTTTCAGAGAAATCATAACGCCTGTTCATTTGAGCGACAAAGTCGAACACCGTCAGACAGTCCTTGCTCTCACACAAGCGCAAGCCTCGTCCCAATTGCTGTAGAAACACCGTCAAACTGTCGGTTGGACGCAGAAACAGCACAGTGTCGATTTCCGGGATATCAACACCCTCATTGAATATGTCGACCACAAACAGATAGTTGATTTCACCTTTTTGTATGGCATAATTGAGCCTTACCCGCTCTTCCGCACTTACATCCGATGTCAGGCATCCCGACCGCAGCCCATTTTCCGCGAATCGCTCCGCCATGAATTGTGCATGCCTCTTGTCGGAGCAGAAACACAATGCCCGGCAATTATGTTCGTCGGGCAGATACCGTCCCAGTGTCTTAACTATCAAGTTCACACGCTCCCCGTCACACAGTTTGTCGCTAAGCTTATCGACAATCAGCTTGTCGCCACGCATCAATCCATCTTCTCTCAAATCCACAGTGTCCGAAATACAGAAATATTGGAACGGTGTCAGCAAACCCTCGTCAAGAGCCTGTGGCAGACGGATTTCAGCACTTATCCTGCCTCCGAAATCCGGCAACAAACTTTGACCGTCCATTCTCTCCGGTGTAGCCGTAAGTCCGAGAAGAATTTTCGGTTTAAAGAACGAGATTATATTCTTATAACTGTCGGCCGCGGCATGATGCACCTCGTCAATAACTATATAGTCATAATAATCGGCGCCTAATTCTTTGAACGTGTCGTCCATCCGGTTATTCAGCATTGTTATCGAAATAAACAAATGATCCAGACCTGCGACAGGTTTAGACTCCCCATCCCATCGTTCTCCGAAGTTCTGGTCACACATCACGCTCCGGAATGTACGTTCCGACTGTTTCAAAATCTCTTTACGATGAGCCACAAACAACAATCGGCTTCTATTGCGGTTGTGTTCGTGGAAACGCTTATAGTCGAATGCCGCAACTACAGTCTTTCCTGTTCCCGTAGCCGCAACAACCAGATTGCGCCAAATATCGTTCTCCTCACGTTCCACCTGCAGTCGGTCAAGTATTTGTTTCTGATGCGGAAGCACTTGATAACGATTAAACATCTCAAACTGCTTTTGCGGATCTTTGGCATCACGTTGTCTCTTCAACTCTCTGTTGAATTTCTCAATCCCTCCAATTCCGAAATCCTCAAAATTTTCACTGTTCCAATACATATCAAATGTGGCAAGAGCAGATTTGATGATATGCGGATTTTCTACATTCGTCACCCTTAGATTCCACTCCAAGCCATCTGTCTGAGCCGACTTGGAGAGATTTGATGACCCTATATAAGCCGTGCTCAAGCCTGAATTTCTGACAAAAATATAAGCCTTGGCATGCAACCGCTCTATCTCGGTGTTATAGGAAATCCTTATCTCCGTATTTGGCAATGACGCCAGTTGCTCCACCGCCTTTGCCTCTGTTATCCCACAATAAGTAGTCGTTATTATCTGCAGTCTATGTCCATCAACCTCACAAAACCGCCTTAAATCTTCAAGCAGCATCCTTATACCCGACAATCTAAGAAACGACACAATAATGCATATTCTGTCGGCGGATGCAATGTCTCTGACAATCTCTTGTCCAAGTTGCACAGCCGATTGCCCTCCCGTGAAAAGATTGCTGACACGGAAACCCGTGCGCGGCCGAAGCGCCTCCCTCTTGACAGCTTTACGCTCTGCCGCTTCCCGCCTGTCCATGACTTCCGTAAGAAGATTGGTCTCGACAATCGCAGATTTGTCGCCAGCAAAGATTTCCGTATCAAGGATTGCATTAACCAAATCTTTTTTATCCTCCAACGACTTTTCGCTGTCATCCAATTTTCTTCTGACTGCCTCCGCAAGATATTCTGCAAGCATCCTTGACGATTCCGCAGAATCCATCGCATCTTTGCTGCAAATCAGTCCATTCTCTTCACTAACTTTTATGTCGGCAGCCAATTTGCTGTCTATCAAATTTTCATATATCCCTTTTTCAAGCTTCATAGCATTATATTTAATCCATTTACAATCAACTTTTTCTTCAAGAACCTCACTCCACCACCGACGTTCGCTCGCCGTCGGCAAAGCGGGTGACGAGACTGTCGCCGGCACGGAGCGACGAGGCAGAGGTGACCACATGTCCGTCGCGAAGCGTCAGCGAATAGCCACGGCGCAACACGCGGTCGGGCGACAGCAGCTCGACCTGCTTCTCAAGCCCCGTCACGCGCTGCCGCACGTTAGCCACACACTGCCGTGCCGCCATTGCCACCCGTTGTGAGGCAAACGCAAATCCTTGGATAAAGTAGCTGTTGAACCCCCGCCTTCGGCGCCCACTCGATGAGGTCGAGCACGTTCTCCAGAGAGACGGCGCCCTCGATGGTGATGCCGCGGTGCGGCTCGCCGAGAGACTTCCGCGTGAACGTCGATCGATTCC
>OKWD01000058.1_pt1 | contig 18437 bp, 13 predicted proteins | sample 1607011 | NCBI WGS metagenome assembly OKWD01 (sample SAMN04414077, study PRJEB24778) | human gut metagenome | material: faecal | host: Homo sapiens | reverse complement strand
AGAGGATCACGGACAACAGTACCGGTTGCCCCGGCTGTAATCCCCATACAGGTACGGACTCCCTTGTGTACACGATCCATTTTCCCCGCACCATAATTCTGCCCCACAAAGGTAGTGATCGATATGCCAAAGGCATTGACGATCATCCAGAACAGGCTGTCAATCTTGCTGTAGGCTGTCCATGCCGCTACCGTATCCGTTCCCAGTTCGTTAACGCTGGACTGGATCAGAATATTGGACGATGTATACATCACCGACTGCAATCCCGCCGGAAGTCCGATCCGGATGATCCTGCGGAACATTCTTCCATCAAAACGGATCTTTCTCAGTTCCAGACGATGCATATCCTTCGTCCGCATCAGCACCCACAATACCAGTACCGCACTGAGTGCCTGCGACAGAATGGTCGCCAGTGCGGCTCCAGCCACACCCCTATGCAGTCCGATGACAAATGCAATATCCAGCACAATATTCGTCAGGCAGCTGACGATCAGGAAATATAGCGGTCTCTTGGAATCCCCCACAGCCCGCAGGATACCTGCGCCCATATTGTAGATCAGATTCCCGATAACGCCCAGAAAATAGATTCGGATATAGGTTGTCGACGGTCCCAAAATATCCTCAGGTGTAGACATCGCGCGCAGTGCCCATGGTGCCGCCGTAATACCCACGATCATCATGCCGACTCCCGCCACCAGACTGAACGCAATGGAGGTATGCACGGCATAGCCTACCATCTCGGCACGTTTTTGCCCCATAATATTGGGAAATAATGACTGTGCACCGCTGACATCCCACGAAAAATCCCACCAGCAGCTGGATCAGCGTACCGGTGCCCCCACCTACCGCCGACAGAGCTTCTTTTCCGACAAAGCGCCCTACGATCACCGCATCTGCAGCATTATATAATTGTTGAAAAAAGGTCCCGAACAAAATAGGGAAAAAGAACAGGAGCAGCTGCTGCCAGATGACTCCCGTTACGATCTTGTTCTCTTTCTCTATAACATTTTCTGTCTGCTTTTGTGTTTTCTCTGTATTTGCTTCCATATTAATATGCCCTTTGAAAATCTATACTTCTACGATGATAGTATCATTTCCACAAAACCTTTTCAAGAGGGTAATCTTATCCACATCGGAAGTCAGGAAAAACCCCGGGTGGTGGAAGCACCCGGGGACCTGTCTGCACCCGGATGAGTCGCAGCATCCGGGCACAGCACTCTGTATATACCAAATTGAGGGATTAGATAAAAGCTAAGTTATTTACTCCATTCGCATATCGCAAAGCTTACGCTCCGCTTTTATGCTCATGTCGTAATCGGGTTATAAATCCCTTAAGCCACTCCCGTGCAGGCACGTCGTGTCTTAGGATTATAACCCTGGCATTATTACTCCACGTCTTGCAGGGCTGCGAAGTCTTCTTCGCCGGTACGAACCTTTACTACTTTGTCAACGTTGTATACGAAGATCTTGCCATCGCCGATATGTCCGGTGTACAGAGCCTTCTTGGCAGCATCGATGACTGCGCTTACGGGAATCTTGCTGACAATAACTTCTACCTTCACCTTAGGCAGCAGGGTCGCATCCATTTCAACACCACGATACATCTCGCCGGTACCCTTCTGTACGCCACAGCCCATGACCTGTGTCATGGTCATACCGGTTACACCCAGATCGTTCAGAGCCTTCTTCAGTACCTCGAACCGGGCAAGCTTTGCAATAACCACTACTTTGTAGATTCCGGTTGCAGGAATTGCTGCCGGAGCTGTCTCTACCTTTACTGCCGCTTCCTTCATGGCTGCGGAAGCTGTGTCATAATCACTTACGCCAAGGCTGGTATTTTCATTTACCTCCATGGTCATAGTGTTGGAAATATCCATAATGCTGAAGCCTGCATATGCGGAAGGAAGACCATGCTCACAGGAGTCCAGACCAACAATCTCTTCTTCCTCAGATACACGTAAGCCTACGGTAGCCTTGATGATCAGGAAAGCAATGGTAATAGTTACTGCAGTCCATGCCGCCACAACTTACAAAACCTAACAGTTGCAAACCAAGCTGCCTGAAGCCACCGCCATAGAACAGGCCTACCACACTGTCATTGCCGGGTGCGGAAGTGGTTGCAAATAAACCGGTTGCGATAGTACCCCAGATACCATTCATGCAATGTACTGCAACAGCACCTACAGGGTCGTCAATATGAAGCTTATAATCCAGAAGCCATACACCAAATACTACCAGAAGTCCTGCTACTGCACCGATCACGATAGCACCGAAGCAATCCGTCACATCACAAGGAGCGGTAATCGCTACCAGACCTGCCAGAGATGCATTCAGACACATGGATACATCAGGTTTGCCATATTTGATCCAGGTAAATACCATACATACTACAGTTGCGATTGCGGGAGCTACGGTAGTGGTAAGGAACACGGAGCCTAACTGCTCTACGGAAGTACAAGCAGCACCATTGAATCCATACCAGCCAAGCCACAGGATAAATACACCAAGGCATCCAATCGGAAGGTTATGTCCGGGGAATGCATTTACTTTTACAATCTTACCACTCTTGTCCTTTTCAAACTTACCAATACGGGGACCTAAAAGCTTTGCTCCGATCAAAGCAGAGATACCGCCTACCATGTGAATTGCACAGGAACCTGCGAAATCATGGAAGCCAAGCTGTGAAAGCCAGCCGCCGCCCCAGATCCAGTGAGCTTCAATGGGATAGATCAATGCGGAGATCACACCGGAATAAATACAATAGGATAAGAACTTGGTTCTCTCTGCCATAGCGCCGGATACGATGGTAGCTGTGGTAGCACAGAACACCAGATTAAATACAAACTTTGAATAATCAAAATTCTCATAGGCAGTAAAGATGTCCAGTCCCGGCTGCTCTTGCAGCAAAGAAACGTTGGACTACAACCATCCGGATATAGACTTGTTTGTCAAGCAGTTGAAGGCTGGTAAATATTCTACCCAAAGTCCGGATGGATTGAGTAATATGCCCAAGTTCACTTCCGAAGATATAGAGGAATTGCTGAAGTATGCCGAGGACTTGACGGTTATTCCCTCTTTCCCCTTGGCTCCGGTATCCTATTCGGCAGGTGGCAAGCTGCGTTTGGGCGAATGCATCCTGTGGACGGTAGAGACTATCCGCCTCGGGAACAATGCTTCGATGGGATGCAAGATGGTACATACGGATGCGGAGAATTATGAAGGTATCTATTTCCTTTCGGACGAAGAGGTGCTGGATGCCGCTTCGCGCTACCGCCGCTGGTGGGAAACCCGTAAGTATCCACGGACTATGTGGACGATTGATCCCTGCTATGACGAACCGCTTTGTGGCAGCGGATATATGTGGTGGTGAAATGTTTTTAGGGATTAGGGATTAAGGATTAGGTATTAAGTAATCAAACTGTCAAGTGAAGAGATTTATACTAAAAAACACAATATTGCAATAATAATAATATAAAACTTATAAGAATACCATATTGGGATTTTAATAATATAGAAAAAATACTTAAAAAAGAATTAAAAGTAAATTGAATAAAGTACAAGTTAATACCGAGATAACTTATTAGATTACGAAAAGGCTAATAAGTATTGTAGAGCATAGAGGATGAATAAATATAACTCCTCCAAGAGTGTCCTCCATCCTAACGTAAAGACGAGGATGAAAATATATGCCATACTGAATTGGAATAGACCAATTGATGAAAATGAGGGAAACCTCCAGAGCATAAGATAAAAAGCTTATGGATAATAACAATAGAAATTACGCTGGTTAGAATTAGCCAGGCTATATGGAGACATATAGTACAAATCTCTTTTGAATTGCTGGAAAGGGCTTAGAGCCTATTGAACTACAACGTAGATGAAAACATCAAACGTGAATGTTAAAAAATCAATAGGATTGTTCAATCAGCAGGTAAGATTCTAAGTGATAATTTATCATATGAATAAACTTCAACGACTATCCCTTGGATTTGCTAATTTAGTAAATCAATAGGAGTACGGCTCAAGTGATTGGAGTGGGTGAGAATCCCTTAAATGGAAGTGGAAGAGGACTTATAAAAGTTCAAGATATAGTCTACTCTCGTAGGAAATCTACGAGCAGTCCTTTTTGGACGGTATGTATATAGCGAATACATATGAATATTAAGGAATAACTTCGCAATTTCTTCTGATGGTGTAACAGAAGCATTACAACGTGGTGGTTCTGTATTATCTAACTATGGAGTAGATTTAAAAGATTCCATTGCAATGATAACAGGAGCGAATGAATCTTTACAAGACCCTGCTCGTATAGGTAATGGGCTAAAAATTTTGGTCGCTTAACTAGAGATAGTTAAGGCAAAGAGGGCAAAATCGGTCATATATATCGTGAGATATATGGTAAGAGAATCTAAGTTTTATATATTGACAAATAATAAAAATATATGTATATTATAAATATAAGGAGGTGTTAATATGCCAAAAAGATGGAAATATGAAGATGTTGTTAAATATGTTAAAGATAAAGGTGGAACAGTTTTAACAACAAAAGAAGAGTATAAAAAACACAAGAACTAATATGGATTTCACTTGTAATATATGTGGAAAAAAAATAACGAGAACATTTAAATCATATAGAGACCAAAATGCTTTTTCTTGTAGAGAATGTACAAATAAGAAACTAAGAGAGGATAGAAGGTTATCACAAGATGAAGTGTTTGCTAGATGTAATAAATTTGGAGCAAGATTAATAACACCATATAAACTTTATAAAAATAATGAAACAAATATGGAATTTGAATGTTCATGTGGAAATCATTTTACAAGAAGGTTAGCTGACTTACAATCGGAAACAGATTATAGATGTACATTTTGTAGTAATCATCATAAATATACTTTAGAAGAAGTTAAATCTTTTATTGAAAATAAAGGTTGTAAATTATTATCAGAAGTCTATAATAATAACAGTGAATTATTGAAAATTCAATGTAAATGTGGAAATATTTTTTATAGAAGATTTGGTAACTTTAAAGATTCTGAACAATATTACTGTAATGATTGTATATCTATATCAAAAGGAGAAGAGAAAATTAAATCTATATTAGACGAATTAAATATTAATTATGAAAGAGGATATAGATTTGAAGATTGTAAAAATATAAAATCGTTACCATTTGATTTTTATATACATTCATTGAATATCACCATAGAATATGATGGTAAACAACATTATAAAGTAGGCTGTTTTAATATGACATTGTTAGATTTGATGAACCTAAAAAGAAGAGATAATATTAAAACACAATATTGTAAAGATAATAATATTAAATTGATAAGAATACCATATTGGGATTACAATAATATAAAAGATATAATTTGTCAAGAATTAAAATAAGATAATACCGAGATAACTAAATAATTAAAAACATTTAGTATTGTAACGCATAGTAGATGAAACTCATTAGAGCTACTGAAAGGTAGTTCTTTTTAGTATGAGAATATAACTCTACCAAGAGTGTCCTCCACCCTAACGTAAAGGCGAGGGTGAAAATATATGCTGAACTAGAGATGAATTAACATTTCATAATGGAGGAAACTCCTAGAAGTGGATGTGTGAATTGACACACTATTAATAGATAAAAAGCTCCACGATAACAAAATTGAAAATCTATAGCAATTAACCTTTCAGGTATTAAAACAAATGCGCAAACAGGTGCTCTTGAATTAAATAAAACAGCAAAAGCATTACAAGAAACTGCTAAAATAGATATATTTACTGATAAATCTAAAACACAAGTTAAAGACATTGTTAGTATATTAGATGAAGTAAAAGATAAATGGGCTTCTTTAACAGATGTTGAACAAAAAGGATTGTCAGAAGCAATAGCAGGTAATATGTAAGATTTTCGTCTTATTAATTGCCGTCTTTGATAGAAATATCAATTATAATTAGAGGGATGTATCGGTGAAGCCTAAGTCGAAAGATATGGTAATACCGAGGGTATCTTAACAGAGAATATCCGTAACGCATAGGGAGTGAGCGATATTGTTAGCAATAATCTCCCCACGAGCTTCCTCCACGATTATATATAGGATAATCGCTTATAGATGTTGCTACTATAAGTTCTAACGTTAAACGAGAGTGAAAATATATGCTGGACTTATAGGAAACTATAAGAGGTGGATGTGTGAATTGACACACTATTAATAGATAAAAAGCTCCACGATAACAAATCGAAAACTCAAGCCGGTGTATTCCAAGCATTGATGACAGGTTGGGAAAGAGTTCGTCAATATCAAAAAGAATACAATGAAGGTTGGATGATAGGTTCAGCTCAAAGAGAGAAACAACATTCTCCGTATGTACAGAAATGTGCATAGGACATAGATTTAATTGCAGGTAATCCCTAAAGCTCTACACCACAAGCACAGAGAAATCATGTGTTGAAGGTACGAAAGTAGAAAAAACGTAGAGATGACATATGGTTAAATCCTAAGTGTTATAAATGATAATTTAATATTATTATTTAAAATGGGTGTTCATGCAGGTAAGATTCTAAGTGATAATTTATCATATGAATAAACTTCAACGACTATCCTGGAAAGATAGGTTAAAATCCCTATCAATAGGAGTACGGCTCAAGTGATTGGAGTGGGTGAAATTCCCTTAAATGGAAAAGGTCTACCCTTAATATTAAGGTGAAGAAATAGTCTACTCTTATAGGAAACTATAAGCAGTTTTGTATATATACAAAACGGATTAAGTGTAACGAACTTAATTGAATATAAAGGAATGAAATTTATATGGATTCCATTGCTGGTAAATTTAATACTTTAAAAGAAAATCTTAAAGGAATATTAACTAGCAATGTTACAACAGATATGTTTAAAGGACTATTAGATGGTGCTAATAAAGTAATAGAAGCAATAGGAAAAATAAGTTCAAGTTTAGGAAAATTTGGTTCAGCTGGTGCTTTAGTAGGTATTTCAACTTTTATAAAAAGTTTATCAAATTTTGAAAAACTTAGCACAATGGGAAGCGTATTCTCTAAATTCGATAGTGCTTTATCAGGATTACAAGCTAATGGTATTATGGGACAAATTGGTGGTACAATTGGTAATGTAAAAGACGGATTTGACAAATTAACTCATAGTGTAACTTTATCTAAAGTAGCATTTGGATTATTTAAAGGTATATTAGCTGGTCTCGCATTTGCAGGTGTAGTTGCAGGAATAAATGCTATGGTAAAAGCATGGGATAATTATGTTCATGCAACAGAAAATGCAGTAAAGGCTTCTAAAGAAAGACAAGATGGATTTAGAGATGAAGCACAAACATTAAGTACTAAAAAATCAAGTCTACAAGAAATAGCTAAAGAATATGATAATTTAAATAATAAATCTGATAAAACTGCTGAAGATTTAACTAGATTAAATGAATTAAAACAACAAATAGGACAAATAGCTCCTGACCTTGTTAAAGGATATGATACAGCAGGTAATCCAATATTAAACCTTACTAATAGTATGCAGGGTTATATAGCTGAATTAGATAAAGCAATCGCTAAACAACAAGAACTATATAATTACGAAACTAAAAAGCAAGCACGAGAATACATGAAGAAAAATGACACTAAAAATGGTGCTCAAGACCCTGAAAGAAATTCTTATGAAACTGAATTAAATCATCTTCAAAATGCAAATGATAGAAAAACTAGAGAAGAAAAAAGATATACTGGTAGTTTAAAAAATATTATTAAAGATAGAAATAAATATAGAGAAGACCAAGAAAAAAGTATTAATGATAGATTAGAAAGAATTAGAAATGCACAAACAGAAGTTAATAATAGAGATACTACAATTGAAGATAATTATGTTAACGAATTTAATAAGAAAACTAAATTAGCCGAAAAAGAACAAAATAAATTTGCTACTTTTATGAAAGGACTAAATTGGGGTACTTATGGTGAAGCAGAAGCCAATAGAATGGCTAAAGGTTTACAAACATTATCTGAAAAAACTGCGTTTACAACTCAAGAAATGACAAAAGGATTATCAGGTAGTATGTCAAAAAAAGTTTCAGCAGAAATTGCTAAAGTAAATGCAGAATTCAAAAAGACAAATGCCATAAACGAATGGGGAAAAAATTTAAGAAATATAGCTAATGAAACAGGAAAATTTGATTTTTCAAATTGGAGTAATTACTTATCAGAAGTTCAAACTCGTTTTGAACAAGGAGTAAGTACTAATGAACAATATACACATTCATTAGGAATCATGGCTGATGCTATGGAAGATTTAACTGGTATAGATTCAGATGTATTCTTACCAGCTTTAAAAGGTGGAGCAGATTTAGAAGAAGCCTTTAAATCAGCAACTGAAGGTTTAAATGGTTTTATGAGTGCTTATGGTTCTTCTACTGCAAAATTACAACAAGGCGATTCATTTGCTAAAAAGTTAGAGTCTCAATTTAAAGAACTTGAAAATTTTGAAACTGAATTTGAAGGTCAATATGAGATGGAAGGTAAAGTTAGGGTAGACTGGTTAGTAGAACAAAAAGATAATGAAGACTTACCTAAACAATTAAGAACTATAATAGATGCAGTAACAAAAGATGGAAAAGTAACAGAAGTAGAAGAAAAATTAGTATTAGCTTGTGAAACAGAAATAAAAGATAAAGGTAAATTAGAACAAAGTACAATAGATGCGATAAATCAAGTAATGGACGGAACATGGGATGTAAATAAAACTATTGAAATAGGTGGTATGGAATTTACATCATCTGAAATAAAAGAATTAATGTCATTAGCTGACCAATTAGGTATATCTTTAGAAGGCTTAAATATTGGAGATACAGGATTAGATGGAGAAGCCCAAAAAGCTCAAGCATTAAAAGATGCAATAGATTCAATTACAGATAGAGATATAAAAGTAGCAATAGAAGCAGAAGGATTTGAAAATTCAGACCAAGTTAATAATATAATGTCAGTTGTTGACCAAATAGATGGAAGACAAGCTAAAGTTGATTTTATAGCAGATGCTTCTCAATACTTTATGGAAAATGATAGTGTTGAATCAGCAATAGAAGCTATGCCTGATGAAATAAAACTTAAATATAATATTGGGGTTGAAGGTGATGAAAGACTAGAAGGAATACAAAGTAGACTTGAAAAATTACCAAAAGATATTAGAACTATGGTATATGCTCAAACATATGGTGTAGAAAATGTTGAAATGCTAGAAAAAATGGTAGATACTTTTGGTGGAAAAACTGCAACAGCAATATTACAAATAGAAGGTATACAAGATTCTCTTAAAAATGCTACTACATTTGAGGAACAATTAAAAATAATTGGAGACTATGTATGTAAACCTGGAGTAGAAATAGAAGGTAAAGATAAAATACTTGACACAATTGATAGCATATTAAAGAAATTAAAAGAAACAGATGGTAAAGAAGGTAAAGCTAAAGTAGAAGTAGAAGGAGATACTTCAGGAGCTGAGAAAGTAGAGAAAAAAGTTGATGAAGTAAATGGTAAGGAAGGTAAAGCTAAGGCAAAAGTTGATGGAGATACTTCAGGAGCTGAGAAAGTAGAGAAAAAAGTTGATGAAGTAAATGGCAAAGAAGGTACTGCCAAAGCAAAAGTTGACGGTAAAACTGAGGGAGCAGATAAAGTAGAGAAAAAAGTTGATGAAGTGGACGGCAAGGAAGGGACTGCTAAAGTAAAAGTAGATGCTGATACTTCTGAAGCTGAAAAAGCTAAAAAAGAAGTAGACAATTTAGCTGTTAATAAAAATGGTACAGTTACTTTATTAGTAAATGGTCAAGAAAAAATAGCAGAAGCCAAAATCAATAAAGGTCAATTAGAAGTAGATGGTAAAGCAGTTACGACTATTTCTGTTAATGGTAAAGACCAATTGTCAGTTGCTATTAATGAAAAAGGTCAATTAGAAGTAAATGGTCAAGCTATAACTAATGTTAATGTTAATGGTAAAGACCAATTAACTTTGGCTAGAAATGAAAAAGGGCAATTAGAAGTAAATGGTAAAGCTATAACTAATATCGATGTAACAGGAAAAGAAAAAGTTTCTGATGCAAAAAAAGAAGTTGACGATTTAACTAAAGATAATAAAAATGTTAGTATTAATATTGATGTCTCATTAAAAGAAACTGTTGGTGAAATATTATCAAGATTTGGACTAAATAAGAAAACAGAAAATGTTGAAATTAACGTATCATGTAATGATAATGCAACTCCAGTATTAGAAAAAATAATGTCAAGACAAGATAAAACTATACATATAACAGTAGATTGTACAGACCATGCAACTTCTAAAATAAACAATATAACTAAAATCGGAAATAAAACTGTAACAGTTACAATAAATTGTCAAGATAATGCTACTCCTAAAATAAATAGTGTGGCTAAGTTAGGAAATAAATCTGTAACAGTTACAATAAATTGTCAAGATAACGCAAGTTCTACGATAAACAGGGTTACAAGCGCACCTTCTTCTAAGTCAATAAATGTTGTAGTAACTTGTTCAAATGGAGGAGCAGTTCTTAATACTCTTTCACAATTGGCTAGTAAAGTAATACCTAGCAAAAAATTTACTATAACTTGTGCAGATAGTGCTAGTAGTGTAGTAAGTAGAGTTAATGGTTTAAGAATATCTGATAAGAGATTTAAAATAGATTGTACAGATAATGCGACTGCTAAAGTAAATAGAGTTATTAGCAAAAAAATACCAAATAAATCATTTACTATAAGTTGTAACGATAACGCTAGTGGTAAGTTAAGCAGTATTATAAGCAAAATAAGTAATATCCATAGTAAATCAGTAACAATTACTACTAATCATGTAAGTAAAGGTGAAAAATCATCTGTTGGTGAACCAACAATTGTTGATTTACAACCTCAACCATTTGGTAGTGCTCAAGCTTCTAATCCTCAAGTACAATCATTAGGCGAACAAGTTCAAGTATTAAGTGATAGTGTACAACAACAAACTGACAATAATAATGAAGTTAGTGTAATGGCTAAGAAAACATATAAAGCCAATATTGATACTGGTTTAACAGTAAGTGCAGTTAAATATAATATTGATTTATTAACTAACATGAATAATCTACTTAAAAAATTAGGAACTCAAGTTGATATATTAAAAGCTAAACAAGAAAGAACTTGGGGTACTGCAAGTGCTAAATTACTTAGAAATCAAATTGCTTTACTAACTAAACAACAAAGTTTAACTAAAGTAAATATTAAAAACATGGAAGGCATGGCTAAAAAACTTAAGGGTAGTTTACAAAAACAAGGATTTAAGTTTAAAGACGATGGAACAATAAGTAATTACAATAGTAAACTTATTAAAATGCAAAAAATGTTGAAAGTTTAGAAAAAGCCGAAAAAGCATTAGAAGACCAAATAGACAAAACTGAGAAACAAATTTCAAAATCTGAAAAGAAATCTTCAAGTAAGAAAAAATCAACTAGTAAAAAGAAATCTTCAAGTAAGAAAAAGAGTACAAGCAAAAAGAAGAAAACTTCAAGTAAGAAAAAATCAACTAAGAAAAAGAGTACTACTAAGAAGAAATCAACTAGTAAGAAAAAGAGTGCTAGTAAGAGCAATAGAAAGACTACATCAAGTAAAGCTAGTAAAAAGAAAACTACTAAGAAGAAAAAAATCAACTAGCAAGAAAAAGAGTACATCAACTAAGAAGAAAAGTACTAAGAAAAGCACTACTAAAAAGAAATCGACTAAGAAGAAGAGTACTAAGAAAAGCACTAAGAAGACAAGCACTAAATCAAAGGCAACTAAAGCATTAGAAAGTAAGAAGAGTGGATTAGAAAAGAAAAAAGATGCAATAAGCAAAAAATTAGAAAAAGCACAAAAAGAATTATCAGAAACTCAAAGCAAATTAAATGAATATTATAATCTACAATTTAGCGAAATTCCTGAAGCTCAACAACAATGGGAAGAATATGCTAATGCTATTGCAGAAGCTAAGGCAGAAATAATTAGATGTGAATTAGAAGCTAAAACATTCTTCAAGACAATTAAAATGGAAATGAAGGATGCTATGATTAGCAGAAATGAAACTTGGGCAGATACATTTATGTTAAAAGCTGATTTAAGTAGTTGGTCTAAGGCAGTAGGATACATTAAAGAAGCTAATAAATTATTAGAAAAAAATCAAAAACATCAACAATCAAAATTAGAAACTGCACAAGATAGAGCAAATGATAATAAAGCATTCTTAAAGAAACAAGGATTTAAATTTGATAAAAATGGATATGTAACAGGTGCTGAAAAAACTTTAGAAAAAATAAAAAAATCTAAATCTACTCAAGAATATGAAGCAATAAAGGAATCATTTGACCAATATATTGAAGATATGTATGAAAATATTCCTAAAGCTGAAAATGAATGGTGGCAATTAGAACAAGAAATAAAAGAAAATGAGAGACAAATAAAAGAAACCACTAAGGCTATGAATGACTTAGTTAATTCAGCTAAGGTAGATAAATTAACTAGACAATTTGATGTACTTTCAAATAGTTTAGATATATTAGACCTTAAAATGGAACGTGCTTATGGAGCTAATAAAATAGACTATATGCAACAACAACTTGATATATTGACTAGTATGAAGAATAAGAATCAAGAAATTATTAATCAAAATACTGAGTTGTTAAATGATAGTAAGAAACAATTAGCTCAATATGGTATTACATTTGATGAAGATGGCAATATAGATAATTTATCAAGTGCATTGAAAAAATTAGATAATTTACAAGACATGGAAGATTTACAAGACTTAGTTGATGAATATAATGATTATAAAGATTCAATAGATGATGCTAGTAAATCAATTGAAGAAGAAACTAATAAACAACTTGAATTAAAAGATTCAATGATGGAAATTAGAGAAGAAATGAGAAAACTTAGAGATGATGCGTGGGTTAAAACTTATGAAAATGGTCTAAAAGTTATTCAAAATCGTATTGATACAATAGATTCTTTATTAGATTTGGAAGATGAAAATCAATTTGGTTTACTAAATCAAAAAATTGAAGAATATAAGAATTTAACTAAGGCAACTGAAGATAGTTTGGCTTATCAAAAACATAGAAAAATTACTATGCAAAAAACATTAATTGATTATGGATTCACTATTAATGATGATGGTACAATAGATGGAACTGCTAATAAATTAGAACAACTTAAAAATACATTATCTGAAACTGAATTTGGTATAGTAAGTGATACATTAGAAGATTATTTTGATACTGCTTTAGATACAATTCCTGAATTAGAAAGAGAATTAATAAATTATCAAAAAGATTTAAAAGATATACAAAATACTAAATTAGAAAAAACTAAAACTATTGAAAGAAAAAAATTACAGAAATATATAATGATGAAATAGATAAAAGAACTAAAAAGATACAAGAAGAAGCAGAAGCACAAACTAAAGCACTTAATAAAGCCAAAGAAGCTTATCAAAGATGGAGAGACGATGTTGATTATAAAGATGATTATAACAAACAATTAAAAACTGTTGAAGATTTACAAAAGAAAATAGAAATAGCAAAACGCGATGACAGTCTAAGTGGGTAATGTTGCCCTAGTCGTAAAGTAATTTGCGACTGAAAATAGATTTAATTGCAGGTAATCCCTAAAGCCTTACACCACAAACACAGAGAAATCATGTGTTAAAGGTACGAAAGTAGAAAAAACGTAAGGATGGATATATGGTTAAATCCTAAGTATCTGTAAACAATGGGTGTTCATGCAAGGAAGATTCTAAATTAAATTATTTTAAATATTTTACTTTTAATAAAACAAACAGTATAATATAAATGGAGGTGAAATTATGAAAACTAAGTGGACAAAAGAAGCAATAATAAAAATATATAGAAGAACAAGATTATATTTTTATAAACTTTATAAAATTTGACAAATTAAACTCAAGAATATTAATAAGATGTAATAATAAAAAACATGAACTATATGAAGTTACTTTTGCTAATTTCAAAAGTGGGAGAAGATGTCCAAAATGTAGTGAAATAAAAAGAAGAAAAAAAAAAGAACAATATGGAATAAAGAAAAAATAATTGATTTTGTAGAAGACAATAACTATGAATTTATTGAATTTGTTAAATTTGATAAAATTGAAAGTATAATTAAGGTATGGTGTAAAAATTTAAAACATGAACCATATAATGTTAAATTTGCAAATTTTAAAAATGGGCAAAGATGCAGAAAATGTTCTGATGAAATAAAAGGTAAAAAATTTTCGCATAGTTATGAATATGTCAAAGAATATATTGAATTATTTGGATATAAAATGTTATCAAACGAATATATAAATTTACATAGCGAAATAAAAATATTATGTGATAAACATGGGATATATAAGACAACATTTCAATTATTTAAAATGGCGAAATATAAATGTCCAAAGTGTTCGGATGAACACAGAGGAGAATATCATAAATTAAATTATGAATATATTAAAGAATATATTGAATCATTTGGGTATGAAATATTATCAAATGAATATATAAATATAAAAAACAAATATATTGGTAAAATGTTCAAATGGTCATAAATCATATTTTACTAATTTTGATAGATTTAAAAGAGGAGATAGATGTCCTTATTGTAATGAATCTAAAGGTGAGAGAGAAATTAATGAGATTTTAAATAAATATAATATAAATTTTAAATCACAATATAAATTTAATAATTGTAAAAGTAAAAGAGAATTACCATTTGATTTTTATATACCTAATTTTAATATAGTGATAGAATATGATGGAATACAACATTATGAAATAATAAAATATTTTAGTGGACTTGATGGTTTTATAACCACTAAAATACATGATATTATAAAAACAAAATATTGTGAAGATAATAATATAAAATTAATTAGAATACCATATTGGGAATATGATAATATAGAAAATATATTAATAAAAGAACTTAATTTAAAATAATTTAACATGAATACCTTCAACGACTAGAGTTTAAATACTCGTAGGGTGTAAGCGATTGACACTCGAAAAGGTCTACCCTTAATATTAAGGTGAAGAAATAGTCTAGTCTCATATGAAAGTATGAGCAGTTCATAAGAGAACGGTATATGTTTAGCGAACATATATGAATATAAACGCAAAAACGTTTAGCAGATTTGATGAAAGAATTAAAAGAAGAACAAGAAAATCTTGAAGATTTAGTTCAGGATAAAATTAATACTGACGTGAATAACATGTTTGATGACCAAATAGATAAAATAGAAGAAAATTCTGATGAAGAAATTAAGAATTTAGAAAATACGTGGTCAGAAAGCAAAATAGCTGAAATGGTTAAACAAGCTCTTGATACTGGAGTAAATTAGCTCCTCTTACTAAGTAATTAGTATTAAAACTCATTGAATTGCTGGAACTTCCTAAAGCTAACTAAACTACAATATGGCTAGAAATGGCGAATATGAATGTGGCGAAAGCAGAAAAAATTAGTTAGATATTCATATGGTTAAATCCTAAGTGAATGTAAATGGATAATCAGCAGGTAAGTGCCTAAATTTATTTTATAAAATAATTGACTTTTAATAAGATAAAACGTATAATATAAGTAAAGAAAGGGGTTGAGATGATGAAAAAACATGATTATAAATTTATTAAAGAATATGTTGAAAGTTTTGGATATAAATTATTATCAACAGAATATAAAAATGCCAATACTAAATTAAAAATAGAATGTCAAGAAGGACATATGTTTGAAAGAACATTTAGTAAGTTTAAACAAACTCAAAATTGTCCATATTGCACTAATACTAGAAAATGGAATATTTTAGAAATAAAAGAGTATTTAAAAAATATAGGTTATACATTATTAAGTACAGAGTATAAAAATAATCAAACTAAATTAGACATGATTTGTTCAGAGGGACATAAAATACAAATGACTTTAGGAAATATCCAACAAGGTAAAAGATGTCATATATGCTCAAGAAAAACAGCTTCAGAAAAAAGAAAACATGATTATGAATTTGTTAAGCAATATATTAAAAGTGAAGGTTATAAATTATTATCCAAAACATATATAAATCAAGATGAAAAATTAAAAATAAGATGTCCGAAAGGTCATGTATTTTTAATGAGTTTTTGTAAATTTAAACAAGGTCAAAGATGTCCTCAATGTTGTAAAAATAAAAAAATGTCTCATAAAGAATTTTTAGAAAAATTCTATAATCAAAATTACAATACTGAAAATATAGAAATATTAAGTGAATATATAAACGCTAAGACGAAAATAAAATGCAAATGTCTAAAAGATGGTTGTATTTGGTATGTTATACCTAATAGTTTATTAAATGGAACTGGTTGTCCTCAATGTAATGAATCTAAAGGAGAAAAAAGAGTTGCTAAATATTTAGATAGTAGAAATATAGAATATGAAAGACAGTATAAATTTAATGATTGTAAAAGCAACAAAGAGTTGCCTTTCGATTTTTATATACATAGTTTAAATATAGCTATAGAATATGATGGTGGACAACACTATATGATAGTAAATCATTTTGGAGGACTTAATGGATTTATAACTACTAAAATACATGACACTATAAAAACACAATATTGCAAAAATAATAATATTCGTCTAATAAGAATACCATATTGGGATTTTGATAATATAGAAAATATACTAAGTCAATTATTAAATATAAATATGAATAAATAAGGTAAAACTTCAACGACTATATATACTAGTAGTCTAGTTAGTGGTGAGCATCCTTATAGGATGATGATATAGTCTACTCTCATATGAAAGTATGAGCAGTTCATAAGAGAACGGTATAAAGTTTAACGAACTTTATATGAATATTAAGGTATTTACAGATATTGATGGAAATATCAAAACACTTCAAACAGCATTAATGGATTTTGCTAATACAAGTTCTGATTATTTTGGAGTTATGGGTGATTCATTAAAGAAAGAATTGTTAAACAATCTTAATGTAGCATTAGAGACTATGAAAGAACTTCAAAAAATGTCAGATAATTATACTGCTCCTAATATAGATTATAGCAATACAGTACTTCCAAAAGATAGTGGTATTAATACTTCTCCACAAGTTTCTAGCAATGTTGAAACTAATAATATTACAATTGGAGATACTAATATTACAATTCAAGGTGGTGCAGATGATGTTACTTTAGGAAAAGTAGATGAAATGTTAAAAGATTACAAAGCAAGCATTTGTAAGGAAATTGTTAAAAATATGAAATAAATTTACGAAGGAAGGGTTAAAATATAACTCTTCCTTCTTATTTTATATATGTAAGATAAAAGAAAGGAGAAAGGAATATGGCAAGTAGTTTTTGGAATGGTGAATTTTATTTCAACAATGTATATTCTGAAACTTTCAATGTTGTAATAATTGATTTTGATAGTTCGGATAAACTAAAACAAATAGGGAGTACAATTAATATAGAATTAAATGAAGAAAATACACTTAATGGGAAAAAGAGTTATATTGAAGGAACTCGCACTTCTGAAAATATAGTCTTACAATTAATGAAAAAAGATGGTGACATATGGAGTGATGGAGATATAATCAATGTATACAATTGGTTATTTCAAAAAGATTTTAAAAAATTCCAAACAGTAGATTATTCTAGTGGATATAATCTATGTTATTATTTGAAAGCAGTAAGTTTTTCAAAATTTTTAACTCCTGATTTTAGGGGTTATTTAGAAGTAGAATTTATGAGTTATGCTCCTTATTGTTATTCTATACCAACAAATAGGCTTAATTTGAAAGCTAGTGGTCAATCAGGTGTTTTATTTAATTATAGTAATCTATATGAAACATATAAGCCAAAAATTAATGTAACAGCCTCAAATAGTGATAGTATTAAAATATTAAATAATACAAATGGTACTTTTGTAGAATTAAGTGGATTAAACAGTGGAGAAATGGTTACAATAGATTGTGCTATGGGAACTGTAATAAACAGTGGTGGAGCTAATAGATTTGAAACATTAAAAAATTATAATTTATTAGAATTAGATAAAGGAAATAACAATATAACACTTACTGGAAGTGCAAATATAGAATTTATTTGCGAATTTCCTGTAATTATATAGTAGGTGATTAAATGAAAATAAGAGGTGCTAAAGATTCATACAATTTAATATTAAGCAAAATGAATGGAAAAAAATTAGGTATTATACCTTGTTCCATTATAGAAAGTATGCAAAAAGGTGTTAAAACTGTTAGTGAATTTACATTTTCAGTTAATAAATATTATGGTGAAAATAATGAAATAAATCCTTTGTATGATGAACTTAAAACAGAAAGATTTATATTTTTAGATGAAGATGAATGTTATGTAATAAAAAATATAAGTGAAGAAAATG
>OKWD01000057.1_pt1 | contig 18450 bp, 17 predicted proteins | sample 1607011 | NCBI WGS metagenome assembly OKWD01 (sample SAMN04414077, study PRJEB24778) | human gut metagenome | material: faecal | host: Homo sapiens | reverse complement strand
CAATGCCAGAAACCCACAGTAAGGGCCGCCGAATCCCAACGGAATGCCCAATGTCTGGGCGTCGCCGCAAGCCACGTCGGCACCCCATTCGCCCGGAGTGCGCACCACGGCAAGCGCCGAAGGGTCGGCATAGACCATCAGCAGCGCCTTCTGGGCGTGTGCTGCCTCGGCAAATCCCGAGAGGTCCTCCACGATGCCGAAACGGTTTACGCTCGGCACCAGCACGCCAGCCACGTCGCCGGCCTCCAGCAGGCGGCGGGCGTCGTCGATGTCGGTCTGACCATCGGCAGAGGCGATTTCAGAAAGTTCGACGCCGTGGTATTTGGCATAGGTGTGAACCACCTCGCGCACCTGAGGCAGCAACGTTGACGACAGCAGCACACGCGTCTTCTTGCGCGTTGCAGCCATAGCCATCATCATCGCCTCTGCGGCGGCTGTGGCGCCGTCATACATCGATGCGTTGGCACAGTCCATACCCGTCAGTGTGGCAATCATGCTCTGAAATTCAAAGATGTAGCGCAATGTGCCTTGCGAAATCTCCGCCTGATAGGGCGTGTATGCTGTCAGGTATTCCGAACGGCTCGTCAGCGCCGGCACGACAGCCGGAGCATAGTGGTCGTAGGCACCGCCGCCAGCCATTATTGTCAGATGTCGGTTTTTCCTGTCGAGCTCCTCAAAACGACGGCGCACCTCCATTTCTGACATAGCGTCGGGCAGGTCGTAGTCGCCATCGAAGATGACGCTGCGCGGCACGTCGGCATACAGGTCGTCGAGCCCGTCAACGCCGATGCGCTTCAGCATCTCGCCTATGTCGGCAGCAGTATGCGGAAAATAAGAAAATCCCATAGCCACAAGTCTTAGTGTTCCTCGTTCTCGCAGAATTTCTCGTAGGCGGCAGCGTCCATAAGGTTTTTCAGCTCCTCAGGATCGTCCATTTTCACCTTGATGATCCAGTTTTCGTAAGCGTCCTTGTTGAGCAGCTCAGGAGCGTCGGCAAGAGCCTCGTTCACTTCCACAACCACACCGCTTACAGGAGAGATGAGGTCGCTGGCGGCCTTCACGCTTTCCACCGCGCCGAAATCCTCGTTGGCGGTCACTTCGTCTTCCTCCTCAGGCATGTCGACGTATACGATGTTGCCCATTGCCTGCTGTGCGTGGTCGGAGATGCCGATGATTGCAGTTTCGCCGTCCACTTTAACCCATTCGTGAGATTCGCTGTAGAATAAACCTTCAATTGTCTTAGCCATAGTTCTGTAGTTTTTATGTTTTTGATTTTAAGTATGTTATTTCTTGTATTTTTTGTCGTAGAAACGCTTCTTGCACACCGTTCCGGCAAACACCTTGCGACGGATGCGCACACCCACCTCCGTGCCGAGGGCGGCATAGCGGCTGTCGATGAGGGCGAGACACACGCTGCGGTCGGTGGTGATTGTGTGGTAGCCGGTGGTCACAACGCCGATTGTCTGTCCGTCGGCCTCCACCTCATAGCCTCCGCGTGGGATGGCGCGGTCGTTAAGCTCGATGCCCACCACCTTCTTCGCCATTCCTTCGGCTTTCTGCTTGGCGCACGCATCGCGGCCTATGAACTCCGGTTTGTCGAGTTTCACAAACATACCCAACCCTGCCATTATAGGTGAGATTTCCTCGCTGAGTTCGTGTCCGTAGAGAGGCAGACCCGACTCGAAGCGCAGCGTGTCGCGGCATCCGAGACCGCACGGCGTCACCCCCGCGGCGATGAGCTTCTCCCACATTGCAACGATGACATCGGGCGTGCGTAAAATTCAAAACCGTCCTCGCCGGTATATCCTGTGCGGCTCGCAATCACAGGGTTTCCCTGCCATTCCGTTTCCTCGAAAGTGTAGAAAGCCAGGTTGTCGAGATCCATTCCCAGCACCTCGGCGGCAGTCTTCTCTGCGTCGGGGCCTTGCAGCGCAATCTGTCCGTAGCGAGGCGAGGCGTTGTCGATTTCCACATTGAAATCCTTCGCCTGCTCGCGAATCCAGGCGTCGTCCTTGTCGATGTTGGCGGCATTCACCACCAGCAGCCACGTTTTTGGCTCAGCCATTTTGTAGACAAGCAGGTCGTCGACCACGCCGCCGTCGGGATAGAGCATCATTCCGTAGAGAATCTTTCCTGCGGGAAGGGCTGTGACATCGTTGGTGAAGATGTGGTTGACAAACCGTTCGGCATCGTCGCCGGTGACGAAGATCTCGCCCATGTGTGACACGTCGAACATGCCCACACGCTGGCGCACGGCATTGTGCTCGTCAATGATTGAACTGTATTGTATCGGCATCATGAATCCGCCGAAAGGACTCATTTGGGCTTTCAGAGCCACGTGGTTGTCGTAAAGACAAGTTTTTTTCAAGTCGTCCATGTTATATCAGGATTTTAAGATGATTTCTGTCAATTGTGTTGTTGTGAGGTTTGCGATATGCCTGCCCATGTCTATGCCCTTCAGAGCCTCGGCTGCCTCGTCGATGCGCTTGCCGCGGAGCAGGCTGTTGAGTGCGGGCATTGGGTCGGAGAGCATGAAATAGTCGCCCGACAGGCTGATGTGGTGGATGATGTCGGAGCGCATCTCCAGACCTACAGCCACTTCGCCCACACCGGCGATTTTTTCGGATTTGGTGACGGTGTATGCCGGATTGCTGCCGTTGAAGAAACTCTCGTCGAGATATGTCTGCTCGATTTCCTCGATGCGCGCAATCTCGGCGGCGGTCAGCATCCTCTCGCTGTCGCAGAATCTGTTGATAAGATAGCGTTTGAACTCCTCGATGGGCATGTCGGTGTGCTCGCTGAGGTTGGTCACGTGCTGGCGCACCGAAGCCACCCCTTTGCTCTGCAGTTTCACCGCCGACGGCGTTATTGCCTGCTGCATCCGCTCAAAGTCGCTTGCAAAGAGCAGTGTGCCGTGCACTATGCTTTTCCCTGGCACCTTGTAGAACGCGTTTCCGCTCACCTTGCGCCCGCCGATCTGGATGTCGTTGCGTCCCGACACCGTAGCGTAGACACCGATGTCGTGCAGCGCCGATGCAAGCCGTTGCAGGAACGTGTTGAAGGTGGCGGTTACGTCCTCGCCCTTCACGATGTAAGACACCATGATGTTGCCCCAGTCGGAGTATACGCATCCGCCGCCGCTCTTGCGCCGGAACATTTTTATGCCATGCTCGCGGCAGAAAGTCACGTTTACTTCCGCTTCCATCAATTGGTTGCGGCCAAAAATCACAGTTGGGCTTACTTGCCACAGAAAGAAAGCCTCGCCGTCCATCTCACGGGCGGCGAATTCTTCCATGGAAAGGTAGAAAATGAGCCTGCGCTCATCGTTGTCAGGTAGTATTAAATGCTTCATTCAGGTTTGCGAAAATCCATCTCCCAAAGTTACGCAGACTTCCGCAAACCGCAAACTATTGCAATATGTTATTCAACACAATTCCCGGCAAAGCCCCTTATGTTGCTGAATTCTTTCCAGCCTTCCGCCTGTTTGTAGGCGGTGGCTGATCCTTCCGGAACAAACAACTCGCAGTTAGTTTTATTGACATCTTCAAACACTTCGGAATCACACACTGGCGGAATTTCAGCCAATGATGCGATCTTCGTCAAGCTGCTGCAACTCCATAACGCAGCATACCCAATTATCGTCAGGCTGTTAGGCAATATCAGTTCAGTCAAGCCGCTGCAATCATAAGATCTGTTATTGGGTGATTATCAATACTATACGCTCTAAACGATAGAAAAGTGATTGTATAGACTCTATATAGATACGAGATAGGCAAAATTTAACGTATTTAACTTTCTATCACACCGATATTACCCAAAAGTGTATGATTTTTGGCGATTAGTAGAATGAGCAATTCTTCTTGGATAGACAGGCATAATGGAGCTTACTTTGTTCCACACTCTTGAATGGTGGCAACAGGCATTTCGCAACAATGCCAAATACGTTATCCACGATTCTAAGACGATTGGTTGCAAGACAAAGTAATGCGATATGCGCTTGCGTATCTTGTCTGCTTGCAGATTATACTCATTGACTGTGGCATCAACCTCTACATACAAAAGGAACAACTTACATTATTGGACGAAGAAGGACATCCGTCCCTCTTTGCCACGATAATGATAGCCACGCTTTCAACCTGTGCGCAATTGGAACGTGATAATATCTCATTCCGATTGCAGTCAGGAAGGAAGCGGTATATAGAGAAAGGTGGAAAACTCGGACGCAAGGTAGGCTCTGTAAAAACGGCAGAACAGATGAAAACCGAATATAGGGAAGTAATAAGTCTGCTTCGCAAGGGATATTCAATTCGGGATATGGCAAAGTTGTGTGGTAAAGGGGTAAGTACCGTACAACGAGTGAAGCGATTACTAAAAGTACAATCATCGCAATAATACTATTGATTTTACATTCTTTTCAAAGAAAGGGGTTGTGCAATAGTGGCTTAAAGGCTAAAAGTACTACCTTTGCATACAATAATAAGTAACAACACGTTTAAGGTCACAATTTGTGATCTCAAAAATAAAGATAGAAATATGGCAAACAACATAGATAAAAAAGAACCAGTCGCAATTTGCGACCAGTCCAAAATAGATGTTACAAAATGCGATAACCATGAACTCGCAGGTAATATCGAACCTCTAATAAAAGTAATTAGAGGGCAACAAGTTATGCTTGATAAAGATTTAGCCACTTTATATGGTGTAGAAACAAGGGTGCTTAATCAGACCGTTAAGCGTAACATAGAGCGATTTCCCGATGATTTTCGTTTTGAATTGAGTAGAGAAGAATGTTTGAGGTCACAAATTGTGATCTCAAATGGAAGAGGCGGCAACCGCTATTCAACTTATGCTTTTACAGAGCAAGGAGTGGCAATGCTTAGTAGCGTTCTTCGTTCACAAACAGCTATTGAGGTTAATATTCAGATCATGCGAGCATTTGTTTCCATGCGTCACTTTATGGTAAACAATGCTTCTGTTTTTAGTCGTTTGGAAACTATGGAATATCATCAGTTGGAAATCCTGCAACATCAACAAGATACCGATAAGCACATTGAAGCAACCAATAAGCGCATAGACGAGGTGTTTCGCAGATTGGACGAGGGCAATGCAAAGCCGAAACAAGGTGTGTTCTACAATGGTCAAATTTATGATGCCTATACTTTCGTGTCCGGCTTGATTAAGAGTGCAAAAAGACGTATCATTCTTATCGACAACTATGTTGACGAGACTGTATTGACATTGCTCGATAAAAGAGAAAATAACGTGTCTGCAATCATCTACACTCAGCAGATAAGCCATCAGTTCCAACTCGACATAGACCGTCATAATGCTCAATATGCACCGATTGATGTTGAAACATTCCGTTTATCACATGACCGCTTCCTTTGTATAGACGATGATGTGTATCACATAGGAGCATCCATTAAGGACTTGGGCAAAAAGTGGTTTGGTTTCTCCAAAATGGAGATACTTACACCAGACGAATTGGTGGAAAGGATCAATAGAGAGTAATCAATACGCAATATTTCAAGAATATAAACATTAAAAATTATGATTTATGAAAAGAAATTTAGGTATACTATTAATGACAGTGATTTTCATAACGGTATTATCAAGTTGTGAAAAAAGGATGTTCTAAGCTTAAGACTGTCGTGGGGAGAAGCGACTATAAATAATAATTGTTTATTCCAATACACAACAATTGGAGATGTTTTATCTAATAAATACTGGTTCCTTCCATTAGGTGGTGACATTTGTATAGTCAAAGAAGGCGTATGTTACTTTCAAATGTTTCTACGAGATTATGAAGAAAAGGATACCTATAATTTTTGGCTAATCCTGATTGGGTGCTATGCTGATGAGAAATTTCCGATTATTGGCAAGGAATACAAGATAGTTGCCCAGGATCAAGTTAATTTGGGCAATATAGGCATCTCTTTCTATGAGAGTGGAAAACTTAGAGATTTCTATTCTGAGAACTCCGAATTTGTGTCTTACGGCATCGCAGGCTTAAGCATACCACCTTCTCATGAGAAATTTATACCCTTAGCTGGATCGATAAAATTTGTGAAAGGAGACACGAAGTCTGGTGAGTATTCCATTTCATACAGTCTTAAAAGCGAAGATAATTCTGCCAGTGATACATACAGTATTATGGGTAAATTTAATGGTAAACTTAAAATTATTAAACAATAATGGAAAGCACCATTGCCAATTCTTGTCAGGCTGTTAGGCAATGTCAGTTCAGACAAACTGCTGCAACCGTAGAAAGCCTCGTCGCCAATATTTTTTAGATTCTTTGGCATGACAATTTTTTCCAAATTGTCGCAATCTTTGAATGCTCCATCGCAAATAATCTCGACACGGTCGTCAATTGCGTAATGTTTGCCGGCATACGCTTTGCATCAACAAGTTTCTTATAGTCCTTGCTGTACTTCACACCAAACACGTCATTCGCCACCTCTATAGCTGTCTCTAATGTTGAAAATCTTCTTCCATTAAATGCTTTAGTTTTATAGTCCGTAAAATGTGCGAGAACCCGCCAATGCGTCACGCCATCTCTTTCAATACCGTTTATTCGTTAATATTTTCACTTTTCTTCTCCCGGCAAAACCCCTTATGTTGCTGAATTCTTTCCAGCCTTCCGCCTGTTTGTAGGCGGTGGCTGATCCTTCCGGAACAAACGTATTGGCATCGAGATTGTTTGGAAATTCATCGCCGTCAGAACCTGATGGTGTGTCTCTCCGTGGCCAGCGCGCCGACAATGCCCCAACCGTTGTCTACGTTGCTGTGGATGAGCACTGTTTCTGAGTAGGCGTCGCGGTCGGTGATGCGGTAGATCCACACAGAATTGAGGTAATGGTAGAAATCCGGGGTAATCGATTGCAGCTCGATGTCAACCCATTTGTCCTCAGGTCCTTCGCTACCATTGGAATGCACAGGCCGCGTCTCGCGCAGCCGCGTTTCCACTACGAAATCGTAAGTCTTGCCGTTTATCAGATAGTCGCTGAACACGTTCGACATTCCTGCCGCCCAACCGCCGTAGCCTTTGTGGAGCGCCACGTTCTTGAAAATGACATCGCTGCTTGCAAACGAGTCCTTGAAAAAATACATACTGCCTAAATGTCCGGCGCTGCGCACTTTCAGCCGATAATAATTATTCTCGGAAGAAGGGTCGGTGAAGCGCAGCGTGATGCGCGCCACGGTGTCCTGCGCGGTGTTGGTGTCGATGTCGTACGACATCGGGTCGTAGAGCCTCTCGCAACTCACAATCTCAAGCCGCTGATGCTGCGGCACAACCACTTGAGCGCAGGCTGTGGGATAGCCGTCGGCGGCAGCCTCGATTTTAATCACGTCGCCCTCTTTCGGGCGGTAGTCGCATTGGAAATTGAGATTGTCGGCATTATACTTCAGTTGATATACGTCGGAACCGTTGACCGTAGCCGTAACCTGAGTGGTCGGAATCACCGTCAGCCTCACAAGCTCGTCGTTGAAATTCTTGTCCTCATAGTCGGCGAAGTCGATATATTCATCGATTGTGAATTCCTTGAAACTCGTAGCCGTGGTGACGGTTGCGGTCAAGATGGTGTCGGTAGAGACCAGGGCGTTGACCGTCAGTTCCGGCGTCAGTTCCGTATCATCGTTTTTCAGTTCAATCTCGCAGCTTGTGGCGAGAAAAACGATTAAGGCAAGCAGATATTTTATCTTGTTCATAGCGTTTTTAGAATTTGATGGTGTAATCTACCGACGGCAGGAACGGCAGTTTGCACACGCCTTTCAGAAAAGGCTTTGCCGTGACGTTGTCGTAGCTGACATAGACATCGGTGATATTCTGGTGGTTGTAGATGTTGTATAGGCTCAGACCGAGCGCACTCTCGGCGCGGCGGTGGCGCAGAGTGTAGACCACGCGCAGGTCGAGATGGTGCTCGTCGGGGATGTGGAAGGAGTTGCGGCCGCGATATGTGTAAAACCTGCTGTAGCGGTAAAAGGATGTTCCATTGCCCGGGTCGTAGGTTACCATGTCGTGCGGCGGAATGCCTTCTTCGCTTGAGAAATTGTCGCCCACAGGGTCATATTCGTCGATTCTGCCGCCGCTCACCACCGTTGTCGCCACATTGCCGCGACGTCCGCTGCGGAATGTCCATGACGCTGACACGGTCCAGTGCTTGTCGAATCGGTGCGCAATGATGATGTTTAAATTGTGGCGGCGGTCGTTGGCAGCGGGAAACTCCCTGCCGCCGTTAAGTTCCTGCATCGGACGGTCGAATGTGCGCAGTGCTTTTGCCCACGTGTAGCTCAGCCACCCTGTGGTCTTTCCTGTTTCTTTTTTAAGCAGCACCTCCGCGCCGTATGCCCTGCCACGTCCTGTCACAGCCATGTTCTGCCAATCGCCGGTGGTGGTCAGAAACGAGGCTCCATCGCGGTATTCTGCCAGATTGTGCATCCATTTGTAGTATCCTTCAACCTCCAGTGTCAGACCCTTGACAAATTCGTATCCCGCCCCGGCAGCCACCTGGTCGGAATGCATCAACGGCAATCTCTTTGTGACAGGCACCCAAATGTCTGACGGCATCACGATGTTGCCGCTCGTAAGCATGTGGAATCCCTGCGACATCCTTGCATACGACAGTTTCAATGCCAGTTGGTCTGTGGGCAGAAACCTCACCGACGCGCGCGGTTCAAGTGAGTGGGCGGTGTGGTCTGAAAGTGAGTAGAGCACGTAGCGCAGACCGATGTTGGCCTTCAACCAATGGCTGATGTCCCAATCGTCCTCGGCATAGACGCTGATTGTGGTTGAGTTTGTTGTGCTGCCGATGGTTTCGTCGCGCAGCGTTTCTTTGATGCTGTAGTCGTCGATTATAGGATATGTTGTCACAAACGAATGGTCGTATACATCGACCGTCGGAGCGAAATGCTGCCATGTGGCGCCTGCACCGTAGCGCAGCGTGTTGCGTGCCGCTGCTTTATGGGTGAAATCTATTTTTGCCGTGAAATCACCGATTCGTGAATGATATTTCGCATAGGAGTTTTTGCTGAGCGTTTTGGTTTAAAGAGATGTCTTTTTTGTTGTCCTTTTTCGACAACCATGACTTGTCGACTTTTTTTCCGATTGAGAAAGATTGTAGCGGTATTGGCTGTAGCCAGCCGATGCGCGCATCTGCAATTTGTCGGAAAAAGTGTGTATCCACGTCAGTCCGCCAACGATGTTGCCCCAATTGCTTGATGAATTGTTTTCCGTTTCCGATTTGAAATACTTTGTCAATTCTTCTTCTGGAAGATATTCGTTTGTCTGCGTATGCCAGCTTGACGGGGTGACATCGTCCTTGTCGTTGCCGATGTAGAACGAGGCGGTCAGGCGGTCGCGTTTCGAAAATCGATGTGCAAGGCGCGCCGTGATATCGTAATAGCTAAGATTGAGATATGGGTTGAGCACATTCTGGTTGTCGATTATGTGTTTCATCACAGGAATCACGATGGCGTTGAGATATGACGCTCGGCCAGACACGCTGAATGATGTATGCCCTTTCCATATAGGTCCTTCAACATGCAGCGCCGACGACATCATTCCCGCTGTCAGAGAGCCGTGGTAGCGGTCGAAGTCGCCGTCCTTCAGCTCCACATCGACCACGCTCGACAGTCGCGATCCATAGCGCGCCGGAAAGCCGCCCTTGTAGATTGTCACGCCACTCACCATCTCCGGGCTGAACACCGACACGAATCCTTTCAGGTGTTCCGGATTATAGACCGGAAAGCCATCGATTGTAATTTGGTTTTGGTCGTAGTTGCCGCCGCGCACATAGATGCCGGCGGTGCCGTCGCTGCCCGACTGCACTCCTGGCAATGTCTGCAATGCTTTCAGAATGTCGACCTCGCCGAGCGTTGCCGGAATCGACTTTATTTGGCGTATCGACAGCTCGTTGGCACTCATCTGCGAAGAGCGTATGCCTATTTCCGACGGAGCGTAGATTGTCACGTCGCGCAGTTGGTTATCGTGTTCAAGCTTTATGGTGACAGTTCTTTTTCTGTCGGCTTTGACTTTTATGGTTTGCGTTTTGTAGCCCACATAACTGACGTGTAGATTCAACGTTTCGTCCTTGACAGCTTTCAGCTCAAAGAAACCGGCGTTGTCGGTGATTTGCCCGTAGCGATAATCCTTCGTGTAAACGCTCGCCCCCGCCAATGCTTCCCCTGTCTCGGCGTCGCGCACCGAGCCGCTGACCACAACTTGAACTACCTGAGCATGGAGGCTGATGGCTGAAACGAGCACAGTTAGTAGTGCTAATAAATTTTTCATAATCAGAATATTAGGTTGTGTTCTATTGGTGTTGTGTTTATATTGCTCTAATAAATGCGTTAAAGGTACGGATGTGCGAGGGGAAAAACAAAAAAAAAATTATATGTTGTGCAACACAAAAAAGTGCTTATGCTGCGCAATAAATTGCTGATAATTCCGCCTCGGCGATATTTTTTTTGCAATTAGGCGCAAAGTCACTACCTTTGCGCCATAATGCGCATTGATATAATAACAGTTCTGCCGGAAATGCTTGAGTCGCCGCTGAACTGCTCGATTCTGAAAAGGGCTCAAAACAAGGGATTGGCGGAAATCGTGGTGCACGATCTCCGCGAATACAGTCTTGACAAGCATCGCCACGTCGACGACTATCCGTTTGGCGGCGAGGCAGGTATGGTTATGCAGATAGAGCCTGTGGACCGTTGCATCTCTGCGCTGAAGGCGGAACGCGACTACGATGAGGTGATTTTTGTGACACCCGACGGCGAGAAGTTCGACCAACGGATGGCAAACACGCTGTCGTTGTCGGAAAACTTGATTATCCTCTGCGGCCATTACAAAGGCATTGACTACCGCATCCGCGAGCATTTCATCACAAAGGAAATCACAATCGGCGACTACGTGTTGACCGGCGGCGAGCTGCCGGCGGCAATCATCACCGACGCCATTGTGCGCCTCATTCCCGGAGCCATCGGCGACGAGCAGTCGGCGCTGAGCGACTCCTTTCAGGACAATTTGCTCGCGCCGCCTGTCTATCGCGTCCGGCGGAGTACAAGGGATGGCGTGTGCCCGACGTCCTGCTGTCGGGGCATCAGGCACGCATCGACGACTGGAAGCACGAAATGGCGTTGAAGCGCACCCGCGAATTGCGCCCGGATTTGCTTGATGAATAACGAAACGTAGGAGGGTTGTGCTATGGGATTTTTAGGACGCATAAAAGACGGAATCCAGAAATTCAATTTATGGATTGTGGTTGTGGTGGCGTTTGGTGTCTACATCACCTTTTTTTCCGACTACAACTATTTCCGCTCGATGGAGTATAACGCAAGGATAAAAGACCTCAAGGCGCAGATAAAGGAGTGTGACGATTCGACCGCCGTCTATCGCGAGCGCCTGCGCCTGCTCGAGAGCGACCACGAGACGCTGGAGCGCATTGTCAGAGAGGAATATCTGATGAAGCGCGAAAACGAAGACTTGTATATTGTGAACGAATAAAAACAAATATATCGAAAAAATGAAAAAGGAAAATGTGCTCAACATATTGCTGTCGGTGGGAATGGTGATATTGCTGCTGTCGGCTTTTCTGCCGCTTGTGGATGTGAAAACGCCGTGGCTGCGCTACATCTTCACATTTGCGGCAATGCTCATCGTCGTGGTGCGCGTGTTTCAGCGCGCGGCGCGACGCAAACAGACGTTCAGCCTGCGCGTGCGCCGTCTTTTCACGATGGAGTTCTGGTCGGCGATGTGCTATGTGGTCTCGGCGCTGTTTCTTTTCTCCGACCCATACCACAGCACGTGGCTCGGCTTTCTGACGGCAGGCGCCGTGGTGCAGGTCTACGCGTCGTTTATGATTGACTACCAGTTGCGCAAGGAGGCAAAGAAGGCGGAAAACACCGATGTGGTCGGTAAAAAACATTAAAATGTCGCGACGGAAGGCGAAAACCGAGTCAAACCGCCGCATAATTGAGTAGTAATTAGTATTTTTGTCCGAAGAATGAATTTAAGTCTGACAATCGACCAGGGTAACTCGTCGGCAAAGGTGTCGGTGTTTTCAGGAACGACGTTGTTGCAGTCGCACCGCTTTGAGCGGCTTGCGCCGGGCGACCTCGACCTTGTGATGGCAGGACATGCAGTGACGGCGGCGATTTATTCGTCGGTGGTGGGCAACGACAGCCAGATTGAAGAACTGCTGTCGGCGAAAGGCGTGCGCACGTATATGCTCGATGAGCGTCTGCCCATGCCGCTTGCCATTGACTATGCCACACCCTCCACTTTGGGACATGACCGCATAGCCGCCGCGGTGGGCGCACTGACGCTTGTTCCCGGACGCGACTGCCTGGTGGTCGACGCCGGAACGGCAGTGACCTACGACTATGTCACCGCCGACGCGCATTTCAAAGGCGGCAACATAGCCCCTGGCTGTCGTTGCGCTTTCAGGCGCTGGCTTCGCATTGCGTGCAGCTGCCGCGTGTGGATGTCGGTGGCGACATCCCTACGGTAGGCTACGACACGCCTACCGCCATCCGCTCCGGCGTGGTGCTCGGGCTTGTGGCGGAGATTGAAATGCTGGCTCGTCGGCTCGGCTCGCCCGCGATAGTGCTTACGGGAGGCGACAGCCCGCTGGTGGCAGACAGGATTTCAGACAACGTGATTGTCGACAATGATTTGGTGGCAAAAGGATTAAACAGAATATTAGAATACAATGAGATATTATAAGAAAATTACAGTATTGGCGGCTCTCGCCGTGGCGGCAGTGGGACAGATGTTTGCCCAAAACCAGTCGTCGCCTTATTCACGATATGGTTACGGACTGTTCAGCGACTATGCAACCAGCGCGCAGCGCAACATGGGCGGCGTGGGCGTGGCTATGGCCGACGGCCGTCAGATCAACGTGATGAACCCGGCATCGTATGCCGCAACCGACTCTCTGACGTTGCATTGGGACATCGGTCTTGACCTTACGCAGCTGAAGTCGAGCGAGGAGGGCAACAGCGGAAAAGCTTTCGGTGGAGGCTTGAACTACCTTACGCTGCAGTTCCCGATAACGAAATATATGGGTGCGAGCATCGGCTTGGTGCCTTACACCACGGTGGGATACTCGTTTGGCAACAATCTTAAAGACGACGACGGAACGGTGCAGACGTCGCAGTCGACAAGCGTGTCGGGTTATGGCGGCATCGACGAGCTTTATGTCGGTTTGGGCGCGCGTCCTGTGCGCGGATTGACGCTTGGTGCCAACTTCTCTTACCAATTCGGTACGATTGTCAACGACCAATACGTCATATCGTCGACATCAACGCTTTATGAGCAGAAAATACAGGTGCGCGACTGGAATGTGCTTCTGGGTCTGCAGTACACGCAGCGTCTGGCTCCGAAGCATCAGCTGACATTCGGTTTCACATATTCGCCGAAGAAAGATTTCCACGGACGCACATGGGGCGTGAAATATGATATGTCGGGCGACGTGTCGTCGACCTCTGGGGCGGCAAAACCCGACACCATCGCCAATGAGCGTTTGCAGACAATGGGCTACAGCAAGCCAAACGCTTATGCCTTCGGTCTGAACTACAACTTCGACCAGCGTCTTTCTGCCGAGGTCGACGTCTCGATGCAGCAGTGGAGCAAGGCCACGTTCCCGGGCTTGACAAATGAAGATGGCAACGTGATGTATCAGACGCGTCTCGACGACCGCTGGCGCATTGCCGCCGGTGTGCAGTATGTGCCGCGTATGCGCGGGTCGTATCTGCAGCGTGTGGCTTACCGCCTCGGTGGCTCCTACACGCGCGACTATCTGATGATAGGCGACAACCATCTGAAAGAGTTCGGCGTAAGCTGCGGTTTCGGATTTCCTACCGTGGCGCAGAAAACCGTAATCAACCTCGGTTTTGAGTATAAGCGTCGCAAGGCTTATCCTGCAAGCCTCGTGACAGAAAACTATTTCAACATCACGCTTGGCATAAACTTCAAGGAATTTGCTTTCTGGAAGGAGAAAATCCGCTAATTTGCAGATGCGTACGGCAACAAGCATATTATTCTTGGTAACGCTGCTGACGGCGTTGCTGCCGGCTTGCAAGGAGGTGAAACGCGATGTGGTGGCCACTCCGGCAAACCGCGACAGTGTGGTGTCGATGAAGACGCGCGACGTGATGACGCTGATCAGCGACTCGGGCATGACGCGCTACCGCATCACGGCAAAGCTGTGGCTTGTCTACGACGAGGCGCGCCGTCCGAATTGGAAATTTCCCTACGGTCTGTTTCTTGAAAAGTTTGACGACAATTTCAAGGTTGAGGCGACAATACGTTGCGACTCCGCTTTCTACTTCAAGAATGACAAGCTGTGGCGTCTCGACGGCAATGTCGTGATACGCAACACGAAAAAAGAACTCATCGAGACCGAGCAGATATATTGGGACCAGACTTTCCATGAGGTGCGCAGCGACTCGTTTGTGCATATCGAACGCGCCGACCGCATCCTGGAGGGGTATGGCTTCAAGTCGGACGAGAATTTGCATAATTATTTGATAAAGAAGCCTTCGGGCATCTTCCCGATACCGAAGCGCCAGGAGACAACACCTCCAGTTTAAGTTGATTGCTATGGATACTGCTACTGCTTTGATAATCACACTCGTGTCGATGGCTTTTTCTGCATTTTTCTCGGGAATGGAGATTGCCTTCATTTCATCCAACAAGGTGCGTGCAGGTGTCGACTCGCAGAAAAAAGGGCTGACAAGCCGCATCATCAACACGTTCTACAGCCGTCAGGACATGTTTATTTCCACGATGCTCGTGGGCAACAACATTATGCTTGTGGTCTACGGTATAGGCATCGCCGTGCTGCTCGAACCGGGCATAAAAAGCGTGGTGGGCGACAACGAGGCGCTGATACTTGTGTGCCAGACCATCATATCGACAGGCATAATCCTCATAACCGGAGAGTTTCTGCCGAAGACAATCTTCCGCATCAATCCAAACATCTCGCTGCGCCATTGCGCCGTGGGGCTTTATGTGATTTATCTGGTATTGTATCCGATATCATGGTTCTCATCGTGGCTGTCGAAGTCGTTGATGCACTTGTTTGGAGCCAAAGCCTCGGCGCCACGGTCTGCGTTGCTCACTGTCAGCGAACTCGACGACTACATCCAGCAGACCATCGACGACAAAAATGCCGGAAAACTGGAGCGGAGGAGATTGAGCACGAAGTGAAGATTTTTCAGAACGCGCTCGACTTCAGCAACACGCTGCTGCGCGACTGCATGATTCCGCGCAACGAGATTGTGGCAGTGTCATCCGACACCGACCGTGAGCGTCTGCGTCGCAGGTTTACAGCCACCGGACTGTCGAAAATCCTTGTCTATACCGACGACATCGACAATATCATCGGCTATATCCACGTCAACGAGCTTTTCAACACCGCCACCGAGTGGCAGAAATGCATAAAACCGGTGGATTTCGCACCCGAGTCGATGCCTGCCAACACGATGATGCGCAAGATGCTTGCCGAAAAACGAAGCATTGCCGTGATTGTAGATGAGTTTGGCGGCACGGGTGGTCTCGTTACGCTTGAGGATTTGGTGGAGGAGATTTTCGGCGACTTCGAGGATGAGCACGACAAGCGCCGTCTTACAGAAGTGCGCCTCAGCGACACGTCGTTTAAATTCTCGGGACGCATTGAGATTGAGCATCTTAATGAAACTTACAACCTTGACATACCGGAGGATGAGGAGTATCAGACGCTTGCCGGATACATCATTTTCCGTCTCGGAGCACTTCCGCAGCAGGGCGACTCGTTTGATATCGACGGCTTGAAATTCACAATCTTGAAGAAGTCGGCAACCCGTATCGAACTTGTGCGCCTCGACCTCCCGTCGGCTGCCGAAAAAGATTGATTTAACCCCTTTCTGAGCAATTGTCAGATGTAGATGTGTTAAAAAAGAGCATAGAATCACATTTAAGTGTTCGTTGTTTCTTGTTTATGAAACAATATGCTTACCTTTGTGCAACAATGATAATTTATGACACAAAATATCTTCCGACTTGTCTTGACAGACGAGGCACAAAACTTTATTGAAAGTTTACCCGAAGCGGTATCTTACAAGATATACTACAACATTAAGCGTGTTGCGGGAGGAGAACGCAATAAAGAGCTTTTCAAGAAGTTGGAAAATTCGGAAATATGGGAGTTCCGTACATTGTATAATAAAACAGCTTATCGTTTATTTGCTTTTTGGGACAAGGATAAAGAAACATTGGTGATTGCCACTCATGGCATTGTCAAGAAGACACAAAGACGCCAAGTAAGGAATCGCGAAGCAGAAGCAATAAGAAGAGAATATTTCAAAAATAAGTGATTATGGCACGGATGAATCTTACTCCATTGGACGATGTGCTTGACAAGCATTTCGGTAAAATAGGAACACCAAAACGCGATGCATTCGAAAGTGATGTGGATGTGGCTTTGCATGCTTATAGATTAGGCGAGGCTATCAAAAAAGCTCGTATTGAACAGAACTTGACCCAAGAACAGCTGGGGGAACGTATCGGTGTAAAAAGAGCGCAGATTTCTCGGTTGGAAAGAGGTTATAGCATAACAATACCAACTATGAGAAGGGTGTTCAAGGCATTGGGTGTGGTAACTGCAACTATTGACTTGGGCATTGCAGGAAAGGTTGCATTGTGGTAAAATCCAATTGCCTATGGTGTAATAGCAGGACCCGTTATGCCAAAGTTGTTTGAGGCTTCTCGAGAATGGGGCATTATGAGGAATCGCGTTCTGTTGAAGAAATCAACAAGACAATGGTCTTAATGCGTGGCATAGGAAAGAAAGGAAATTTCCTGATTTGTGATAAAACAGCCGTAAAATTGTCAATACAATGACGGTTTTACGGCTGTTCTGCAATTTATAAGGTTGCGGATTTCTTGGCTGATTCACTTGAAGATAAGCGCAATATGTGCCGTTTCACATCGATTAACGTTTTTGTTACTGATTTTTTATAGGCAAATTGCGCAGAGGTAAATAGAAATGCGTAATTTTGTGGAATAGAAACTAACATAACCCATAAAAAAATTATGAGAAAACAAATCTTTCTATCCAGCGTATTGTTGCTGGGCGCGGCGCTTACAATGAGCGCGGCGGAACGCGGCGGTAGAACCGTTGCGCTCGCAGGTGTCGAATATTCTGTCGATACGCTTTTCCATGCGAAGGTGGGACCGGGCACTACGGAAACTTCGTTGCATCTTGTCAACGAGGCCGGGCAACAGTTGCGTGTGTTTTATCTGACAACCGACTTAACCAACCCCAACACTTCAATCGAGGCTATCGTGGCTCAGGACAAGGTGCCTGGCGGTGGAACTGTCAGCAGCATGGCTAAGAGCCACACTGTGGAAGGAAAGAACTATTTCTGCGGTGTCAACACCGACTTCTTCCACACTTCCGGCTCGGCAAGCAATGGCAAGTCGATTGTAGGTGCGCCTGTGAGGGCTTCGGTTGCCGGCGGCGAGATTTATCGCAGCGGTTCGGCTTCTACATCCTGGCCAAACATCTTTGTTGACCGCGACGGCAAGATGAACATCGGTGCTGTCTCGTTTGAAAATGGAACGGTTACAGCGGGCGGAAAGACTGCCACTCTCAAGGCAATCAACAACGACGCTCCTGACAATGGTATTTCAATCTATACACCGAAGTATTATGGCACTCCTAACCAGCCGTGGATTAACGGTCAGTGTGTGACAGTGCCTGTGACTCTTGAGGAAGGCGACTATGTAGGTGCCGGCAAAACACTGAAGTTTAAGGTGTGCGGTGCTACAGGTACCAACGGCGACTGCGCTATCAACGACGGTGAGTACGTGCTTCTTGCCCGCGGCTCTGCACAAGATGTGCTCAGCGGCTTGAAAGTTGGCGACGAGGTGTCGGCATATGTGAAGGTGACTATCGGCGACACTGAAGTGTTTCCGACTCAGTTGGCTTGCGGCAACCCATGGATTCTGAAAGCGGGCGAGGTGCTCGACTCTGAAGGCGACCGTGGCGACGCCAGCGCGCGCCATCCGCGCACAGGTATCGGCTATACAACAGACAACACTAAATTGGTGATGATGGTTATCGACGGACGTAGCGCAATTTCCGCCGGTGTACACACTCAGGAACTTGCCGGAATGCTTTACTATGCTGGTGCCGACGAGGCTGTCAATGTTGACGGCGGTGGCTCTTCGACAATGTATACAGCGCCTCTTGGTGTGCTTAATAAGACGAGCGACGGCCATGAGCGTGCTGTGGCAAGCGGTCTGTTTGTCGTTGCCAATGTGCCTGACGACAAGACTGTCGCTGAGATGCGTTTCGTAGACTGGGCGTGAACTTCCCGAAATACGGTATCTATACTCCGAAATTCTATGGCTACAACAAGTATGGTGTGCTTGTCGATACAGACTTGCAGGGCGTAAGCTCA
>OKWD01000056.1_pt1 | contig 18627 bp, 19 predicted proteins | sample 1607011 | NCBI WGS metagenome assembly OKWD01 (sample SAMN04414077, study PRJEB24778) | human gut metagenome | material: faecal | host: Homo sapiens | reverse complement strand
CAAGAGTGCTTTACGCAATTTCACAGAACAAAAGCCGGCTGAAGCTGCACAACACATACTCATCGGTCGTGGCCAGCTCCATCACCATCGGCTTCGGCGGTTCGGTAGGAGCCGAGGGTCCGATTGTCAATACCGGAGCCGCAATCGGGTCGAATCTCGGCAGTCTTTTCCGCCTGTCGCCGCAAATTCTGATGATGCTTGTGGGCAGCGGCGCGGCAGCCGGTGTGGCAGGCATCTTCAAAGCGCCTATCGCCGGAATGCTTTTTGCCGTAGAGGTGCTGATGATCGACCTCACCACAGTGTCGGTCATGCCGCTTCTTGTGTCGTCAATCACGGCAGCCACCGTCTCATACATATTCACCGGCTATAGCCCAGAATTCAGCTTCGACCAAAGCGAGGCTTTCCTTACAAACAACATCCCGTATGTAATAATCCTCGGCATTGTCTGCGGATTCACGTCGCTTTACTTCACAAAGGTAATCGGCGCAGTTGAGAATGTGTTTACGAAGCTGCGCAATCCATGGTATAAGTTTGCTATCGGATCTGTAATCCTCAGCGGTCTGATATTCTGCTTTCCTCCGCTCTACGGAGAAGGCTACGAAGCCATCACCGAATTGCTCAAAGGCGACCCTTCGACATTGCTTGACGGCAGTGTGTTCTACAGCCTAAGAAACAATGTTTGGTTCGTAATTTTGTTTCTGTTTCTGATTATTCTCACCAAAGTGTTTGCCACAAGCGCCACAAACGGCGGAGGCGGCGTCGGTGGAACATTCGCGCCATCATTGTATGTGGGCTGCATGACAGGCTTCCTTTTCGCCTATCTCGCAAACACTCTCGGGTTCTTTCCAGGGGCGGAATTGTCGTGCAAGAACTTTGCTCTGATGGGAATGGCAGGAGTGATGGCGGGCGTAATGCATGCCCCGTTGATGGGCATATTCCTCACCGCCGAGATGACCGGCGGCTACCAGCTGTTTCTTCCGTTGCTGATGGTGTCTACAATATCATACTGCACTATACGCATATTCTTGAAATACAGCATCTATACAATGCGTCTGGCAAAGCGCGGCGAATTGCTCACACACCATAAGGACAAAGCCGTGCTGACGCTTCTGAAAATGGACAGCGTCATTGAAAAAGACTTCATCGAGGTACACCCCGAGATGTCGTTGAGGGAGATGGTGCATAAAATTTCCCAGTCAGACAGAAACTTGTTTCCTGTCACCGACCACAACGACAACCTGCTCGGCATCGTCCTTCTGAACGACATCCGCAACATCATGTTCCGCCCCGAGTTATACGACCGTATGTTTGTGCGCAAATTTATGTGTATGCCACCTGCAAAAATTGAAATCGGCGACAACATGGAGAATGTGATGAAAACATTCGACAGGACAAACGCTTGGAACCTGCCTGTCGTAGAAAACGGCAAATACATTGGATTTGTGTCCAAATCAAAAATATTCAACTCATACCGTCGGGTGCTGCGCCACTTCTCCGACGACTAAACATTTTTACACATAATGGACAAAAAGGATTTAAAAATAGTTTTTTTCGGCACTCCCGAATTTGCAGTAGCAAGTCTGGACAAGCTTGTAGAAGGCGGCTACAACGTGGCTGCCGTTGTCACTATGCCCGACAAGCAAGCCGGCAGAGGCCACCACATGATTCAGTCGGACGTAAAGAAATACGCCCTTGAGAAGGGACTGCGCATTCTCCAACCGGAGAGACTGAAAGACGAGACGTTTGTCAGCCAACTGAAAGAAATAAATGCCGACCTGTTTATCGTCATTGCTTTCAGAATGCTTCCAGAAGTGGTTTGGGGAATGCCCCGTCTCGGCACATTCAACCTCCACGCCTCGCTACTTCCAAAATACCGTGGCGCAGCTCCTATCAACTGGGCTGTGATCAACGGCGAGAAGGAAACCGGCGTGACAACATTCTTCCTCAAGCACGAAATCGACACCGGCGACATTATCCAGCAAAAAATAGACACTAGCCGTCACTGACAACGTAGGCGCCATTCACGACCGACTTATGGAGCTTGGCGCAGGGATGGTCATCGAGACAGTCGACGACATCATCAACGACTCCGTAACCACAATTCCACAGGACGCTTTGATTGACGGCGGGGCAGACACATTGCCGGCTCCGAAAATCTTCAAGGACACATGCCACATCGACTGGAACAAAGGGGCAGAGTCAATCTACAACCTGATTCGAGCTTGTCGCCCTACCCTGCCGCATGGAGCAGTTTCGAGAAAGACGGCAAAGAATATTCCGTGAAGATTTTCTCCACCTCACTTCCTATGAAATGCAGCGACACCAAGCCTGGCAAAGTGAGCGTCGAGAAGAACCGGATTTTTGTTGACTGCGCCGACGGCAAATTAGAGATTCTCTCTTTACAGCAGTCCGGGAAAAAGAGGATGGACTCAGACGCCTTCACAAGAGGCTTCGACTTGTCGGAAATATATTTCAAATAATGATTTACAAGGGGGTTGCACATTTGCAGCCCCTTTTTATTCCGGCAACATATCTGACGGCAAGGTTTTACTGGTTTTCGCCCCAAGCTTCTTCAGATTCTCCACCTTCGACACGATGCAGCCCCTGCCGGTATGCAATTTAGACATAGCGCTGGTATAAGCCTCGCTTGCCTTGCCAAGGCTTTGCTCTACAGTCTGCATATCGTTCACGAAACCCACGAACTTGTCATACAGCTTGCCTCCTTCTTCGGCTATTTTCAAAGCATTTTTTGTCTGCTTGTCGCGCGTCCATAACTGAGCAATCAACCGCAATGTCGAGATCACATGCGCCGGACTGATTATCACCACCCTCTTCTCATACGCCTCCATCCAAAGGTTATTGTCCAATGTCATCGCCGCCATGTAGGCATGTTCATTGGGAATGAACATCAACACATAATCAATCCTGTCGTCATTGCCCACCCCAACAAAGTCTTGATACCTTTTAGTTTCCAACTCCTTCAAGTGGCTGCGCACAGACAACAGATGCGCCTTTCCGAAACGTGTCGGTCGTCCTCGTTGTCGGCATTGATATAATTAACGTATGCCGTCAACGACACCTTTGAATCTATCACAATGCATTTCTTGTCGGGCAATACCACCACAACGTCAGGGCGCAGTCTGCCGTTATCGTCGTTCTTTATCTGCGTTCCATCGTCGTTTTTAGTGCGCTGCACAAAATAATTCTCACCTTCCACAAGCCCTGATTTGACAAGAATGGATCTCAAGAACCATTTCACCCCAATCTCCCTGCACCTTCGTGTTGCCCGACAGAGCCTCCGTCAAATCGCGCGCCTCCTTGCCTATCGACATATTCAGCTCCATCAGCCTTTTCATCTGCTCACCAAGCAGCGTGCGCTCCTTCGAGGAGTTCATATACGTGTCGTCAACCCTGCGTTTGAAATCTTTGATGTCCTCCTTCAGCGGATTCAGAATCTCGCTCAAACGGGTTTCATTCGCCTCCTTAAAATTTTTCCGACTGCGAGGAAAAGATATCTGCGGCAAGCGACTTGAATTGAGCCTTCGTCTCTTCTCTGACCGAATTGTTGAATGCCTCAACATTGCCAATTTTTTCTTTCAATCGCGCATTTTCAATCCTCGCCTCCTCCAACTCATTACGCAGCGCCCTGGCCGCTTTGTCCTTAATTGCCACAAGCGCCACAAGCACAATGCACACAACCGCTGTCACGCATAAAAATACCAGTCCATCTTTCTGTTTTATTTTGACTTTTACACTCAATATCCGACCATAATTTTGCAGGTTGGCGAATATTGACTAACTTAGATGCAAAATTAAGACACAAATGACAAAATTCAAAATAGGCGACGAGTGGTGGACCACTCCGACAGAAAGTGAAAACGGCAACCGCATAATCGTTACCGGACGCCGTGGCGTGGAAAATGCCATTGCATCAGGCAAATTCAACGACCGTATAGAAATAACGTGGAAATATGATTCCGATAAAAACGGGATGCCCGACTTTAAGACGTCGTCGCTGATGGAGGCTGTCACCGATGCGCTGAACGCCGCCTTCAAAAAAGACCAAGCCGCCATTCTGACAGGCATCTATACCGGTGACGGCGAGCGCAACTGGGTTTTCTACACACGGAATCTGAAGAAATTCCAATACATCCTCAACGATGCGCTCCATGACATGGAAGTGCTGCCACTGACATTCTATGCCGAGAACGACCCCGATTGGGAAGAATATCAGGAAATGAAGGTCAAGACCGAGATTTTGGAAGAAGAATAGTGTTAACATCTCCGATTTAAATATTCAAGCATATATATTATAAATAGTTTACACTTCGACTTCGCCACGCCCAGCTTTGATTAATTAAACTTAAATATTCCGCGCACAAAGAACAAATATGCGGATTTAGATGTAATTTAGGCGCACAGAAAGTTAAAATTAACTATTCAACATATTAATAACGCGAATATTTAACACTTATCATTATGGGAAGATTTAATAAAGTGAATTCAGCGATAGCATTGATGTCGGCATTGATTATGGCAACACCGTCAGCGATGTCGACTGAAATTGCAACAACGGAGAGCAGTGCTCCACGCACCACAACATCCGCACCAATCGATTTCACAAAAGCTGCCGAAGCGACAATCAACCGCGTTGTCAGCATCAAAAGTTTCGCCACTCCCCGCCAGAGCCGTATGTCGGAATTCAACGACCCATTCTTTGAGTTCTTCTTCGGACCAAACTTCGGCGGACGCAGCAACAACAACCACAGAAGAAATCAGAGCCACAGCCATTGGGCTTGGGCTCCGGTGTGATCATCAGCGCTGACGGATATATCGTGACCAACAACCACGTGGTTGAAGGCGCAGAGAAACTTGAAGTGACGATGAACGACAACAAGACATACAATGCCACAATCATAGGCACCGATGCCAACACCGACCTCGCCCTGCTTAAAATAGACGCATCCGACTTGAATTTCATCACATTCGGAGATTCCGACAAGCTGAAAGTCGGAGAATGGGTTCTTGCCGTAGGTAATCCTTTTGGATTTACATCAACCGTAACAGCCGGCATTGTAAGCGCAAAAGCACGCAACATCTCAACTGTCACCCACAGCCGTCAATTCGGCATAGAATCATTTATACAAACAGACGCCGTTGTCAACCAAGGCAACAGTGGCGGAGCTTTGGTAAACACCAAAGGCGAGCTGATGGGCATCAATACATTGATTTATTCCCGCACCGGCGACTACAGCGGATACGCTTTCGCCATTCCTTCATCAATCGTGAAGAAGGTGATTTCCGACCTCAAGCAATACGGCACCGTGCAACGCGCAATGCTCGGAATCACGTTCACCCAACTGACGCCCCAGCTTTGCGAAGAGAAAGACATCAAACTGACAGAGGGCATATATGTGACTGAGGTGCAAGACCAAAGCGCAGCAAAAGAGGCAGGCTTGGAGAAAGAGGACATAATCACAGAAATCGGCAGCACAAAAGTGCGCAACACTGCCGAACTGCAAGAGGCAATCAGCCAATACTCTCCTGGCGACAAAGCCGTCATCAAATTCTACCGCAAAGGCAAACCACGCACCGCGACTGTAACATTCCGCAACTCGCAAGGCAGCACAAAAATCACAAAAGAGACTGACTTTGCAGCGTTGGGATGCACATTCTCAAAACTCCCTCAGAAAACGAAAGACGCGCTCGGCATCAGCTATGGAGTTGTTGTGGGCGGCGTGTCGAAAGGCAAGTTTAAAGACGCAGGCATAGCCAATGGCTTCATTGTCCAAGAGATAAACGAGCAGAAAGTGAATTCGCAGAGCGACGTTGAAAGCATCTACAATGCAATCATGCGCGACTCAAGCGCCGACAAAGTAATGTATATCAAGGGTCTTCTCCCTACTGGCCGACGCACATACCTCGCTATTCCTTTGCTTGACGAAGACAATTAACCACAATCACAACTGAAATAAAGAACGGAGTCGAACTCGTAGGAGTCGGCTCCGTTCTTTTATTCTTTCAAATTTATCGCTTCATCACCTTGACTGTCTGTCCGGCAACCGACACAAGATAGATTCCGTTTGAATAAGACGACAAGTCGACAGAACCACGTCCCTCCGGCATCAATTCACTGTAAAGGCATCTGCCTTTCAAGTCAAACACCTGCGCCAACGCTTCCTCGTAAAGAGTGAACGACACAAGGCCTGATTGGTCGACATACAACCTTAGCCCGCTGTTGTCCAGACTTTCGACGCCACCATAACGCGCCAAAAATTCTGCCAGCACCTTCTCGTCAATCACAATCGACTCATCAACCGACTCCGCATCACCAGTTCCCACCGAGTGGGTGTTGACAACCCTTACAACTTCTGTGCTGTTTTCACCCAAGATTCCATTCGTCTGGTTGACTCCGGTATAGATTCTGACGAAATCCACGCCGGGCAATTTCACCGCATTGCCATTGGCGTCTACAGCCCAATCAATGTCGATCATCGCGCCCTCATTGCGCACCAGTCCTTCTTTATCAGAGAAATTAGGATAGTTGTCGGCATAGCCATAGTCAAAAGCTTTAAGCACAATGTACGGATCGTCAGCCGTGCCCTCGTTCACACTATTGTCAGGCAAACGACACCCCTGGAACGTAAGTTTCGACCTGCCACTGAGCCACTGCGGCCAATATGGCTGTGTGTGGAACGGTATTCTGTTTACAAATCCGCTGTTTCCCTGATTGTCCATCCACATAATATCGTCATTGTCAGAAGCTGGGCGAATATATGAGACCTCATAATTGTGAATTGATTTCGAATATTCACTTCCGGCAATCTCAAACCACTCATTTCCATCCGGAATCCCGTTGTGGTTGATGTCGTATGCCACCATCACGACTCCCGGCTCACTGTTGCCTCCTTTTGTCGACGACTGCGAAGACTGAAACGCATTGCCTTCGATGTAGATGTCGCGTTTTCCCGGCACATTGACGATAGTCCGTTCAAAGCCCACCGTAACATATCCGCCCCATGCTCCAAGAGATATATAATAACCCTCTTCGGTCATATATTGCAACGCCTTGGCAGCAATAGCCTCAGAGTCGTCGCCGTCTTCCCATTCAGGCAGCACGTTTACAAACTGTCCCGGAGCGGGCACATAATCTATAACTCTATTATGAACTGGACTGACAGCAAAACCGTCAATGGACACAGCGCTGCGAGCGCAATCATTTGTTTTCTCATATCTTTATTGTTTTATTTTTCCTTTAAAAGCGAAATGTGCGGGAATCTGACCAGCAGTCTGTTTCCACTTCAACACACCATCTTTACTGAAACAGTAGACCGTGCCCGACACCACATAAGACTTGGCGTCGGTCACATATATATCTTTAGTAACAGGATTCACAGCGATGCCGTATGGATGTTTTATGGACGCATCCGTACCATCCTTGATGAAATTTCTGTCGAGCACTTCCATCGTAGCCATGTCTATCTTGGCATATGTCACCCGATTCTCCCCCGTAACGTAGCTCCATTCCGTGCTTATAACATATGCCACATTATCGTCAACCCACACGTTGGAAACCGGAATCTTCAAATCCTTCACAATAGTCTTGCTCCGTGGATTGACCACAAAAAAGTCAGAGTTTAAATCGCCATAATAATTTCCGCGCGAGCTCACCCACAAGCGTCCCTTGCTGTCGTGCACAAGACGATGGAAGTTGGCCGTGCCATCGAGCACAATCACGTCACACAATTGAAACGTCGGCAAGTCGATAACAGATATGGTGTTGTCATAATTCGGCTTCCTGTAGCCTCCCGAATTCGCCACATACAGGCGGTCGCCCACCACGGTCATCTCTTCAGGCTGATAGCCCACCTCCACACTGCCGACAATCTGCATCGACAGCGTGTCGACCTTAAAGACAGCACCTTTCGGCGCATTGATATCCTCTTGCACAGGAGCGACATAACTGCTCACATACACATATCCCTTGTCGCCGACGGCATAACGGCAGTTGGGGACGTCTATCTTTGCACACCTGACAGCCGTCGAAGCGTCCATCACCTCCACCTTATGCGAGCAGTTGATCACCGCATACAGCTTGCTTCCATATATCAACAAGTCATTTCCCACATCGCCCAATTCTTTAACCACCACGGGTTTCTCTCTAGAATATATATTTTTGTAATACGTTCCCTCTCCGTAGTCAAAATAATCGAGAGTAGACTTGTTGCTGCCCATATTGCCCTCATTGAGCAAGTAAAACCCCTCAACGTCGGTATACTCCGGCTCTGCGACATGAATCTTCTCCATATCGACAAGCACCTCATCCGTGCGGCAGGCGGCAAACAGCATCGCCACAATCGACAACGACAATATGTAAAATCTCCAATTCATAACAATCACATTGAAAAACGCGCCGACAATTTAAAGTTGCGGCCAGGCATTGGGTAATTGTGGATTACCTCATACGCCTGATTGAAAATGTTATTTAACTCACCCGTCAGTTTCAAACGCGTTTTGCCAAAGACAAACTCACGCGCCAGCGACATGTCGTGGGTATACCACGGTTGCTCATAATTGTAGCGGGAGTTTTCCTGCTCGTTGTAGCGTTCTCCCGTATAGATAAAGCTATAGTTCAGCTGCCATCCATTCCAATCGAGGCGACACGCCACCGAGCCACTGTGGCGCGGCGTGTATGGAATCTGGTCGCCATAGAACGAATCCTCCTTGTCGGTGCAGTCATAGGCTTTCTGAAACGTATATTGCAGATTGAGTCCGACCGCAACCTTACGCACAGCCGCGTCAAGCACCAACGCCGACTCCACACCGCCAATTCTCACCTTTCCAAGATTCAGCATAGTCCAGCGGAACTGCTGCCCTGTCGGGTAGGCTATGATTTTGTCAGTAACCGTATTATAGTAGCCGTCAGCCCTGAATTTAAGACTCTTGAGAAATCCGCCTCCAAACTGCAATCCGTAAGCCACACCCAAATCATATTGCCATGTGCGCTCCGGCTTCAAGTTGGCATTGCCTATTTCGGTGTAGTATAAGTCGTTGAACGTAGGCATCCTGAAAATGCGCTTGAAAAATCCCGTTATCACAAAATCGGATTCAGACATTGGCGTATAACTGAAAAAAACAGCCGGCGACAACTCCCTCTTATCGGGCGATGCCGTATACAGTTTGCGCGAACGCGTCGACTCCTGAATGAATGTGCCCACAGGCTCGCCTGCACGCTGACCTTCTCGAAATCAACCGATGACGCCACCGAGGCCAGCTCCGTCCAACGTTTTAGGATATGCAAAATCCTGCAAATCAGCGTTCATTTTATTCATCTGAACATCCACTGCCACCGACATCCGCCACCAATCAGTAAGCGTGAACAAGTTAGCCAACGAAAGATATGCCTCTTGCTGATAATAATGATTGTTTATGTAAAGCTCCTTCGGGTCGTCACGCAAGAAATTAGAATAATCCCACGCAAATTTTCCCGTCACCTTCAAGGAGTAGAACGGCGCTATACGCGTCTGCAATGCGCCCTGCCCGAATGCCGACTTGTCGACCTGCCGCTCTCCGTGCCGGAACACATTGTTGACAATCGCCCCGGGAATGCCGCGGTCGGACGTGTAAAAATACCCGTTGACATTCCATTTTCCTTTTGGCAGAAATCCATAAAGGCCCAACTCCGTACGCAGCGACTCCACATCGCCGTTGCGACGCACAGCGGTAGTGTCGTAAGCCACCGACCCGTCAAGATTCATCCTCTTATAGCGGAATTTGTAACGTCCGTTGGCATTCGTATACTCCGCACTTGCCGACAGATATGTGCTGCCGCCAAGCTTCTGTTCCCAAAGAAGCGAAGGGTTTGCCAACCCGAAACTGCCGGTGCGCATCTGCGCAACCACATTGTAGCGTTTTCCGCCGGTAAATCGCGGGCGTCTGGTTGTGACATATATGGCACTTGATGCACTGAAGTCCTTCGCCGTTTGAAAGATGTCGCTTTTCTGCCCGTTGTAAAGAGAAATCGACTCCACATTGTCGAGCGAATAACGACCCAAGTCGACCTGACCATTCTGAGCGTTGCCAAGTTGAACGCCATTGTAGAACACGCCCACATGGTTTGTGCCCATGCTGCGGATGTTTACGGTCTTTATACCACCTATTCCTCCGTAATCCTTCACCTGGACTCCAGTGAAATAGCGCAGTGCGTCAGCTACCGACTGACTGTTGAGGCGCTGCAGCACAGAGTCTGTCAGCACCTGCGGCTTGACAATTGTGCGCTCACGCACCGCGACGACACTCACCGCATGCATTTCCACATGCAGTGTGTCTCTTTCTATTTTTTCAGCCAGCACACCACCAAAGCAGCAGGACAAAGCCAGCAATGTAAACAATATTCTTCTCATTTTCCAAATCTTTTCAACCCGAAACTTCCACAATCAAGCAGAAGAAACTCGCAGGTTATTAAAAGCCATCGTTCCTGTCACCGTATTCCGACTTCCCCTCTGGCTTATGCGTTCAAACCTTCCCAGAATCACCATTCCAGTGGCAAGAAACCCAGTTTATCAAATTGGGGTTACGGCAGCGAGCACTGTCCGGGACTTTCACCCGATTCCAAGGCATAAATATAATCATGCCATCTGCCAGGAACAAGACAAAGATAACTATTTTTTCCCGATTAAGCATTATTAACCTATATAGCCGCTTTTGACAACTTGTTTTCACACTCTTGGGATTAAGTTAATTTAAAAAAATCCATATATTTGCACTATTAGAAACCGAAAAGGACAAACTATGAGCAGCATGTATGAAGTCTTAATGGATTTACCTTTATTTCAAGGTGTTAGCCATACGAAAATTTCAGAATTGATTGAGAAGATACGATTCAACTTCTTGAAATATCTGAATAACGAGAAATTCATATCCGCAAACGACAGTTGCCAGCAACTACGATTTCTCATATCCGGAAAAGCCAGGATTGAGATATTCAACATGAACCGTCGCATCCGTGTGCTCGAGACCATATCCGGACCAAACGTTATTGGTGCGGAGTACTTATTCGGCAAAACCACAGCCTATCCATACAATGTATATGCAGAGCCGGAAGCCGGAATCCTCCAGATTGAAAAGTCCGACTATTTGAAGATAATAAAGTCAGACTCCGTTTTCCTGTTCAACATGCTCAACTATCTGTCGCGCAACTCGCAGACACCTATGGAAGCCGTTTTGTCGCTGACGTCGGGAAGCATCGCCGAACGTCTGGCATTCTGGATTACGTCGCTCACATACCGCAACGCCACCGACATCGTAATCCACAGCAAGCACAAGGACATGTACACAATGCTCGGCATACAGCGCAGTTCGTTTATAAACACGCTCAGCGAACTCAAGGAAAAAGGCTACCTCGACTTTGACAACTCAGAGATACGCATCACCGACCGCGACAAAATGTTTGAACTGATGAACTCCAACAAATAAACAAGGCGCTTCTCTCGAAGCCGCCTTTGTATTTTTCAGATATTCTGTTGGTTATAAAGACATAGTATCGTATAAAAACTTACACCTATTTTCAATTCCAATCAATAAAGTTTCTAAATCTTCTTTGTGTGCAAAGAAAGCAACATTATCGCAACAAAATATAACAGCCTTGTAACATTTCCGCAAAAAGATGTCTGCGGCAAGTTCAATTATGCCGCCGCACTCTATTATATCCAATAATTTTGTTACTTTTGTATACAACTAAATCAAACGATATGGCAACACCAGTTTTAGGCATAGTAGTGCCTTGCTACAACGAACAGGAAATGCTGGAAACCACAATCCGGCAACTATCGGCTGTCATCTCAGGACTTGTCGACAAGAACAAGGTTGCAGATTCAAGCTGCATGATTTTAGTCGACGACGGAAGCCGCGACGCCACATGGGACATCATTTCAAAACACGCCGCAGAAACAAGCGTTGTTTGCGGGGTGAAACTCGCCGGCAACGTAGGCCATCAAAATGCCTTGATTGCCGGTCTGACCACCGCCGTTGAGTTTTGCGATGTGACAATTTCAATTGACGCCGACCTTCAGGACGACATCAACGTCATCGAGCAGATGGTAGACAAATATCTTTCAGGCACCGACATAGTATACGGAGTGCGCGACTCGCGTGCAACCGACACCTTCTTCAAGAAGAACTCCGCCCTGATGTTCTACAAGCTGATGAACGCACTTGGGACAAAGACCATCTACAACCACGCCGACTACCGTCTGATGAGCCGTCGGGCAGCAGAGAAACTACTTGAGTTTCCAGAGCGCAACCTCTTCATCCGCGGCATCGTGCCTCTCATCGGTTTCACCACCGACACCGTGACCTACGACAGGAAGGCGCGTATGGCTGGAGAATCGAAATATCCGTTGAAGAAGATGTTGAGTTTTGCCGTCAACGGCATCACGTCGTTCTCCATCCGCCCCATCCGGCTGATTTTCTCCGTTGGCATAATAATGCTTCTCGCCACCATCGCAGTGTCGCTCTACACGCTTCTGGCATACACAGCCGGACACACCATCAAAGGCTGGACATCGCTGATGCTGTCGCTTTGGTTCATCGGCTCGCTTATACTCATCTCGCTTGGCATTATCGGTGAATATATCGGCAAGATTTACGTTGAAGTGAAGAAGCGCCCCCGCTTCTTCATTGAGAAAAGCATCATAAACCGCACTGAAAAAATTTCGAAATAACTATGGAATACGGATTTGTCAAAGTTGCCTCCGCCGTTCCCACAGTGAAGGTGGCAGACTGCAGGCACAATGCCGGGCAGATGGCAGAAATGATTGCCGACGCCGCAAATCAGAATGTGGAAATCATCATATTCCCAGAGTTGAGCATCACCGGATATACATGCGGCGACTTGTTCGCACAAAGCGTCCTGCTCGAAGAGGCAGAGAAATCGCTTGAATGGCTGGTTGCGGAAACACAGTCGCTTCCTGTGATTTCGATCGTTGGAATCCCGCACCCACACAACGGCTCTCTCATAAACGCCGCCGTGGTGTTCCAATCAGGCAAAATTCTTGGAGTCGTCCCTAAGACATTCCTTCCCAACTATAAGGAATTTTACGAAAAACGCTGGTTTGCATCAGCCTTGCAAACCCCAGAATGCGTGACTTCAATCTGCGGACAACGCGTGCCAATGCAGCGCGACATGCTGTTTGCCACCGGCAACACAACATTTGGCGTAGAAATCTGCGAGGACCTTTGGTCCACGATTCCTCCAAGTTCATTCTTATCGCTCGAAGGCGCTGAAATCGTGTTCAACATGTCGGCCGACAACGACTGCGTCGGCAAGCATTCCTATCTGAGGAATCTTGTAAAGCAACAGTCGGCAAGATGCATCGCCGGATACGTATTCTCTTCCTGCGGATTCGGCGAGTCAACGACCGACGTTGTTTTCGCCGGCACTTCAATAATCTGCGACAACGGCTCAATAATCGCCGAAGGAGAGCGCTTCGCCATGGACAGACGGATGACCGTAGGAGAAATCGACGTCGAGAGTATCCGAAACGACCGCCGCGTCAACACCACGTTTGCCGAGAGCCGCGGGCTGCACTCACGGCAAGCCGTCACGATAAACGCTTTGCCGCAGACTCCGTCGGCACTCAATCTGACAAGAGCCGTCAATCCTCTCCCGTTTGTGCCGTCAGGCTCCAAACTCGATTCTTACTGCGAAGAGATTTTCGCCATCCAATCCACCGGATTGGCACAACGGTTTGCCCACACGCATGCGGAAACAGCCGTAATAGGCATCTCCGGAGGTCTTGACTCCACTCTTGCGCTTCTCGTGGCAGTAAACACATTTGACAAGCTCCACAAAGACCGCAAAAACATTATCGGCGTCACAATGCCTGGATTCGGCACCACCGACAGGACTTATACCAATGCCCTGTGCCTTATGAAGTCGCTCGGCGTGACCATCCGCGAGATTTCAATCAAAGATTCCTGCATCCAGCACTTCAATGACATCGGCCACGACATAAACGTGCACGACGTGACTTATGAGAACTCCCAGGCCCGTGAACGCACCCAACTGCTTATGGACATTGCCAACCAACGCAATGGAATGGTAATCGGAACAGGCGATCTGTCGGAGCTTGCTCTCGGATGGGCCACCTACAACGGCGACCACATGTCGATGTACGGAGTCAACGCAAGCGTGCCCAAAACGCTGGTAAAACATCTTGTGGCGTGGATTGCCAACCGCCTTGATGACGAAACGGCAAAACCACATTGCTCGACATCGTCGACACTCCTATCAGCCCGGAACTGATTCCAGCCGACAAAAATGGCAATATAAAGCAAAAGACAGAAGACATCGTCGGCCCATACGAACTGCACGACTTCTTCCTTTACAATTTGCTCCGTCACGGATTCTCTCCGAAGAAGATTTTTGCGCTCGCGCAAATCGCCTTTGACGGAGAATTTGACAATGCCACCATCAAGAAATGGCTGACAATATTCTGCCGCCGTTTCTTCAACCAGCAATTCAAACGCTCTTGTCTGCCCGACGGCCCGAAAATCGGACTGTCGCTGTCGCCGCGTGGCGACTGGCGGATGCCAAGCGATGCCACATCACGTCTGTGGCTTGACGAATGTGAAAAACTTTAACAAAAAATGGACAAGAATATTTCTTTTATAGGCATAATTCCCGCCCGCTACGGCTCATCGCGTTTTCCTGGGAAACCACTGGCTGAGATAGGCGGAATGACAATGATAGAACGCGTGTGGCGGCAAGTGGCCAAAGTGCTCGGAGACGCCGTCGTTGCAACCGACGACAGCAGGATTCTCAAAGAGGTGGAACGCTTCGGCGGACGTGTCGTAATGACAAGCGAAAGCCACCGGAGCGGCACAGACCGTTGCTTCGAAGCCTACCGCAACTGCGGCTCGACTGCCGATGTGATAATAAACATACAAGGCGACGAGCCGTTTATCCACGAGCAGCAGATTGAGGAGATAATGCAATGCTTCAACGACGATGACACTCAAATTGCCACCCTCGCACGTAAGTTTGACAAAGAGAAAGGCTTCGATGCGCTAAGCGACTGGACAAAACCGAAACTGGTCCTCGATAACCGCAACTATGCGCTCTACTTCTCACGTTCGGTCATACCATACATCCGCAACAAAGAAACAGGGGAATGGGCTGAATCGTTCCCGTTTCTTATGCATGTAGGCATGTATGCCTATCGTGCGTCAGTGCTTGAGGAAATCACCCGTCTGCCTCAGTCGTCACTTGAAATCGCAGAGTCGCTTGAACAACTGCGCTGGCTGCAGAACGGATATAAAATCAAAGTCGGACTGACCGAACACGAGACTATAGGAATCGACACGCCTGCCGACCTCGAGCGTGCAAACAAATTTCTTGAAAGCAGCAATTTGCCAAAATGATGCAACGCCCTGAAATAAAAGAACTGTCAAACATACAGATTTTCAAGCCTCAGTCTACAACACTCGACAACGGCATCGATATGAAATCAATAAGCATCGGCGACCAGCCGGTGTCGAGGCTTGACATCATTTTTGAAGGAGGCAGATGCGACGGCAGAAATCAAACCTTAAGCGAAATGCTTTCGGCAATACTCCGCGAAGGCACAACAAGTCTCAACGCGCAGGAGATTGCAGAGGCTCTCGACTACCACGGCGCATGGCTCGGATGCGACGCTTCGTCACACAATGCCACGCTGTCGCTCTATTCGCTGAACCGCAACTTTGAGAAAGTGGTGCCCATTCTTGCCGACATTGTGATGAACCCGTCGTTTCCGGAGCAAGAACTCAGCAACCTGAAATCGCTTGCCGCCAACCGCCTGCGCATCAACCGGCAGAAAGTGGCATTCCTCGCTATGGAAACGTTCGCTCGGCTGCATTTCGGTGAAGGCTCCAACCTCGGAAAGGTTGTCTCAGAAAATGACATCGAAAGCATCACGACTGAAGAGCTATCTAAATTCCACAAGCAATGGTTTGCCCCGCAAAACATGTCTGTCATCCTGTCCGGGAAAGTGGAAGGGCAAATGTTTGACGTGGTCAACAACTGCTTCGGCAAAACGCCCGTCACAGGCGCCCCACAGCAAAGCGCAACCGACAGCCCGTCAATCAAATTCAAACCCGACACCGTTGTCGTCGACAAACCCGACGCTCTGCAGTCTGCCGTAAGGATGGGCATGCCAACCGTGCTTCGCTCCGACACCGACTACATCCCTCTACCGCATTCTGGTTACAGCACTCGGCGGATATTTCGGCAGCCGGCTGATGACCAACATTCGCGAAGACAAAGGATACACCTACGGCATCTCGGCATCGCTGCTGGGCTATCGCAACAATTCTTTTATTTCAATCAGCTGCCAATGCGACACTTCCCACACTTGGCAAGTGGCAAAAGAGATAAAGACCGAGATTGAGAAACTGCAGAACGACACAATTCCCGATGATGAATTACGAAGGTTGAAGTCGTTTATGATAAGCGACCTGGCACGCACCCTCGACACGCCATTCTCAATCGCCGACTATTACGCATCGCTCCACAATAACCACATCAGCACAGACTATTTCGAGCGGCAGCTGGCTACAATCAACTCCATTTCCGCCTCCAGCCTTCTCGACATAGCGCAACGCCGGCTGTCATCGGCAGAGATGCTAACTGTTGTTGCCGGCAATGCCAAAGAATTGTAAAACCACAAGAACTGACAAAGGCAGGACAGACGCCAACCGCTTCTGCCCTGCCTTTGATATTCAACAACTGTAATTACTTCTTCTCCGACTTCACAATCTCGTAGCTTTCAGCATCGATGTGGTAAAACGACAAATATGCCTTGCCTTCCTTCGCCTGACGCTCCGCTATCTTGTTGCGGTAGTCCTTCATTCGCGCGGCAAACGTGTTGATTTCCGACTGTCCCTGCGCAGCTTTTTCCGACTCGCAGCCCACTTCCACATTTTCTCCGTGCACTTCCTCAAGTTTGGCATAATCAGCTCCATTTTCTTCACCGCAGCCTCGTCGATACGGTCTTCAACAAGCACACCTTTCACTCTCAGCACCTTATGAATGGCATCCTTTTCAAATGCCCCGAAAGCTCCGGCAGCCTCCGCACGAAGCATACGGTCGTCCTTCGCGCTCACAAGAAATGCCTTGCGTCCGCCATGCTTGCACAAATGCGAGCACTCCCCTTCCACAACAATTGTGTCGCCAACATATTTTTCCGCGTTGTCGAGCACGTTGTCAACTGTCAGCGCCTCGTCGGCAACCGCCGCCTGAGCACTGTCTGCCTTAGATCCGCAACTTGCCAAGAATATACTTGCAGTCGCCATTAATGCCAATAACGTTTTTTTCATCTGTTTGTTTTATTTTGAATTAGTGAATAATAATATCGGAATAAACACATAAATACCGAGAATCAGCGTCACAATGCCGCTCGCCACCGCCTTTCTACGACAACGGCGACAAACCGCAAAACGCCACAACCGCCAGCACCGCATTGAACACCAGCACCATCCAACTTCCGGCAAAAGCTATGCGTGGATACACCAGCTGGTCGTTGCCCGACGTGAACGACAGCGTGAACGGGAAAACATACGCCTCCAGCTTCTCATAACGCGACTTCGCAATCTTCTCGCTGAAATTGCTGAGCAGCGACATCGAATTGTTGTCGACCGCGCAATATTCTATCTTATCGCCATCGTTGACATTGACAACCCAGTTGAATACGTTTGCCATCATGACTATCTTCTCCGTTTCCGGATTCCACTTAAACGGCATCCGCCGCATTGCATAAGTCGAAGCCTCAAGCATATACACATTGTGGTCTGCATCAGTGACAACGCCAAGGAAACGATGGTCGACATTCTCCATGACAAACACATGGCGCACATCAATCTTTTCAGCGTCTGCCACACGATGCACATAAGGTCTGCCCACCTGCATTTTCACATGATAAAGCCGATGGTTGGCATCTGCCATCAGATAGCCCTCGTCATACGGCTTACGGGATGTGACATTGGCATTCATCACCGTTGCAGGAAATGCAAAGCCCTCATCTTTAAGCATCTTCGTGAACCGCGCACTGCGCTCAGGCAAGACGGCATTTGTCGCCATATCTACAAACTCCATTCCGTCAGACGTGAATCGGAACACCTCCGTAGCGTCTTCAAGCTCCAGACGCTCCGGCATCGACTCCATCATCATGTCAACCCTGGCATTGACACGGTTCACCTCCCGCGGACTGCTTACAAAAACCCACGAGTTTTCCTTAAATATTTTTATCGACACCTGACGCCCGCAGACAGTGTCGGGCAACTCATCCTTGCCCGACAGCACGGTGTAGAACACCTGCGGAAGCAGGCGATCGCGCTCGTCGCGTGTCACCTCTTTCGACAAAGAGCCGTCAGCATTCAGCTCAAAATACTTCATCTTGCCGTCATCGTTGTCGCTACGCGACGTGACAAACTTATCCGACACCGGGCTATAATAAACCACCATCTGAGAACTATGTCTTCGGTTTGACTATGCCCTTATCTTTCGCTATATATGGCGCATTATCCAATGCCCAAGATATGAGATTGTTTAGTATAGGCATCAGACTTTTACCAAGCTCGGTTAAGGAG
>OKWD01000054.1_pt1 | contig 18664 bp, 22 predicted proteins | sample 1607011 | NCBI WGS metagenome assembly OKWD01 (sample SAMN04414077, study PRJEB24778) | human gut metagenome | material: faecal | host: Homo sapiens | reverse complement strand
ACTTCACCAGTTCCATTGCTTCTCTAATATTAGCTTCTCCCCCTTTACGAGCCAAACATTCGGCCTTTATATAATACATTTCAGGTGAACGCATACCTCCTTTATTCATTTCCAAAGCATAGATACCCGCATAATAAGGAATACCGGAAGATGACACTCTGGATTTCCAATGGGTCAGCAGACGAGTATCCCCCTTTTCAAAACGAGCCGCCCGTTCAGGAGAAATAGCGTAGCTTGTGTTATTCAAACCAGTCCAGCCTGAAGTGGAAGATCCATAACAATAAATATAATTCTCTACATTATCTGTTTCAGGATTACCGGCTACCCCTGATGTATAATTCTTGGGATCATCATAGCGCTCCTTATCCGCCTCATAAAGATCTATCCAGTTAAAAAGCTGGTCATTTTGCTCCAATGCCAATGAAGCGTTCTTCAAAGCATTGTCATAATCCCCCATAGACAAATACACTCGAGCCAACATACCATATCCAAGTGCCCGATTAGGATGAAGAATCGACTCACTATGTACAGGCAGATCTTCAACCGCCTTATTCAAATCATCAAGCATAAACTCATACATTGTTTGCAAAGTTACCTGCGGCGACGGAGCCTCCACAGAAGCCGAAGTTATCAAAGGAACTGACAGTTTATCCTTAGTGCCTCATCATACTGGTCAGCATAAAAATTAGCCAAATAAAAATAATGCATGGCTCTAAGAACACGTCCCTGAGCTATTAACTGACGGCGCTGAACCTCCGTACATTCTGTCGCATCCGGTACATCCTCTACGATTAGATTCCACGCAAAAAGTCCCTCATAAGCATTAAAATAAGGGTTCTTATCATTGCCAGTCATTAAGTCTATTCGATTTACAGATTCATCTGCGTAATAATTGGCACGTGTTAACGACGGACTAGTTACGGCAGAAGGAAGTTTAAATATATCTCCTGCTAATACTGCAAGCTGGTCGGGATCAAGAAAATGGTAGGAAAAATTATTTCGGATAAAAGCATTATAGTCTTCCCATGTCTTCGGAATCTTCTGCCCTTTCGGCACATCATCCAAATAATCATCACAAGCGGAAAGCATCATAGCCACCATAACAAAAAGCAGACTGCTTATCTTTATCATTTGTTTTTTCATATTATTCATCCTTTAAAAATTCAAATACAATCCCCATACATAATTCGGTTTCACTTTACCGCCTAAATCGTAATTCGCTTTACTATCAAAAGCAAATGTTGCTACATTCTCTACATTGAACTGAAGACGAGCGCCGGAAAGAGAAATTTTCTTGCACCAATGGGCCGGAACTCTGTACGCCAATGAAATATTACTCAAACGAATATTTGATGCATCATACACAAACAAATCCGAATAACGATATAATTCCGTACGGTGTGTATTAAAATTCTCCGTATCATTAGAGAAAAGCAGACGTGGTACGTCCGTTACATCCCCAGGCTGAGTCCAACGGTCCACTATACCCTTAGCAGTAGATGTAATACGTCCGTTCGACATATTAATGCTTGGAATATTGCTTGACCGCAACTTGTGACCTGCATCCAATATCAGCATTGCTGAAAATTCAAGACCTTTATAACGTAATACATTGGTTAACGAAGCATTATGTATAGGAACAGTCGTACCACAATAAACCAATGCATGATAATCACGTGCAGGACCTGAAGTGACATTATTTTCCGCATCATATACCTGTGGATCACCATTCTCATTCAATCCAGCCCACTTATACGCATAAATACCATATAATGGTTTTCCAACCATAAGATAACTGGTAGGCATACTTATACGGCTATCCCACAAAACTTGGTTGCACACTGATGTGTTTTACTTTATTACGATTAAATGCATATAACAATGAAGCGTTCCAACTAAAGTCCTTCTGACGGATAATCTCTCCGCTCAAAGTGATTTCCACTCCCCGGTTTACCATTTTTCCATTATTCGTCATCAACGTTGTATAGCCAAACCCTTGTGTAGGACTACCATTTATAGCAGCAAGTAGATCAACACTATATTTATTATAATACTCTATTGTTCCCGACAGACGATGACGGAACAAAGCAAAATCTACACCTACATTCACAGTCGTGTCTTTTCCCAACGGATATCCTTATTGGGAGGAGTATTCACAGACCCTGCCATACCATCCACAAGGCTGGAATCATAATAGGAAGCTATCAGATAGGGAGCTGTATTACGCCCAATATTACCACCAATACCGTATGAAGCGCGTAATTTCAACATGTCTACAAAATCCGCTTGAAAGAATTTCTCTTTATAGATATTCCAACTTCCCCCGACTGACCATAAAGGTTTATTCTGGTATTTCGAATTAGTTCCCCACAAGTTCGAACGATCCCAACGAATAACTTCCAGAAAGTACATATTTATCATCATACGTATACGATGCAATTCGAATAGAAGGAAACAAAACGATTAAGCAATTCACGAGACGAAGCAATACTATTCTGATCTAACTGAGCAGATCCTAACAAGCCCGAAAAATAAGCCAAATCTTTCATATTATAATTTTGCCATGTTTTAAGCTCCGGATCATATCCGTATACCGTATTTTCATCAAAATTAATCAATGAATGGCGCACTTCCTGTCCTAATATCCATACTAAATTATGCTTTTCATCAAATGTTTTATCAAGACTCAACTGTTGACGGAAGTTATAACTATGTTTGCTGTTCTTCAACGTATGAAACGAATCTCCATTCGGCAGATTATATACCAAAGAACTGCCATTCGGTGATTTGCTGGTAAAATCATTAATACGCTTACGCATAAAATTTGACTCTTTTTCACCCAATGATTCATAATCCGAATCACTTGTTTCATATTGGAACATCACATTGTAATTCAACCAAGAAGTCAAATCAAACTTCAACTTAGCATAAGCGCGGGTTTCAAAAGTTTTGGTTGTATTAAGAGCATAATTCAACTCATCCATCGGCACGAGATCTTCTGAATACAGCCCATATTGATCCACTAAATCACGACGTGACTTGTCACTTTGTGAAGGTGCCACAAAATAACTTCCATCTGCATTGACCAACGGATCATAAGGCATGACAGAAAAGCCCGGATCAAACAAATCATATGACTGGTTCTTCTCTTTGCCATATTTCAGATAAACGCCTGTATCAAAATGCAACCAATTGGTTAGCTGTAATGAATTAGTAATATTGATACCTAATTTCCAATCACTATGATTTATATCCTCATAATCATTATCCCAATAAGTAGTAGAGAAATTAAAAGAATTACGCTCTGTTGTTTTACCTACCCTCAAATTATACTGCTGGTAAAAAGGGTTACGCTTACCATATTTTTCTGCCTGATCATAATATTGATAACCGTAGGAAGCCAACTGATTCAGAATTTTATCTCCCTCAGCCATACTGATTTTCCCAGTGTACATATCTAACAAAGTATTAACTCCCAAACTAGGATATGGTCCGTTTTCACGCAAATCGGCAGCCTGCATCTCCGCAGCCTCAGGCGTACTCAATGCCATAGTCGCCCATTCACGTTCCATAGCAATAACATCAGCCGCATTAGTCCGATTTTTTTATAATAAGAATAAGGGTGCACTGTAAAGGTAGAAGAAAAACTTACTTCCGCTTTACCTTCTTTAGCCTTTTTCGTAGTAATCACAATCACGCCATTAGCAGCTCGCGCACCGTAGATAGAAGCAGCAGCAGCATCTTTCAGCACTGTTACGCTTTCAATATCTTCCGGATTTAAATCAGGCATATTTTCAGTTGTCTGCCCTATTCTGTCTAATGTTGTATTTTCTACAGGAAATCCATCAATCACGACCATCGGATTCGCGACAGCATTCATGGTTGTGACACCACGAATCTGTCCATTCACATATCCAGCCACTTGTCCCTCAAGCATAGAAGACAAGTTATCCATACGTTTCAACTCTAACTTTTCAGTAGAAACTTTAGAAAACGCACCCGTAGAACGTTCTTTCGACAAAGTCTGATATCCAGTAACCAACACTTCATCCAACATTTCAGTGTCCGCATCCAACCGAATAAAAAGCTCTTTCTTTCCATCCACAACCGCCACTTCTTTTGATTTCATACCAATATATGAAACCACAAGTGTTTCCCCACTGTTTACCTTCAGATGGAAACGTCCATCCACATCTGTTACGGTACCATTCTGAGTTCCTTTTACCAATACAGTCGCTCCAATCAACGGTTCATCATTAGTATCTGTAACCACTCCCGAAATAGATTTTTTTCATTCTGCCGTATTTCTGAAACGACAGTACTTTCCTCTGCCAACGCATAAGCTACCGGTCCACACAAACAAATACAAAAAAGAATTCTTGAAAAAAACAGATTTCCCCCTTTGCACTTTCTTGAGTTTACTGATTCTTCACTCATAAAATTAAAAAGATTTATTAATATAAAAGTCAGTTAAGTAATTCATCTAATTTAGCTATTGTTTTGGGATCAGAAGGACGACTCATATCCACCGATATAATTTTTCCTTCCTTATCTAAAAGAATAAAACGGGGAATCCCCTTTATCATGTAGTCATTCATAAATGTATCTCCATTTACAAAATGCAACTGAATTCCCTTTAAACCAGCCCTCACTCTATTTTCCCATACTTTTCTGTTTTTATCACATGAAATACTAACAAAATAAATATCTTTTCCATGGTATTTTTCTTCTAACTTTTGCAAATGTGGAATTTCACGTTGGCAAGGACCACACCAAGTAGCCCAAATATCTATATATACATACTTTTCCTTAAAATCAGAAAGAGAAACTTTTTTACCAGACAAATCCGTACAGTTAAAATTTGGAGAAAGAGCTCCTACCGACAATTTGCGCCAACGATTGCACAATGTCTCAAAATTCTTCACCAATAGCGGTGATTTTACATACCGATCGAACACAGCACAATAAGCATCAGCAGAATCAAGTCCATATCTCTCTACATAAGCATATACATTCTTATTTATTAAGAACTCTGCAATACTAGGCTCCTTCACTTCCGATTCCACATATCGGACTACCGCATCCAAAGACTTTGATTCCTGGTATTGTTTTCTTGCCACTCTGCTTACCGCCTCAACCAAAAATGAACGGAATTCGTCATATCGCAACAAAGAAGCATCCATAACCATCAACTCCTGTAACTTACTCCAATATTCTAAAGAAGCTTCATAAGTAGAATCCTTAGCTATACGCATATGGAAATAAGGATAAGAAGGCAATGTAGCACAAGTAAAATATTTCAAACGTATTTTCTCCATTTCATTAATTTCCTCTGATAATCCGGCATGATCCAACTCTTGCAGATTTACATTCAAAATACTATCCATTTTCAAAAAGAACGCTTTTTCTCCTAATGCCATATCATCAATTTTTGCTGCTTTCAAACGTCCGTTATTCAAATAGATATTTACTTGTGAACCTGTGCCTGTAATGGCTACACGTTCTCCAAATTTTTTATTTTCAAAAGAAATTTGTATATCTGTATCAGGTGTAAGCAACAAAGTACGACTTATATAATGATAACCTAATGCCACATAAACAGGCTCCGTAACATCGACTACCAATTCTCCCTTTCCTGAAGCATCTATTGAAATAGGAAGTTCTCTCCCGTCAGGAAAATAAAGCATTGCTGAATGATCTTCTATTTTACCACTTATAGACAAAGAAATCTTTGCCGCATAACTATAAAAAGGGAATAACAAACAGACAAAAAGAAAGACTCTCATTTTTTCTTAAACCACTCCATAAATATTTTTTATATTAAACATTAAAAATGAAGTGCGAAATTAATAAATAATTTGCAAACCGCCTTAATTTATATTACATAAACTAATGTTTAAGTAGCATCTTAACATAAAAAAGCGATGGAATTCATACAGAGTTCATCCCCGTTCCAATCCCCCATATATTCTCCACAAAGAAGTTAAAAGAATTATAGTCACCACCAATACACACCTGCTTAAAGCAAGCGGGCTTATATTGTAATTAGAAAAAAGGAACAGCATAATCCAACAAAGAAGTTAAAAATTAACGGAGAAAATGCCAAACCGTTTGCCCATTCCAAAGACTATCTGTATTTTTGGCAGAAATATTCTGATTAAATGAATGAGAATGTCCTTGCCAAATTGAAAGTACTAGCAGAATCTGCCAAATATGATGTTTCCTGCTCCAGTAGTGGGACTGTGCGCCGTAACCAATCAGGCACATTGGGAAACACCGTAGGCGGCTGGGGAATATGCCACAGCTTCGCCGAGGACGGTCGTTGCATATCCTTGCTGAAAATTATGCTGACCAATTATTGCATATATGACTGTGCCTATTGTATCAATAGAAGAAGCAATGACATTCCCCGTGCCACACTTTCGGTAAGCGAACTGGTAGACCTCACCATCGAATTCTACCGGCGCAACTATATAGAAGGGCTTTTCCTCAGCTCCGGCGTTGTACGCAATCCGGATTACACCATGGAAAGGTTGGTACGTGTTGCCAAAGACCTGCGGTTAGTACACAAATTCAACGGATATATTCACCTGAAAAGCATCCCCGGAGCCAGTCGCGAACTAGTTAATGAAGCCGGACTCTACGCTGACCGCCTCAGTGTAAACATAGAAATTCCCAAAGAAGAGAATCTGAAATTACTGGCTCCCGAAAAAGATCACAAAAGTGTGTACCAGCCCATGCGCTATATCCAGCAGGGAGTACTTACCAATAAGGAAGACCGGAAAAAATTCCGCCATGTTCCACGCTTCGTTCCTGCCGGACAAAGCACGCAGATGATTGTCGGTGCCACAACCGAATCAGACAAAGACATCCTTTATCTTTCTTCTTCACTCTACCAACACCCCACCATGAGGCGCGTTTACTACTCAGGATATATATCCGTAAATACATACGACAAACGACTTCCGGCACTGAAACAGCCGCCATTGGTACGTGAGAACCGTTTGTATCAAGCCGACTGGCTGTTACGTTTCTATCAATTTAAAGTAGAAGAAATAGTCGATGACTCCTATCCTGATCTAGATTTGGAAATCGACCCCAAATTAGGTTGGGCATTACGGCATCCCGAACTATTTCCGATAGATATAAATCAGGCAGATTACGAAATGATTCTCAGAGTACCGGGCATCGGAATCAAATCGGCAAGACAAATCATCGCATCACGCCGCTTCTCCAAACTGGGATTCTATGAACTGAAAAAAATAGGTGTAGTGATGAAAAAAGCGCAATACTTCATAACATGCAACGAACTCCCCACCCGAACTGTTAATGAACTGACCCCGACAGGAGTACGCAGACTGTTAGTACCCAAACCCAAAAAGAAAGTGGACGAACGCCAATTAATACTGAACTTCACTGATAACGAATGATTCTGTTTATCTATGACCATACGTTTGAAGGCTTGCTGACTTGCATTTTCGATGCCTACTTCCGCAAAACCTTTCCAGACTCGCTCTTGATGGAAGGCGAGCCGCTACCCTTATTTTATGATGAAGCCATACACATAGCCACTGATGAAGAGAAAGCCGGACGAGTGTGGCGCGGATTACAGAAAAAAATCTCCAAGCATGCCCTGTTCTGCCTGACCTGCTGCTGGTTATCAGAATTACCAAAGGTGGACGAAATGCTTTTCCGCTATATCCGGAAGGCCATAAACTCTCCTCATTCCATCGAAACCAACTTTGCTGATCCTGATGTGCTGGAGCTTGCGAAAATCTATAAAAGAGTAGATGGAGAACGAGTACATCTCATGCAGTTCGTCCGTTTCCAAAAAGCTGCGGACGGAACTTTCTTTGCAGCCGTAGAGCCTCAATTCAACGCACTGCCACTGGCTGTGGATCATTTCAAAGACCGGTTTGCCGACCAGCGTTGGCTCATTATGATGTGAAGCGACAATATGGATATTACTATAATCTGACGGAGATGGAAGAAGTAACATTTGAAGACCCCCGCCAAGCACATCTGGTCACAGGAATGCTAAATGAAACATTGATGGACAATGATGAGAAATTGTTTCAGAAACTTTGGAAAACATATTTCAAGTCCATTTGCATCAAAGAACGTTGGAATCCCAGAAAACACCGGCAAGATATGCCTGTCAGATATTGGAAATATCTGACGGAGAAACAATAAACAGTTCTTCCGGATATCCCACATCTACCAAAAACAAGGCATGTCCCGGAACAGAACTCCCGGCACTACAACGATCTTTATCCTCTATCACTTTCCTGAACTCATCCACAGTCATTTTACCACGTCCCACTTCTACCAACGTACCTACCACAGCCCTTACAATATTCCGTAAAAAACGGTCAGCTTTAATAGTAAATACCCATTCTGTCCCGCTCACCTGCGTCCATTCAGCATGCATAATCCGGCAATTATTCGTCTTCACATCAGTATGCAATTTACTGAAACTGGTAAAATCAGTATAATCAAACAATACACGGGCAGCCTCATTCATTTTCTCAAAATCCAATGAATTAAAAAGCCTCCAGGCATAGTGACGGTTAAACGGATCTTTCCGGGTAGTCACATAATACTTATAAGTACGATAAGTCGCGTCAAAACGGGCATGCGCATCATCCTTCACCCGCTTTACAGCGTAAACCGCTATATCGGGAGGAAGCAAGCGATTCAATTTCTCCGTTATCTGAACACAATCCAACTCCCGGTCATAATCAAAATGCGCGATCATGAGACGTGCATGCACACCGGCATCAGTACGTCCCGCTCCCACTACCTCTATTTCTTGACGGAGAAAAGTAGAAAGAGCACGCATTAATGTTTCCTGTACACTGTCACCATTGGGCTGAATCTGCCAACCGTGATAATTCGTCCCATCATAAGCCAAATATATGAAATACCGCATCGTAAAGCCTCCGACCAAGTGAAAATTCAATAAATCAGCGGGCTGTTATATGAAAACATCCCTGTTTCAACTCATATTTAATATAGCATTTGTCCGATTTCCGAAGATCACGGAGTACCTCGGCCAATACCAACTTCAGCGTATCCGGACTAACATCCTGCATAGGACGTCCATCCGGGTCTTCCACTTTACAAAACCGACGGTAACTGACATCGAAAGTTGTCCCAAAAGCATGAGCTGAATTGGCAGAAGCATTTCCATTGCGACGACGAAGACGTTTCACATCATCTGCCGTACGAAGTACAGAAGTAACAATGATTTGATTAGGATTCAATCCTTTGCAACTCAATGAATCCAAAAAATTGGCTCCTATTGTATCCAATAACGCACTAGCCTGCGGAATCAGAAAAGGAATGGAGTGAGTCAGCGAATCCATGGCATAACGCTCACAAGGTTTTATCTGAACCAATTTGCCACCCAACCCCTCTGCTTCCGAACGAGAAGCCAACGGACGAATTCCTATTTTCTTCGCCACACTGAGATGAGTATCATTCAAATCACCGAAACTACGTTTATAGCTAATTACACCTTTTATATTATGAGGCTCATTCATCTTCATGGACATATCTTTTTCCTTGCAACCGGAAGAAACTGTCAAGGAAAACAAAAGTGACAATAGCGTGCAACATGCACCTTTCATACAATTCATAATCTAACTATCTTTTCAAATTCCTCGCAAAGATAGATTAAAATCCTTTTTCTGAAAAAGCTTATGCAAATAAATTGCCCGGAAAATAAGAACAATGAAAACCTTTCATTAAATTTGCACCCTATAAACAAGTACATAAAGTACCTAAACTAGTTAAATGATAGAAAAACATATAGTTTTAGAGGATATTGATCCTGTGATATTTTATGGCGTAAACAACGTCAATATGAAAATGATACAAGCTTTGTATCCCAAATTAAAAATTGTGGCACGTGGAAATGTCATCAAAGTATTGGGAGACGAAGAGGAAATGTGTGCTTTTGAAGAGAATATATTGGCATTGGAAAAGCATTGCGCCCAGTATAACTCACTGAAAGAAGAAGTGATTTTAGACATAGTGAAAGGTCGTTCACCCCAAATAGAGAATACAGGGGATACTATTGTATTCAGTGTAACAGGAAAACCGATCGTTCCCCGTAGTGAGAACCAGTTGAAGCTGGTACAAGAATACGAAAAGAACGATATGCTGTTCGCTATCGGTCCCGCAGGTTCAGGAAAGACATACACTGCTATCGCCCTTGCTGTCCGTTCCCTGAAAAACAAAGAAATCAAAAAATTATTTTGAGCCGTCCGGCTGTGGAGGCAGGAGAAAAACTCGGATTTTTACCCGGTGATATGAAAGATAAGATTGACCCTTATCTACAACCACTGTATGACGCATTACAAGATATGATTCCCGCCGCCAAGCTAAAAGAATATATGGAATTGAATGTGATTCAAATAGCCCCATTGGCATTTATGCGCGGACGCACCTTGAATGATGCTGTAGTGATATTGGACGAGGCTCAAAATACCACCACCCAGCAAATTAAGATGTTCCTCACCCGTATGGGGATGAACACCAAAATGATTGTAACAGGTGACATGACACAGATAGACTTACCATCTTCACAAACTTCGGGGTTGATACAGGCACTAAAAATTCTGAAAGGCGTGAAAGGAATCAGTTTCATCGAACTCAACAAGAAGGACATTGTACGGCACAAACTGGTTACCCGCATTGTGGAAGCATACGAGAAGTTTGAAGAAAAACAGAAAACCCTTCATTCATGTCATTCTGAACGAAGTGAAAAATCTGAAAACATAAAACGAATTTATTGATTTTAATTATAAATAAAGACATGAGTAAAGCATTAACAAGAACAGACTTTAACTTTCCGGGACAGAAAAGTGTGTACCACGGCAAAGTGCGTGATGTATACAACATCAATGACGAAAAGTTAGTAATGGTAGCTACCGACCGTATCTCCGCATTCGACGTAGTTCTGCCTGAAGGTATTCCCTACAAAGGACAAATGCTGAACCAGATTGCAGCCAAATTTCTGGATGCAACTACCGACATCTGCCCCAACTGGAAAATGGCGACTCCAGATCCTATGGTTACCGTAGGAGTTATGTGTCAAGGTTTTCCTGTGGAAATGATTGTCCGTGGTTACCTGTGCGGTAGCGCATGGCGTGCTTACAAAAACGGCGTTCGTGAAATCTGTGGTGTAAAACTTCCCGAAGGAATGAAAGAAAACCAGAAATTTCCCGAACCAATCATTACTCCAACCACTAAAGCCGAAATGGGCCTGCATGACGAAGACATCTCTAAGGAAGAAATTCTGAAACAAGGTCTGGCCACTCCCGAAGAATACGAAATATTGGAAAAGTATACATTGGCTCTGTTCAAACGCGGTACTGAAATCGCTGCAGAACGCGGACTGATCCTGGTAGATACCAAATACGAATTCGGTAAACACAACGGCACTATTTATCTGATGGATGAGATCCACACTCCGGATTCAAGCCGTTATTTCTACTTGGAAGGTTATGAAGAACGCTTTGCAAAAGGCGAACCTCAAAAACAACTTTCTAAAGAATTCGTACGCGAATGGTTGATGGAAAATGGTTTCCAAGGCAAAGAAGGACAACAAGTTCCCGAAATGACCCCGGAAATCGTTAATTCTATCAGCGAACGCTACATGGAACTGTTCGAACACATCACCGGCGAAAAATTTGTGAAAGCAGACACTGAAAATATCGCCGCACGTATAGAAAAGAACGTAACCGAATAACTTGAAATAAATAAAAATGAAAATTAAAGATTAAAAGACAGGTACAGGAATCTATCCTCCATCCTCTCCTTTTAATCTTTAATTTTCAATTTTAATTAAACATGAACTACCCACAAGAAAAAATCAAGCCCTACAACGCTGACGAAAAGAAAAGCGTCCAAGTAGAGAAAATGTTCGACAACATTGCCCCTGCTTACGACCAGTTGAATCATGCCCTTTCATGGAACATTGACAAAAGCTGGCGCCGCAAAGCCATCAACTGGCTGGAACCTTTTCACCCGCAACACATAATGGATGTAGCCACCGGAACGGGCGATTTTGCCATTCAAGCCTGTCAGACACTTCACCCCCAAGAGCTGATAGGTACCGATATATCCGAAGGCATGATGAATGTGGGACGTGAAAAAGTAAAAGCCGCCGGACTGGACAGCCGCATCTCTTTCGCTAAGGAAGACTGTACAGCACTCACCTTTCCCGACAAACGCTTTGACGCTATTACCGTAGCATTCGGTGTACGCAATTTCGAAGACCTTGACAAAGGACTCCGCGAAATGCACCGCGTACTGAAAGACAACGGAAAACTAGTCATATTGGAACTCTCTGAACCCGACTGGTTTCCCATGAAACAGCTATATGCTGTCTATTCTAAAATAGTCATCCCCACTTTGGGCAAGCTACTCTCTAAAGACCGTAGTGCCTACACTTACCTGCCGCAGTCCATCAAAGCCTTTCCACAAGGCGAAATAATGACAGACATTATCCGTAAAGCCGGATTCAATCAGGTGAGTTTCAAGCGGTTGACACTAGGTATCTGTACGCTTTATTTAGCAACGAAATAATTTAAAGTATAGAGTTTTATGAAAAAATATGGTTTGATAGGTTATCCGTTAGGACACTCGTTTTCAAAGAACTTTTTCAATGAAAAGTTTCATTCGGAAAACATTGATGCCGAATATGTAAACTTCGAAATCCCATCCATCAAAGAACTGCCTTCTGTGCTATTGGCTAATCCTGATTTAGTAGGGCTCAATGTCACTATACCTTATAAAGAACAAGTCATCTCTTATTTGGACGAACTGGATAAAGATGCGGCAGCCATCGGAGCCGTCAATGTAATCAAAATTGTCCGCCAAAAAGGTAAGACCAGGCTGATAGGCTATAATTCCGATGTGATTGGCTTCACTCAATCTATCGAACCCTTGCTGGAACCCCAGCACAAAAAAGCTCTGATCCTAGGAACAGGAGGTGCCTCGAAAGCGATTGCTTACGGACTGAAAAAATTAGGTTTGGAATGCAAATTCGTATCACGGAACCTGCGTGAAGAAATGCTGACTTACGATCAGCTCACTCCCGAAATCATGGATGAGTATAAAGTAGTTGTCAACTGTACTCCTGTAGGTATGTATCCCCGTGCCGATGAATATCCCAATATTCCATACCAATATCTCACACCCAACCATTTGCTTTATGATTTGTTATATAATCCTGACACTACTCTTTTTATGAAAAAGGGGGCAGACAAAGGGGCAATTACCAAAAACGGTTTAGAAATGCTCTTATTGCAAGCCTTTGGTGCATGGGATATATGGAACAAATAGTTAAGGTATGAAAAGAAAAAAAATGATTATTGGAACGAGTAGTATATTCGTTCTGCTTATTATAGTCCTACTTGGAGGCAGTCAATATATGCTGAACTATTCCTTACGCCCTGAAAACAGAGGAAAGAATTTGGAAAGTTCCTGGCAATATATGTTTAAGACTTACCCCTATCTAAAACCGTGGATAGATAGTCTGAAACAGAACCAAGCACTGAAGGATACCTTTATCTATTCTCCCGACCACGTAAAACTGCATGCTTACTATGTGGCTTCCAGCCGCCCGACAGCCAAAACCGCAATTATAGTACACGGGTATACAGACAATGCCATCCGCATGATGATGATAGGTTATCTATACAATAAAAAACTGGATTTCAACATCCTCCTACCAGATTTACGCGACACTGGCCTGAGCGGTGGAAATGCCATACAAATGGGATGGTTAGACCGCAAAGATGTAACACAATGGATGGAGGTTGCCAATCGAATTTACGGTGACAGCACCAGCATGGTAGTACATGGAATCTCGATGGGTGCAGCCACCACTATGATGGTTTCGGGCGAACCGCAACCCGACTATGTGAAATGTTTTGTCGAGGACTGCGGATATACCAGCGTATGGGACCAATTTTCCAAAGAACTGAAAGCACAATTCGGCTTGCCTCAATTCCCGTTAATGTACACCGCCGACTGGTTATGCCAGTTGGAATATGGATGGGGGTTCAAAGAAGCATCCGCATTGAAACAGGTAGCCCGATGCCATCTGCCCATGTTCTTTATCCATGGTGATAAAGATGACTACGTACCCACATGGATGGTGTACAAATTGTATGAGGCAAAACCTCAGCCCAAAGCATTATGGATAGTTCCGGAAGCAGACCATGCACATTCCTATCTGTTCAATACTGAAGAATATACCCAAAAAGTAAAAGCATTTGTAGACAAATACATCCAATGAGAAATTTGACGTTTTTACTTACTTTTTTCATGCTTCTAGGCTCCGTCCAGCTTCAAGCCAAAGAATATGCCATAAAAGACATACCGATGGTACATTTGCAAAACCGTACCCGCTACGTCAGCAATCCCGACGGTATCCTTTCATCCACCGCTGTCACCACTATGGACAGCATCCTCTACGCTTTAGAGCAAAAAACAGGTATACAGACATTAGTGGTAGCGGTAACAGGCATAGAGGGAGGTGATTGTTTTGATTTTGCCCACCGGCTGGGACAGGAAACGGGCGAGGACAAAAAGAACGTGACAATGGATTGGTCATCTTGCTTCCACCGACGAGCGGTGTGTGCAATTCGCTACCGGATATGGCCTTGAAGGGATATTGCCGGATGCCATCTGCAAACGGATTCAGAACCGCTATATGCTGCCCTATTTCAAGGACAATAACTGGAACGCCGGAATGGTAGCAGGAATACGGGCCGTAAACGGCTACCTGGACGGTTCCATGGAAAATATCGGCAATGACGAAAGCGAAGATGATCCCTTGGAATTCATTATCATCTTTTTTGTGATTTTCGGAGGATTTATTGGCATCGGATTGTATGCAAACTGGCGTAAAACACGCTGCCCCCACTGCAAAAAACACAAACTGCAACGTCTTTCTTCCAAAGTTATAGACCGAAGTAACGGAACAAAGACTGAAGAAGTAGTATATAAATGCAGCAATTGCGGACATATCCTCAGACGGAAAGAACGGTCGAGAGATGAGAATTACAAAGGTCCCCGAGGAGGAGGTCCATTCATAGGCGGAATGGGAGGAGGATTTTTTGGTGGCCACGGTGGAAGTGGAGGCGGATTTAGCGGAGGAAGTTTCGGAGGTGGAAGCTTTGGAGGCGGAGGAGCCGGAAGCCGTTTTTAAGAACAAGAATATTCATAATTTTAATAGTATATACATATGAAAAAGTCAACGATTATTGTAATAGTAGTCATTGTATTAATTGCCATTTGGGGAATAACCTCTTATAATGGTATGGTAAAAATGGATGAATCTGTCAGCACAGCGTGGAGCAATGTAGAAAACCAGTACCAACGCCGTTCTGATTTAATACCCAACCTGGTAAATACAGTAAAGGGATACGCCTCACACGAAAAGAAACTTTCAAGCCGTAGTAGACGCCCGTAGCAAAGCCACTCAGATGCAGATCAGCGCCGATGACCTGACTCCCGAAAAAATGCAGGCCTATCAAAAGGCACAAGGCGAAGTAGGTAGTGCATTGAGCCGCCTGCTCGCTATCACCGAAGCTTATCCCGACTTGAAAGCCAATGAGAACTTCAAAGAGTTGCAAGCACAATTGGAAGGTACAGAAAACCGGATCAGCGTAGAACGCAAAAGATTCAATGACACAGCACGGGCATATAACACAGCCATCCGTACTTTCCCCCCGTAACTTGCTTGCTGGCATGTTCGGATTTGACAAACGCCCATATTTTGAATCTGAGGAAGGAGCCGATAAAGCACCTAAGGTAGAATTCTAACTCGTAAAAGATACCTGTTTCCATCCTTAAGAAACAGTTTCCGGGTACGGATTGTATGAATTTTACAGTTTTTCTTATTCCAAACTGTAAAATTCATACAATCCGTACCCCATTTTTATCCATTCTGCTAATTTTTCAGCAACAATCAAGTATATTATCCCTAAAATCATTATCTTTACGGAAAGAAACTTTTAAAACTACAAGCAATATGTTCAATTCATTTGGTAATATTTTCCGGTTAACCAGTTTCGGTGAATCCCATGGACCGGGAGTAGGCGGCGTCATTGACGGCTTCCCTGCCGGTATTAAGGTTGATATGGATTTCGTTCAGCAGGAACTGAACCGCCGCCGTCCCGGACAGTCATTACTTACCACCAGCCGCAAGGAGCCTGATACAGTGGAATTCCTTTCAGGTATATTCGAAGGCAAGTCCACCGGTTGCCCCATCGGATTTGTGGTATGGAACAAGAACCAACATTCAAACGACTACGAGAATATCAAGAATCTGTTCCGCCCTTCACACGCAGATTATACTTATATGCAAAAATACGGAATCCGTGACTACCGTGGCGGGGGACGTTCATCAGCACGAGAAACCATTTCACGTGTAGTAGCAGGAGCTTTAGCCAAATTGGCATTGAAACAACTAGGAATCAGTGTCACAGCTTATACCTCACAGGTAGGACCTGTCAAACTTGATAAAGATTACAAAAGCTATAACCTCGACTTGATAGAAACAAACGATGTGCGTTGTCCCGATCCGGAGAAAGCCAAGGAAATGGCAGAACTTATCTGGAAAATCAAAGGAGAAGGCGATACAATAGGCGGGGTAGTGAGTTGCGTCATCAAAGGATGCCCTATCGGACTAGGGCAACCCGTATTCGGTAAGTTACATGCCGCACTAGGAAATGCCATGTTAAGTATCAATGCCGTAAAAGGTTTCTCTTACGGACAAGGTTTTGACTCCATGGAGCTAAAAGGCAGTGAGCAGAATGATGTATTTTATAATAATAACGGAAGAGTAGAAACAAAAAGTAATTATTCCGGAGGAATACAAGGAGGCATCAGCAACGGGCAAGACATTTACTTCCGTGTGGCATTCAAGCCAGTTGCCACAATTCTGATGGAGCAACATACAGTAAATATCAACGGCACAGACACGACCATGAAAGCCAAAGGGCGTCATGATGCCTGCGTACTGCCGCGTGCCGTCCCCATTGTAGAAGCCATGGCTGCCATGACCATTTTGGATTATTATCTGATAGACAGAACTACACAACTATAAGAATCATTCAATTATGGAAATAAAACAATACATTAAAGAAAATGAAGCGCGCTTCATGGAGGAACTTTTCAGCCTCATCCGTATTCCCAGTATCAGTGCTTTACCCGAACATAAAGACGATATGCTGGCCTGTGCCTTACGTTGGAAAGAACTTTTGTTGGCAGCCGGAGCAGACGAAGCCATGGTAATGCCCTCACAAGGCAATCCATTGGTATTTGCACAAAAGCATGTAAGCAATGATGCTCCTACCCTATTGATTTATGCCCACTATGACGTAATGCCTGCCGAGCCGTTGGGCCTTTGGAAAAGCCAACCTTTTGAACCTGAAATTCGCGACGGACACATTTGGGCACGTGGCGCTGACGATGATAAAGGACAAGCTATGATCCAAGTAAAAGCATTCGAATACGTAGTAAAAAACGGACTGCTGAAACACAATGTGAAATTTATTTTCGAAGGTGAAGAAGAAATAGGTTCTCCCAGTCTGAATACCTTCATCAAGGAACATAAGGAATTGCTGAAAGCCGATGTAATTCTTGTTTCGGATACCAGTATGCTAGACGCGGATCTTCCCTCTCTGACCACAGGTTTACGAGGACTGGCTTATTGGGAAATAGAAGTGACCGGTCCGAACCGTGACCTTCATTCCGGACACTTCGGCGGAGCGGTAGCCAATCCTATCAATACCCTGTGCAGTATGTTAGCCCAAGTCATTGGCGAAGACGGACACATCACTATCCCCCATTTCTATGACGATGTAGAGGAAGTACCGGCAGCCGAACGTGAGATGATTGCACAAATTCCTTTCGACGAAAAAAAATACATGGAAGCCATCGGTGTAAAAGCACTGAAAGGTGAAAAGGATATTCTACTTTAGAACGTAACAGCTGCCGTCCCTCTTTTGACATTTGTGGCATCTGGGGCGGATATACAGGCGAAGGTTCAAAAACAGTACTTCCCTCAAAAGCATATGCCAAGGTATCGTGCCGACTGGTTCCACATCAAAACCACGCTGTAATTTCCCAATTGTTTGTGGACTATATCCAGTCTATCGCTCCGGAATATGTACAAGTAAAAGTAACCCCGATGCACGGAGGCGAAGGATATGTATGCCCCATCACCTTGCCCGCCTACCAGGCTGCCGAAAAAGGCTTTGCTAAGGCATTCGGAAAAAAACCACTTGCCGTACGCCGTGGAGGAAGTATTCCTATCATCAGCGATTTTGAACAAATCCTAGGTATAAAGACCGTTCTCATGGGATTCGGATTGGAAAGTGACGCCATCCATTCGCCCAATGAAAACTTCTCTCTGGATATATTCCGCAAAGGAATTGAAGCTGTGGTAGAATTCCATCTCAATTATTAATCAATAATAAAAATGACTGCGGCAACAATCTTTAAAACTCTGACAACTGTTACTCTTTCAATAACATTACTAATTACAGGAGGTTGTAACAATATGGAAGCAAAAAAAGAAGAAACAGGAAAAAACACGGCTATAGAAAATATCTTTGCCCGAAAGAGCGTCCGTGCC
>OKWD01000053.1_pt1 | contig 19007 bp, 16 predicted proteins | sample 1607011 | NCBI WGS metagenome assembly OKWD01 (sample SAMN04414077, study PRJEB24778) | human gut metagenome | material: faecal | host: Homo sapiens | reverse complement strand
GTAGGACGGATGGTGGAAAAGTCGGTCATACCCAGCATGGGATTGTTGATGCGCATGCCGTTCCACGTCACCTGCGTGTGGCTGGGCGACGTGCCGCGGAAAGCAACGGTGGAGAGCGTGGCGCGTCCGTAACTCTTGACGAACACGGACGAATTGAACGTCAGAATGTCGGCCATTGATAAGGCAATGTTCTCTTTCAGTGCGAGCGAGTCGAACTTCGTCTTCTGCACGCCGATTTCTTTCATCGGGCGTTTGCCCCACACCGTGACCTCGTCTATCTGGTGGATGCGTCGTGTGATTCCCTGCGCGGACAATACGGACGGACAGACGAGCAGTAGCGAGAAAAGTATGTATTTCGTATAAATCATTTGATTCCGTTTTTAGGGTGGGTATTCGCGGAAAATGTACCGTGGAGGATGCCGGCACGGACGTTTGATGCGGGTCGAACCCATTCTCTTCAAGCAGTTGTCCGTATTCTTCCTCGAACGAGATCTCCTGATGGATTGTATGCTGCTCCTCGATGTGCCGTCTGAGCCGGTGAAGGTCGCTGAACGACACGCTGAACGAGTCGAATCCGGCAGCCCAACCGGAGAAGTCGGCATATTCCGGGGTTTTCTGGTATACCGTTCCCGTGGCGCCTTTCACCTTGTTCACGATCTTGCTGAAATCCCCGGAATTCGGAATCTCGACAAGTACATGCACGTGGTTGAGAAAGGCATTGGCGGCATGTACGCGGCAACCTTTCCCTGTAAAAATCCGTGTCATCCGCTCGAGCATCAATCCTTTTCCCGTTGTCGGAATCGTCATCTTGCGTCCTTTGGTAACGAAGATGAGATGGTATAGGTGTCGTATCCTGCCCATCACTTCCAACAAAATGCGCCGGGGATTATCCCGACATAGAATTCATCGATCAGTTCACCTTCGGACGAGTAGCGGTAGACAATGCCCTGCTGCTGGTAGTCGATGGCATCGGCCACGTAGACATCGCCACGCACGGGGTCGACGGTCAGGCCGTAATAAATCGTACCGCTGTATTCGAGGAACGGGCGCACGGGAACACGTTCCGCATCCACGTCCATCGACCATATGTCCTTGTTGATCCAGTAGAGCTTGTCGCCCGTACCGTTGAGCTGCACCTCCGAGGCCAGTCGCCCATCTTGAACTTGAACTGCTTCTCTACGGTGAACGTCTCGGCATCGATGCGGTAGAGAGACGGGGCTTCGTAGCCGTAGGGCGAACCCTCGTACCCACCGTCGGTGATCGTCCACATCTTGTGGTTCTTGTCCATTACCAGCGAGGTGGGCTGGATGCCGACTTTCAGTTCTTCTACCACCTGATCCGTTTCGGTATCGATCTTGATGATGCGGTTTTGGTACGACCAGCAGTTGCAATAGACATATTTGCCATACTGCACCATCTGCTCCGTGGAGCCGCTTTCCATCGTCATGTCCGGCACCTGGATGTAACCGGTGATTTCATATTTCTTGGGGTTGATGATGAAGATGCGGTTGTCCCACAATTGGGTGACATAGGCTTTCTCGTCGCTGAGGAAATGGATATAGCGCGGCGAAGTCAGGTTCGTGATACGGCCCACCTCTTTGAACGTATTGAGGTCGATGGCGAAAATCACGTGGGAATTGTTCACCACGACCCAGCCCTTATTGTCGTGGATGCACATCGATTGCGCCACGTCGCCCAGCTTCATGCCGTTGGCACGGAAGAACACTTCATTCTGCACCTGTTGGGTTTCGGGGTCGTAGTACGACAACGTGGCATTGCCGTACTGGAAGTTGCCCTCGTTGGTGATGAACAACCCGGCTCCGGTAGCGTTGAAATCTTCCACCGCATCTCCGTAGTCCCACTCCATGCAGCCCGCCAGCAACAGCGGCACCCGCATAGAAGAATGATATGTCGTATCAGATGTTTCATTGGCTTGTTATAAACGGGAAAGAGTACCGGTCTTTCGGCCAGTACCCTGTTCCCTTGTAAAATAATGGGTGTTACTGCTGGGTATAGCGACCGGCTTGCATATCCTCGTAGGTGGGGTTATAACCGCAATTGGTTACAAGCCAGTCTTCTTTCTTGATTTGCTCTTCTTCTACAAAAGATTTGAAGAACGTATAATCAACAAACCGTGTCAACCGGATAAATCGAACTCCTGAGAGTTTTGTTAAAGTTGGCATATTGAAAGTCGTAAGCGATGCTGCATTTGCAGCACAAAGTGTTCCATCAATGGCCTGCAATTTGGGGCATGAAATAGTTTTTACGGCACGAACAGTCATACCAACACCCCCGACATGTTCCAATGACGGAAATGTAAAATCTTTATTTGATGCCATAAAATCTAAAGAACCATATAAAATATTATTAATCACCCCTTCTTTGATATATTGAGGATTGCTTGAACAACCGACTGACTTTAAATTCGTAAAATCATAATCATAGTTAGAAACAGCGTTCAGATTACCGATAATACATAACTGACCTCCGACAATTTCCAATTTCGGGAACGAGATATTGTTTGCCATTGTAGTTTCGATGCTTAAATATCCATCTACACTTACCAAGTTAGGGGCTGAAACGCCTTTTTTTGAACCTCTTATAATTTCCATATTCCCGTAAACTCGTTCAAATTGGAATACAGGATCTGTTGTCATATTGCTAGAATACTTAAAATTCTTAATACTCTTAAAATTCAATTCTGGATCTATTCCAACACTTGAACCGGTAATACCGCTCGGAGCTAGAAACATGCTAACTTGCGACATATCCTCTTTTGTGATAATTTTTGAGAATATAGTCCCGTCTGTAATAGAAATTAAAGGTTCGTTATCCTCAAAAGGTACAAAATTTACTTTGCTCAAATCTAAAATTCGATCAGAACACTCCAATAAACGCAGCAAGGTCAGTCCTCCGAGTTGTTCTAATTTACTCCAATCCGGTAATTTTTTCAAGACTTGGAATTTAGATATTGTCAATGTGCCTTTAACAATCGACAAGTTAGACAGTCCATCTATTTCTTGTAATTTATTATTTCCCGTAGATGTAAAAGCATCGGACGCAATATAACTGGAAACGAGATTAAGGTCGCCGTTTACTACCGATAATTCCGGCAATGAAAGGGTCTCCAACGGAATCGGTATAGAAGCAAAATCCACACTTCCAACTTCTTGTAATTTCGGAAATTCCAAAGAAATCATTTTGCCTAAATTATTAACCCCTAAGCGACCGTTTACTTTTGTCAATTCAGGAATTCTCAAAGATGTGATTTCTCCTCCTGGTTCTCCGTCACTTGTCAGACACTGGAGATCAAAATCCTTTACGACAGTGGTTAATTTAGGGAATTCAAAACTTTGTAGAGATGAAGTCCTGAATATTATATTTCCATCAATCGTTTCAAGGTTGTCGAATTGCACATATGCTACTTGATTGTTGCAGACAACGATGTCGCCAGTAATATGCTGCAAAGATCTCATACTGACCATCTGCAATTTACTGTTGGTCGCAAAGGCAGTTTCAGTTCCTATTTGCAAACCTCCAATTGAAGTGATATTATCAAGTCCCGTAAGATCTTGTCCAACATAACTTTTCCGAATGATGATGTTTCCTTCGACTTCCTTCAATATTTTTAATGCGGCGATATCCGACAATTCTTCTGCATCCTCAGCATCCGACCCGATAATCAAATCACCTTTGATAACCGTTACGTCCGTATCAATGAAAGCCGTAACATCCGCTGTTGTCTTCAATTCCACATCCCCTTCATAGCGAATCTCGTCTTTAATGACTTTATATGTATAATCATTCGCTTCTCCATTGTAAGAGGTTACACGAACGTTCGTTCCGTATCCCAGTCAGTAATGCTTGCCGGATCGGGAATAATTGTTGCCGAGGATGTGTATTTGAATTCGACTTGAGCATTATTTAACGAAACAGTATATGGAACTGTTATGGTAATTATATTGTCAATTATTTCCGCTGTATAGGATTGACTTGCCACAGTCATCACGACTGATGTGATAAAATTGTCATCGGCATCAGCAGGACTTTCTGGAGTCTGATTATCTTCTGAACATGATAAAAAAAGAAATGGGGCAATGAATAGTAAAAGCCAAAACTGTCTCATATTATTGATTATTAGTTATTGATAAGTCTTCAAATGAAAATACTTCTGTGGATATCTCTCCAAGCCAACCACTTTTCGATAATACTCCACACTGAACTTTGATAAAGTCTATATATTGCAATTTTACTGGAGTCCCGTCATGATATATTGCATTGGCTATTTTGAATCCGTTGCGCTGACCGCTACCATCAATGACATTTCCTCCTACCAGATTATCTGAACCCATATTATCCACATACCCCACTCATAAGCGTTATTCGCCCAATATCCTGTAACGGGATCTTGATTGTTGCGAGGAGTCAGACGCGTCCCATATAATGTATAGCTATCTTCTTTAATCCAATTGGGATAATAATATTCTTGGCCATGGTATGCATTCATATCGACAGAACCTGAATTACCTTCACTATCTACCCACGGAGTATGTGCTCTGGGTGCAGGTCTATAGTAAGTTACTTCGTAGTCTTGTATTGTACCATCGATGCCGGTTTCAGATCCTTTTAATTCATACCATTCATCGTCTGGCTGGCCATTGCCATTTATATCTTGCATTACCCAAACAATGCCCGGCTCATTTGAGCCACCGCTCGAACTGTTAAAAGCATTTCCTTGTATTGCAAAATCGTATTCTCGGCCACTCGGAGCAATACTATGGTCAAAACCGATGATGATATAACCACCGAAAGATCCCAGTGAAACATGCGCTTTTTTGTTCAATCGTTTCGTTGCATACTCTATGGCTTGTTGGGGCGTCGTTTCATTTCCTATAAATCCGGTATTTTGGGATAACTCATTAATAAACTGTCCGGGAGCAGGAATGAATTCATAAACCTTATCCCAAATACCTGAACTTGTCGCTGTCGCTTGCCGATAGCGTTCTTGTTCCGTTTTTTCTTCACAAATAACCTTAACTGTCGTTGTAATTGAAGTATTACTACGTGTTATGTTACGTGAAAGTGGCTGTGTGTTGGGCATTTTTTCTGTAACAGTAACAGCAACGAAATATTCTCCAGGAGTCGTCGGCGTGAATTTAAAAACCCTGTCGGTAGCGGCTTCCATAATTTTTCCATTGACCTGCCATTGATACTGTGGATAATCGAAATATTCCAGCAAAGGCCGCAAATATACAGGACGCCCTGCAAAAGTATAACGATCCGTAGAAGTTTGTGTATAGGATGGTGTCGGAAACCGTACGGAATAAGGCATTGTTTCCACAACTTCTACGTCGAAATCACGGATTGTTTCTCCGTCTATATTGGATGCCCGGATTGTTATCGAATATGTACCGAGTTCTTTTTCGTGAAACGTATATGCTTTTTCTGTTCCGACGATTTCTCCATCGCGTACCCATTCAATTCTAAAATTTTCAAGATCGTCATGTTGAATATCTGGAGATAAAATATAATCCGTGTTTTGAGGCACTTTTAATCCTTTAGAGGGGATTATGATTGAAATTGTAGGTGGAGTTAACTCCAATACTTCTACTTTTAACTCTTCTTCCGCATAACCCTCTGGTGTATCAACTCGCAATTTGATATATAGATGTTGTTCCTGATTCCATGTATACTTCAATATTGATTCAGATGAAAGAAGTTTTCCATCTACTGTCCATGCATAAAGTGCATTATTCGCATATTTATATGTCGGGGCAATTGTCAGTTCACGCCCAACTTTGATAGTGTAAATGCCAGTCTCACTATCGAGTTCAATTATAGGAGCTTGTTTTATTTCTTCAGTAATTACATCGTTCTTATTACAGCTTGTAATAAAAAACAAAAGTACAAGAATACTAAATATGAAAGCCTTCATAATAAAAAAGGCATAGAACTGAAATCAGTTCTATGCCAAACTATATTAAATTGTTATTCTATTGTAACGTCGTCTATACAAAGATACGCCGGAGTATTGAGTCCATATATAGGATCGACATCAGATCCTTCAAAATTGAATTTTACACTTTGCACATCCGCTACATTAATATCCCAATATGTCCATGTAGTTACGGGGGACACTGTTGGTTTATCATATCGGTAGTCGGCCAACAATTTCGATACAGTGGTGATCAAATTTCCATCTACGTCATAACATTCGATGTTGACTTGGAAATATCCTATATTGTTGCCGTCAGAATCTTTCAGATTACTCAACGGTGTTGCAACACCCGATGTTCCGAACTGATTACCATTTATAATCACACCATAGGTATATGCTGTGTTACAATACCATAAACCCTTGAATTTGCGAGGGGAGTCAAAATAGAATTCAGGTTTGGCCATCCACTCCGTATTTCCGAAATCAGAGTAGCCGTATACAACAGCAAAATTGGAACCGCTGTGACCTGCCCCTGTATTGGCCCCATCTGTGGATGCTGTATTATAGACACTACATTGATTCTCCCAAGTATACCACCAATTAGTTCCAGAAGTCTTGCCGGCAGCAGAATCAGAACGATAATTGTATTTCGACAACGCAATGGCACCACTGGAAAATTCAGTATACGCTCCATAAGAATTGGTTACAGTATTCATGTCGGAGACAAACACAAAATCGGGATCGTATATTTCCCTGATTTGGTTCTCTGCAGTATATCCATAAAGCGTGTAGTAGTTCTCTGCTTTAGGCGAAACCGCCATGAATGTTTCATCGAAGTCATCGAATGTAATGGTTGTAGTGCCATCATCATTAAAGTTGGCTCGGGTTTCGGGAGTTACTGAATCAGTTTGAGGATTCATCAAAAAGTCATCGTCTGAATTACAGCCGGTGAACAGGGCGGTTGCCGTCAACAGGAAAGCTCCCGCCAGAAAGCGTAAATTTCTTTTCATAGCTTACTTGTTTTTAATAAAACATATTTTAACAAACACAAAAAATCCCGTTCGCGCAGGTTTACACGAACGGGATTATGTTTGTCTTCAAATATGAGAATGACTCCTACGGCATTCCGTATCTGATCGCAACCCGATTTTCTCCCGCGGGTGTAAATCCTTTTCCGGTCATGGCAGGTCTTCTGACTCGTCCCAGTCGTCGCGCCTTCCCAGCATTACACCAGTGGCAGGTTGCGGCAACCTTGAGGGGACTTACAGCAGCGGGTACTGTCCCGGATTCTCACCGGATTCCCTTTTCATCCGTGGCGGCGAACCGCCCGGAACCATTTCCAATTACAAAAATACAAATATTTTTTATAATAATATCATTTACACGAAAAAAAATCCGCAACCTGCCGGAATCATTCCGCACTATACTTTCAGAAAAAGGTTTCATGGCAAAGATTCTCATCGCCCGGGGACAGGCGACCATCTATGTCCAGAAGGACGGGTATACCATAACCCAGTCTTTGGGTGAATACGTGTTCCCCGCGGATGACACGGGGAAGATTCTCTCGTCCGTCACTCTCACCTCGACCGTACGGGTGATGTGCGGGGACGAGGAACTCACGGCCTTTACCATCGGTGCGGTGGGTAAGCCGGCGGGATTCTCATCCGTTACCGTCAATAACGGCACGAAGACCTTAACCTACGTTATCACCGCCGGTACGACGACCCTCGCCGACCACGGAACAATAGATATTCCCGTGACAATTTCCGGTATTGTCTATCATCTGTCGTTCGTCTGGTCGAAAGCCAAGGCGGGTATCCCGGGCAAGGACGGGGTCGATGCCGACATGCTCGACTGGGTCAAGGAGTGGAATACGGGTAAGACGCTCATCAACGGCAACACGGTCATCACCCCCAAACTCTTTGCGGGCACGAAAAACAGCGACGGCACCGTCTCCGGGATAGCCATAGGCTCGTTTACACTCAATACGAAGACCTCCTCGGGAACGATCGCCGCAGAGGCGGTAAACGGCATCTATGGATTTAGGGATGGCTACAAAACCTTCTATGTAGATAACGGCGGTAACGCCCAGTTGGGTTATGGCGACCAGTATGTCAGGTATAACGCCACGACAGGCAAGGTCGAGTTCGGCAGCGGAGTGAGTCTGAACTGGGTCGGTGCGACCTACATCGACAAGGACGGCGTCTTTACCGGAACACTCTCGGCCGATACGATTAAGACGATTTCCATCAGTGCTTCCCAGATCACATCGGGGATTATCGCTGCGGCACGCATCGACACGGCGGCGTTGAAAGCCTCCTTGATTACCGCCGGAAACATCGAAGCTCTGACCTTGAACGTTACAAAAGGGAAAATCGGCGGCTGGACGGTGGATGCCGACTCCCTTTACCGGGGTACGAAGAACAACACTGTGGGGAGCTGCACCTCTGCCGCAGGTAGCATTACGCTCGGCTCGAACGGTATCCGGGGCTATAAATGGCGGCTGGATGCCTCGGGAGCCGGAGGCGGTCGCGGGCGGCAACATCGGCGTGGGACGCTTCGGGCAACGTCACGTTCGCCTCGACGGTCAGTGCCTTGTGGACGGCACCTATCGGCTCCCTCACCACGGCTTTGGGCGGCAGCGGCTATCCCAAGCTGACGAAGATCACGGCCGACGGAATCTATACCGGCAGTATCACCGCCTCGCAGATTACCGCAGGAACCATCTCCGCCGACCGCATAGCGGCAGGCAGTATAGCGGCCTCGAAGCTCGATGCCGCCAGCATCAGGTCCTCCATCATCAACACGGACTATATCAACGGCCTGAGCTGTACCTTCACCAAAGGAAAAATCGGCGGCTGGATGATCGGGGCTTCGGCCCTCACTGCCACGCATATCTCGATAGACAGCGGCAACAGACGCATCGCGGTGTACGGGGCCAATTCGGGTGTCGCTAGCGGGCAGCGGGTGCAGCTCTACTACAACAGCGACACGGACTTCGGGCTCTATACCACGGACAGTGCAGGGTACTGCGTGGCACAGCTGGGTTCGAGCAACAGCATAGCCGGCTGGACGATCGACACGACTTCCATTCGCAAGGGCAACGTGTCGCTGGGCAGCGACGGCTCGATCATCAACTCCACGAAATGGAAACTGAACAACGACGGTTCGGGGCAGATCGCCTCGGGCAACATTGCATGGGACACTGCCGGGAACGTTACGTTCGGGGCTTCCGTATCGCTGCAATGGAAGAACGACATCGAAGCGGCCAAGGTTACGAACTTCGGCTATCGATATTACAAGAAACTCATCATCAACGGCGACGAAGCGACCTATTATCCAGTCGTTTTCAAAGGTGGCGACCAGAACATCAAACGTACCATTCTCGTCCGTCGGGGATATGCCGAGCAGGCTCCGGTCTCGTGGAACACATCCACGCACAAAGGAGGTCTGATCGTACTTATCAAAACCAACTTCGGCGGTTGGGGTGGCATTGCCTATTCATGGGATATCTATGACCTTTCCGAGACCTACTGCCGGATGTTCGCCGGGGCGCAGCTGTGCGGCAACTACTGCATGTTCGCCGTCTTCCTGCGTGGCGGCGGCGATACGGGTGCCGGTGTACCACCTCTACTCCGACCAGCCGATAGAGAGCAGCAGTTATAGTCCTTCGCCGATTCCGGCAGCTCCGCAAATCGCTTACGGCAACGACCTTATCTTCCAGAGCGGTTCCACACAAGCCTATCGCCCCCGCGCCGCGCACCCTCACGGCTGCCGTCGAGGAGGAGATCCGCCGCCATCGGTTCATTGCTCTGGCGCAAAGCACGGACAGCACGCTTGCGGCGCACCCGCTGACCTATATCGGCTCGACAGGGATTTACACGGGCACCCTTACCGCGGCGCAGGTCAACGCCGTGGCGATCGATGCCGGCAGTATCAAGACGGGAACACTTTCGGCAGACCGTATCGCCGCGGGCAGCATCAGCGCCTCGAAACTCGATGCCGTGGGTATCAAGTCGTCCATTATCAATACCGATTACATCAACGGTCTCAGCTGCACGTTCACGAAGGGCAAGATCGGCGGTTTCTCCATCGGCAGTGACAACATGACCATAGGGAACGTCGGAGCTGTGGGTGCCATCCCGTTGCAAATCCGTTCCGCCTCCACGGGCAGCGGTTACTGGTACACGGGAGCCTACAAGCCGCTGGGTATATGCCTTACGTGGTATCAGAGCAGCAATGCAGGGCATATCGTCCTCGGGCAGGTGGCGGCATCCGGCAACAGTGTCAAGACCGGATTCATAGGTCTTCAGATGATGTCATGGGACAATCTGGAATACTTCTGCCTCTCGGTGAACTATACCAAAAGCGGCAGCAAGGAGGTATACAACCGTATCGCGGGGTGGGCCTTCGACCACAACCATATCTGGAAAAACAACATCTCGCTGGGCAGCGACGGATCTATCGCCAACTCCACGAAATGGAGTCTGAACAACGACGGGTCTGGGCACATAGCCTCGGGTAATATCTCATGGAATGCCGCCGGCACGGTTACCTTTGCCGCATCCGTATCCGCCCAGTGGACTACGGGCATCACGACGGCGCAGGAACTCGCTTCGGCCATGGCGTTCGGGAAGATGCTCTACCGCGACCCGACTTTCTGGAACGGAAACAACGGTGTCGTGGTTTACAACAACTCCCAGAACGGTATGGTGACCGTTACCCGGCAGCAGGATGCCACGGCACCCAATGACAGCAAGTATGTCCTGAAAATCCAGACCAGCGGCAGTGCCAGCCCTCGCAACGGAGGCTTCTATTTCGGGGCGAAATGCGGTTACCGCAAGGTGCTCGTCGCCCGCATTATCGCCAAGATCCCCGCCGGCAGAAATCTCTGTTGGGCGACGAACAGCGTCGGCACGGGAGGTTCGCACCGGTGGCTTACGTCGAACGCCGGCACGGGCGACTGGAAAGAATACGTCTACAAGGTCGTGTGCGGCACCGCCGATTTTTCCAGCACCCATTTCTTCTACGTGGACGGCACGCAGGGGACTTCCGATACGCCTGTCATCTGGTATGTGGCCTATGCCACGGTCTTCGACCTTACCTCCACGGAGAAATACACGACCACCATCGATGCCAACGGCATTTACACGGGAACCGTACGCGCCAACCAGATTATCGTGGATTCCGCCCTGACTGTCGGAGGGAGCAGCTATAACGGCAGCATCTCCGTCAAGGATGCGAACAATAGCGTAAAGGTCACGCTGGACAGGAACGGTATCACGGCCGTGAGCGGCAAGATCGGCGGCTGGATTCTCGGAACAAGCGCCCTGACGCTTCGGCTCCGGCCTCGGGGCACCGCATCGTTATGGGGGCTTCAGGATATATTTACCACGACAACCCTTCCACCGGAGTAAACTATTGGGCGCTGAACACGGACGGTTCCGCCACGTTCGGGTGCGGGAAAATCTCCTTTGCCAATGACGGATCGGGTTATCTGGCCAACCAGAATATCAAATGGGACGCCTCGGGAAATGTCACGATGACGGGCACCATCAACGCCAATGCCGGCACCATCGGGGGATTCGTCATCGGTCAGGGGCGCATCGGCTCGACGGCGACAGGAACCGGCTCAGGCGGCGGCCTTGCCATCTACGACGACCTGTTCCGCGTGGGGGACACCATTTCGTATGTCCTGTTCGGCAGCAACACCATACCGGCATCCGCCGGCGGATCATGTGCCACCGGACGTATTGTGAACAACAAGGTGAACAGCATCTTTAATAACAACTACGGGCTTTATATCGATGTCAAAAACGGTAACCGTAACTACGGAATATGGTCCAATGCCTCTGTTATAGCCCCTGCCTGCATCGGCAACAAGATCAAGAATGTCTATTTCACAGGCAGCGGTTACACGATCGATTTCTCGCAGTTCAACATCTTTTTCGTTTATGCCAACCAGAAGTACAGCGTGACCCTGCCGTCGGCATCGTCCGTGGCCACCATGTTCGGTTACTCGACTCTGCCGTCGGACTTCGCCTGCATATTTACCCTAATTTACAACTACAACTGGGGGAATAGCCTTGTATTCACCAATATCCGTAACCACAACGGGGATCTTGCCAGTTACACGTTAGCCAAGGGAGACTCCATTACGGTATTGTGCGCCAATTACCCCTCGTTCCATTACCAGATATTAAATCACTCTTATTAAAAACTTTTCTGCTGGGAATATCCCTACACTTAATAAAAACAGAAGCGAATTATGAACATCACCAACGTAACGGTAACCAAGGTTGCCGAAGAGAGCACGGAGAATGCCGACTACCAGTTGGAATATTCCATCGTCAATGACGCGCTGACCCGCGTCCACGCCTCCATCCGCAAGAAGGATACGGATGGCTCGGGGAACGCTCCGCAGATAGGTATCATCTACATGGAACAAGGCGTTATTTCATGCAACATTCCTATGGGAGAGCCGCTTGCACCCCTGTTTCATGATTTCGATACCATGATCGACGAAATAAAAAAGAGTAACGTACAAAATGCATAAATAATATGGAACTGTCAGTCAAAGACCGCCTTTACCTGCCGTCCTTTTTGCCGGCACGGGGCAACTTCAAGGACTTCAACCTCAAAAAAGAGATTCTGCGCAAGATCGCCATTCCGGACGAGGAGCGCAAAGCCATCGGTCTTCACGAGAATGCCGAGGACAAGCGCATCGAATGGGATGTGGAGAAGGAGAAACCGCTTGCCGTGGAGTTCTCGGGGGACGAGATGGAGTATCTCCGGAAAGCCTGCGAACGCATCTCGGACGAGGAGCTTCCGGACGATATGTGGGCTACCGTGTCGCGCATCTACGATTTCATTCAGGAGAAGTAAACCATCCTTTCTTTCTGCCGCTACTCTTTTGAAAAGAGTGCCCGGTCGTACTCTGATGTATGGTCGGGCTTTTTGTTGAAGTATCGTTCATGGCAAGACAGGACATAACAATGGACGCCGAATACGGTGAGGTGGAGACTTCCGGCAATATCGCCGGCAAGAGTTTCTACGACTTCCGCCTGCTCGATGCCGTCGCGGGTGCGGACAACGACACCTTCCGCTACGGAGAGATTACCGTCCCCGTCGGCTTCGTGTACACGTATAACGACGGCAAAGGGTTCCATGTCAGGATTCCCTATACGCCCGACATGCGCCGCCTGACGGTCCGTCTGGTTATGGAAAGCGGTTCGGGCGGCACGGAGTACCTGAGAAATCCTGCGACGGGCAAACATTGGTTTCCCGTCGTGGCGGAGACGGAAGCCGGCACGGCCGATATCGCCCTGGCCGCATTTTTCTCCCTCAATGAGAAGGGAGTCTACAACCTGCTGTCACGGGACGGTTACCTTGCCGTGTACAGCGGCTCAGAGACCGACTTCGAAATAGGAGCCGCCAAAGCCCAGAACGAGACGTTTCTGCTGAAAGCTTCAGCCGGAAATCTCTACCAACATTCTACGACAGGTGTCGGCCTCGTCGACTACCTGCATTCGAGTCTGGAAAACAACGGTCTTGCCGCCAAACTGCAGTCGGAATCCTGTCGGACAAGGTCGTCATCAAGAATGCCTATATGGATTCTGCCACGGGAGAGCTGCTTTTAGAAACCGAGGAAAAGGAGGAGAACGATGGGTAAGTACAGGGTCGTAGCCGGACAGAATATCTACGATGTGGCCCTGTACCTGTACGGCAGCATCGAGGGAGTCGTGGATTTGCTCATCAACAACCCCGATCTCTCCTTCGCCACGACATTGACTGCCGGCCGGGAACTTGTCTACACGGACGATTTCGTTATCCGCGCCGATGTAGTCGCCTATAACGGGTTGCACGGCATCGTCCCCGCTAACGGTGAACGGCATGTCTATCCCAAAACGTTCACCTTGCCGCTTGCTGTCGTCCTCACGCTCGCTGCCGGGATCATCACCGTGCAGTGTGCCGTTTCCGGTGCGGGACAGCTGGAAATCGACTGGGGCGACAACAGCGACACCGAGACCGTCCTCCTCGCGGACACGCCGCAGCTGCTCACCCATACCTTCGACAACAAAGTCAGGGACAGGCGTCGTATCCGTTGGTTTACCGATGCCTGCTTCCGGAGTATCGACTGGAGCGGGCTCAAACCGCGGTCGTTGGTACTGGTGCAGACACTGCCGGTGGAGGAGCTGACGCTCACGCACGCCACACTCTCCTTGGAGAGCCTGCGGCTGCTTTCCGGAACCTACAGCCTGAACCTGTCGAATTGCGCGTTGGCCGATCTTGCACCGCTTGCCGAATGCCGGGAACTGATGACACTCGACCTCTCCGCCGCCCGACTGAAACCGACAGTCATAGATCATTACCTGACAACCCTTGTGGAACATTACGGCGACCGACGGAATTGCACGGTCATTTTACCTACAGCCCCGACGGGAACCTATCGGGAGCCGGACCGGGATACCGAAACGGGGCGCTACCGTATCGCCTCGGGCATGGAAGCCGTATGGGTCATCCTGCACGAGGAGGCCTGGAATGAGGGTGGCGCGTGGAAATTCATTATCGACGATATAACCTATACAGTGGAATGAGCCGGACGATTAAGGAGATATACAATGAAGCCGTGCAGGAACGCAACCGGCGGCTGGAACTGACGGAGTTCGCCAGCGACTCGAAGCTGTCTGTCATGAACGGTATCCTATGGACCGTAGCCGCTGTCATCTACAGTTTCGAGACGCTGCTTGATGTCTTCGCGGTGGATATCTCGGAAGCCATCAACAACCGGATCAACGGCACGCCGGACTACTACGCCAATGCGCTGCTGCAATACCAGCAGGGCGACGAGCTGACCGTCCGCGAGGACGGACTGGCTTTCGGGTATGCCCAGGTCGATGAGACCAAACGCATCATTACGCAGGTCTCCTATGTGGAGAGCACGGACGACAGCAACCTCGACAGCAAGCTGGTACTGAAAATCGCTACCGGCACGAAAGGACATCTGGAAGCTATTCCCGCCGAGGAGCTGGTGCCCATCAATGCCTATATCGGCAAGCTGAAATTCGCCGGCACACGCATCGAGGTCATCTCGACCAAAGGCGACGTGCTGGTGCCGCGTCTTACGGTCTTCTACGATGGTGCCGTTCCCGAGGCGGAGATGTACGACAGCATCGAGACCCGTATCCGGGACTACATTATGGGCATCGACTTCGACGCTGCGGTCTATGTCTCCCGTCTGACGGATGCCGTACGTCGTGCGGAACATGTGACCGATGTCCATATTGACGAGAATGCGGTACCCGAACAGGGAATCTTCATAGCCAGCCACGATACCGACGGCCATATCCGGCCCCCGCAGCGTGTCGCCCGCATGACCCATACCGCATCGGGATACCTGAAAGAATCATCCGGCAAGGACGAGGAGGCCGGCCTGCCCAACTTCCGTGAGGCCATCATCCTGAAAATAGAAAACCATGAGGTATAAGTTATCCATAGACCGCACCGTAAACCGCCTTGTCCCGCACTATCTGTCGGGACGGAAATTCATCCTGTTCGTGCAGAGCTGCCTCTACCCGCTGCAACGCACCAACGAGTGGTTCCGCAGTTTCACGAGGGAACGGCACATCGAGGCGCGCATGACCTCACAGGTCATCTATTTCGAGTGGTTCCTGAACTACCGGTTCGGTAAATACATCAAGGACGGCAAGGACCGCATCTTCATCAAGGACAGCACGAGTGTCGGTGTGGACCTGTACCACGAAGGGGCGGAATACCAGCGTCCTTTCACCGTATGGTACAACGGGGAACAGGTTACAACGGACAATGAGGCGGAACGCCCCCGTCCGTTCTACCTGCTGGCGGAAGAGAAGCTGATCAACAAGGTCAGCTTCATGGTCTGCGTCCCGCCCGTCACCATACCTCCGCGGGAACTGGTCTATATGCTTTCCTATGTGGTGAACACCTATAAGACAGCAGGCAAGACCTACCTGATCAAGATCGACGAAGACGAATACACCCCCAATAAGAATACAGGACAATGAAAGAATATATTGCGGAAACCGGCGGACGGTATACCTACTCGGACGATATCCTGAACTTGCAGGAACTGGCTCTCAGCATGAGTGCCGTTTTTGACGGCTGCTCGGACTTCATCATCTCCGGATGCGAGATCGAGGGTCCCCGCGTCTCCCCGGGTTATGTCTGGCTCGGCGGAAGGTACGCCGTTTCGACGGCTGCGCCGATGCTGTCTATCCCTATTATATATACGAAAATCAACCGGCATGAATCGGTGGTCTACGCCAATGAGGTCAAACAAGCGCGGGCGTACCTGTTATCTCTGTGCCGGAGCCAAGGCTGTCCCGGATACGGTCGATCCGGTTACTGACAAACTGCCGGCGGCCATCGAGGTGACGGAGAGCTATGCACCCCGGTTCATCGACAAGTTCTTCGGCCGCTATGCTGTCCTGCTCGATACACCTTTTGCCCGGCAGACCGTCAAGAAGGATCTGGTGCTGGCCGGAACGTTCACCGGGCAGAAAGAAATCAGCTCCAAGACCGCCGTCTCCGTCAGCGGCGGGAACGGCTACATGCTCAAAGGCATCGTCAAGGCGGACGGCCATGCCGCCATCGGTGCCTACCTGCACGGTCTGCTTGTCAACGAGATTGTCATCCGGACGGACGGCACGTTCAGTTTCATGAAACAAGGCAAGGAACTGGCCAGGGTTACGGAAGACGGCATATCCTGCGGTACTTCGCTGAATGAAAACGACCCGGATCCGGGGCTGTCCGGCATCAAGGGATACGGACATCTATAACACCTCGGATGTGACGGATGAGGGTTGTATCCGTATCAATTACCACGGCACGGAGGGCGGCGGAACAAAATACCGTGACTTTGCCGTGCATGACGGAAAAGCCTGCACCACACCTGTTTTGAAAGTCATCGGGCGTACCGCCACCCTGCAGGTCGGCGGACTGCTCTCCCTGCAAAGCACCGGACGGGGTATCGATATTCAGAATACCGCCTATACGAAAGACAATGCCAGGCTGACAAACCTGATTACCTGGCGCGACAGTGCCGCCGCGCTGCTCGCCACCGTCGGCTTCGACACCGCTGACAGTTTCCGTTTTTGCGCTGAGGAACGCTCTGGGCGACATCGTGCTTGCCCCTTTGGGAGCGGTGGATGTGCTCGGTACGCTTAAAATCAACGGAAAATCCGTGTCCGACACCTATGTGACCGTCAGGGCCTTTACGGAGGCGATGGGAAAGAAAGTGGATGTGGTAGAAGGCAAACAGCTCTCTACCGAAGACTTCACGACCGAATACAGGAAGAAACTGGCGGCTATCACTACCGGAGAACTGACGGAGGGCGGCGAAGGTTATGTCACATCGGGAACCGTCGCGGCGGCTTTGAAAATGAAACTCTCCGCCGACGGGAACCTTTCCGATGTCATGGACAAGGCTGCCGCCCGGAAGAATATCGATGTCTATTCCAAAGCGGAAGCCGGGGAGGTATTTCTGGAAATCTCCGAAGGATTGAAGGAGCTGGTGCGCCTGACGGCGGACGAGATCAGCGGGCTGACGGCAGAGGAAGCCGCCGAACTGAAAGCAAAGCGGCAGGCGGCCGTCAGGGATACCCTCGATGCCGAAAAGAAAGGTACCGGGGAGCTGAAACTGGCCAAGACCTCGAACCTGTCCGACCTTCCGGACAAGGGCAAGGCACGCAAGAACCTCGAAGTCTATTCCACGGCCGAGATAGACCGGATGATGGACGGCAAGCTCGGGACTGACTCCGCTTACGAGGGCATTGTCTTCACACCCGAACTCAGGGACAAACTGCTGGAAATCAAGACCGGTTCGTTCGCCTACATAGATGAAGGCGGCATTTCGCACGCGCAGGTCGAGGGATACGTGATGACCTCGCAGGTTGTCAGGGAACTCAAGAAAAAGGCGGAGCGGCTGATGGGCGGCTACAACGCTTCCGAAAAGGATACCATCGCCACCAACCTGAACCTGTATACCAAGGCCGGGGCGGACGCCCGCTTCGCCGCGCTTGAAAACCTGTTCCAGGATTACATCGACTTTTTGACCGGGCAAGGAAAATCCCCCATGGAAGCCCGGCAGCTCCTGCGGAACAAGTTGGACGTGCTGTCCAAAGACGAAATCGTCAAGGACTACCTGCGCAAGGACGGGCAAACTTTCCGACCTGTCCTTGCCGACAGCGGAGGCGAAACGCAGGCCTGCCGCGCTATCGGAGCCGCCTATGCGGAAGAATACCAGCCCCTGCTGGCGGATACGGGATGGATGCACATGGAGAACAGCGGCTCGGGAACAGATACCCAGGGGCTGTTTATCCGCCAGATCGGGAATATCGTGTCCATACAGGGGTATATCAATACCGCACGCAGGGACGGCAGCAACTGGGGCGGCATCGTTGCCGTCATCCCGAACAAGATACAGCCCCCGAGATACAGCGTGCGCTGCAGCGCCGCTGACTGGAACGATGACCACAAGTACAACCGGGGCTCCTCGTTCACCATCTACGGCGGTTCGCGCAGGATACAGCTTTACGAGCGCGGTATGTACAATGTCAATGTAGAACTCAACTTCACCTATTTTGTATAGTCATGAAACATAAACTCAATGTAAACGGCGATATTGAAAGCCGCCGGAGGATTGCGGAGCGCAGGAACGTTCCCGTCCGTGAAACCGTACAGCAAACCATTCAACCGCAACATCATGAAACAGAAGAAAATCAGGCGGCAGCCGCAGAAGAAACCGTCTCCCCGGCAGCAGAAGCCCCGAAAGCGAGAAGACGGAAGACCGCAGGGGACGCTTAAGCGCTTTCCTTTCGACGAGACACGGATAGGCTTCATGCTCCGGTATGAGATGCCGGTAGTCTATCATCTGCTCCGCAGGTTATGCGCCACGCAGCAGCCCTTCGAGCCGGACTGGCAGGTCATACGGTCGGTGGCGGAGGCATCGAAAGACCCTTCCTGCGGCAAGGCGAAGTTCCGCCGCTACCTGGACGAGTACCGCCGGGACGGGGTCTATTGCCGGCGCGGG
>OKWD01000052.1_pt1 | contig 19111 bp, 13 predicted proteins | sample 1607011 | NCBI WGS metagenome assembly OKWD01 (sample SAMN04414077, study PRJEB24778) | human gut metagenome | material: faecal | host: Homo sapiens | reverse complement strand
GCCACTGATACTTGCAGCGGTGTACGCGGCTACCTGCAATATGGGCTGTATCGTATAGCGCAACAGTGCCATTCAGTTCTTCGTCATAGGTATTTGCATCGTATCGGATTGACACAATAGGCTCTGTGGACTTAGAACTATCTATGCACATTATTGAGGTATAGACATAGTTGCCGGTAACCTTTGCCTGTGGTGCATAGCCATGTATGCGGAGCAATATGAGCCATGCTGCATTTTTTCGCCGCCGCCGAGTACGTTGGTAGGATTTATGCTGATGTCCTGCGAGAATGTCTTTTGGATGTTGGCTCTGCCGAGTTCCTTCCATTCTCCATCCCACAGAATTTCAATGATAGCATCTATACCGCCTCCTGCTCCTCCGAGGGTGTTGCGCGGAAAGATGTAGAAACTATTAAGAAGTTGTCATACCTGCACCGGTAGAAATACGACATTCATTCAGTGCCTTGGATATTTCAACAGTAACATCAACGCAGTTCACGCTTACATCAACACGGCGCACGTTGCTTTCTTGGTCTTTTACGGCAACGATGAAGCTGCGCTGCCCGGCACCGTCAAACCAATCTGTGAAGTCTACTGAGAACTTGAAATCTTGTAGTGAGGCAGAACTGCGCTCGTTGGTGAGAATTTCTGTCTTGAGCAATACGCCGGTATTAGCATCACTGACTGATATTTCGGTAATGTTGTTTACGACTTCTTCCTCGCCAATGCGCGTAACGCTTCGGGCTGCAAATCGTCCGATTATCTTGCCTCCTGCTGCGCCGTAAATTGTCTGACTCTCAAAGCGCACTGCGAATGAGGTTGCATCTGTGCTGCCTCCTCCACCGCCGAGAGGTACGGTAATGGGACTGCCTATTGGCTTTCTCTTTGCATTTACAGGCTGATAGGTTTTGGAATTACCGTCCTCGCTGAAACTTTCCTCGAAGTCTACTATCATGCGCTCGTATGCGCCGCCGGTACTGAATGCGTCTTTACCTCCCTCGGTCGGCACATCGTTTGCCTCAAGGTCATTGCCACCACCACCGAAATCTTTCCATGCTTCGGAATTATCGGCACTTGCCTTGTCAAGTAGTTGCTTTGCTTCCCATACGTGTTCACCGGCATTAACGCAGTAAGTAATAACAAGGCCGTCCTTAAAATAGTCAATACCCTTGCTCTCACACAACTTGAGCAAGGCTGCAACAGCACTCAGCAAAGAGTATTCGCTACTTCCTGTCTGTTCCTTGCAAAGTTCGTTGATGTTGAGTATAGTTTCCTCTCCTGCGCTTTGACCGGCTACATCAAGCCAATTGTCAAGGTTGGAATAACTATCGGCATCTTCGCTAAGTCCGATATATTGGAATGTTCGCCAACCTTTGGAACTTGCTGCAAAAGTGATTTGAACACCGATGCTGACTGCTCCCTTAGCAATAGCATACTCAATGGCACTCTGCTTTGTGTCGTATGTCGGTGGATTGGTCGGCAATTCATCACCGTTGGCAAGTCGAGCGGCGGTTACATTGTAGCAGTTTCCTACAGATGAACCGTTACCAAACGCTTTCCAATTTTCATCGGAACCTATGCCGTTGTCGGGGTCGTTTCCTATAAATTGCAATGACTTCCAACCGTTTTCCGTGTCGAGGTATGTTACAACGCTACCGGGCTTAATCACTTCTGTTACGCTGTCAAGCAGCGTAACGACATCCGTAAATGTCATGCTGCCGGTACTCTCAAACAATTCGTTGATGTTTACAAACGTGGTAATTGAGAATGCCTTTTTGAGTAACGCTATATTTTCTGCATTTGCTTTACCCTTGTTACCGGGATATGCGGTGTTATAGGTTTCGCCAAGTGCAAGGTCAGTGCCGATAACAACCATGCGGCTACCACTCCAACGATAGGTTTTATTGGTAGAACGGTCTACGTAGACTTTATCATCTTGTGGCATACGGCCATTGATAGAAAAGTCACCGTAGTTTTCTGCTCCTATCCAATTATTGGCATACTGTGGAGGTATGGTATTCTTGGCACACGCAACAAATGTCCTTGACGTGGTGTTGAACATGACAAGAACTTCACCTGTCAATGAAGCGGCATTTATTGTAGATACTTCGACAAAACCGTCAAACTCTTTGACATCATCCATTGCCCCGGGGATAAAACGGGTTGGAATATGGCCGTTCTCATCTATCGGGGCAATACCATTAGGCGCACCAATGCTATCAGTAATAGCCTTGATTGCGGCTGCGTTCTTCGATATAGATGTGTCGTGGCCGTCTACTCTTACTTTGAGGGTTGCGATGTTGCCGGTGTTGGTGTTGATGCTGTTTCCGAGTGTGGTCTGCTGTGTCTTGATACCGCTGATTTCGGTGTCGTGGGCATCAACGCGCTTTTCAAGATTTTCATGCTGGCCGCGCAGGGTAGACAATTCGTCTCTGAGGTTGTCTACTTGCTCGTTGTCCACTACAATCTCATAGAGTTTGTCGATAGGTTCGCACACCCAATCACCGCCACTGCCGACATACATTCTGAACAGTGCCTTTCCCTGTTGGACGGTGAGTCCGAGGTCTGCAATGTCCTTATCCGAGGCTGACACTCCGGCAAACCAACCATCATGTGGTTGGGGATAAGCTTCGCGCAAAGCAGCAACGGTAGCAAACAGTCCTTTGTTTACCCCTTTGATGTTCTTCGCTTCAAGCCAACCCTCAACAACCAAGTCGTGGCCTATTCGGGCATTACCTTGTACGTTGGCATCGCCTCCGGCTGACACATTGCGCCCAACCGCAACATCACCATCTATTTGTTTTGTTGGAATTGAACTCATTGTAATGCTGTTTTAGATATTTCGGAGAGTGCCGATGACTTCTCGGCCTCGCCCAATGTGAGTAATACTAATGACGCTGCGGCATACACCACGCCTGTATAACAGCGTTCACAGATGTCTATGCCATCGTCCTTATCTATCTTCGGGTAAGGAAGATATTGCGCACGGCGAACGTATGCGCTCTCACTCTTGCATGAGTAGAACTCTAACGCTCTTCCCTCTGGCCGCACTGAGATTACACATACCGGCTTCTGTGCGGTGCCGCGCAATGCTTTGATGCGCTGACGCTGCAACTCATATTCCGGTTCGGTGGTGCTTATGGCCGTGAAAACAGCTCGCTCCCAATCGCTCATTTCAAAAACGATTAGGCGCATGAAGTCCTGCGGCAACAACACCCAACCGCTTTCAAGGTCACCCCAATACACGGCATCGCCGAAGTTGTGACCCTGCTCCAACAGATATGTCGGAGCGTTGGTATGCACTCTGACAACTGCTTCCAAAATCTTGCTTCTGATTATATCATCAAGGGCAAGTGTGTCTATATCGTCAGTCTGCAACAACTGTTCGCTCGTCATGTTTTGGTCGAGGCATACGCGGACATCGCGCATTACATCGTGAATGTTATATACCATAGCGTCTATGAGATTTATTCTTCTGCTTCAGTAGTTTCTCCCTCTACCTCATCACCACCTTTCAAGGTGTCGAACTTGGCACCTACGAACACGACACCATGTTCAGATGCTGCTCGCTGTGCGGCATCGTATGATCGTACCTTGTAGGAGGCGATGTTGAATTGCTCTTGCAGATATGCCTGTGCGTCCTGTAAGCAACTAACCTCTACTTTGCTGAGCCGTCAGCCGCTTCCGTATCATCGGAAACTTGCTCGGCTTGCTGCTCGTCATTTGTTGGATTTTCAACGGTTTCAGTACCGGCTTCGGCAGGAGACTGTGTTTCTTCCTGCTCCTTGGATACAGGAGTTTCGGCAGGCTGAGGAGTAGCCGGTGATGCGTGTGTCGACCCCGGTTCTTCGGGGACTTGCTGACGTGGCTGTTGAGGCTTCACCTTTTTGGTTTTGGTAGGCTTGGCAGGTTCGGCAATCTCTGTCTTGCGCAACAGGACGATACGTCCCTCCTTGTAGTATTTGCTTTGCTCAATCACTTTCTGAATGAAAGGACTGTCCGTTGTGTACTCGGCAGGGGTAACGCCGTAGGAGGTTAATGCGCCGCCGGTGAAGTGTACTCTTACGGTGCTGCTCCTGCTTTAATCTGTGCGACCCAATCCACAAGTCGGGGCGCGCCATAAGTTCTTTTTTCCATTGTGTTATATGGTTTTATATTGTTCAAATAAAAATGTGGCGGTAAGGCGTTGGCCGCCCTCCGCCACATTCACGTTTAATCCATAATGCAGACTTACTCTGCGATGATTTCGCCGGTGAACTCACTCCAACCGCCTGTTTCTCCCTTGTACTGCCACATCTGACCGTTCTGTGCAGATGCGTTGATACCCGGACAATCAACAGTCAACAGGTAGACACGTCCTTCTACGAGGTCATCGTCTGCGGGGGCTTCCTCGCTGTCCCAAATGGTATAAGTGGTAGCACCGGCATTTGCCTTGTCGCCCTCACCGTCAATCCAAATGTGACAAGCACCCTTGAGGCCGAGGCCGTCCCATACTACAATGCCCTTGCGAGTTGCTTCTTCGCCCTCAACACGGTCGTTGAACTCGTGCTGCTGCGAATAGATGTAGTGGACGAGGCGGTCTTCTCCGATAAGCGCGCCGGAGTTAGACCAACCGAGCGTGTCAAGGGTAGGCTCACGCTTAATGTCGATGTCGCCGAACACGGTGTGAATACTTGTCACCGTCCAACCTACGGGGTTGGTCTTGGTGATAATCTGTATCTCCTTGTGCTTGCTGAAGTCGATGCACTGAAGTTCCTCAAGCAGGTTCTTACCTGCAAGCAAGAGGCGGTCTTAGGCACATCTTCGCCGGTGAAATACATCTTGGCAAGGGCGATGAGTTTCTCGTATGTCCACGTTCCTGTATGCTGAAGCTCGCGCTTGAACTGCCAACGGATACCCTCAGTGAAGTAAACCATCTGCTCGCCGAGCTTGGGAACCTTGACAGGAAGCTTGCCCTTGTGACCTGCCCACAGAGTGCGGTTGCCGGCACGCTTGAAGTTGAGGATGGCCTGTTCTGCGATGAGGCTCTGCGTGAAAGGAATGTGCTTCTTCTGCGCCTCGAAGTAGTCGGAAACGACTTGGTTCATGCCGCGCTTCTGAAGATACACGATAGAGGGACGAGGAACGATGAGGTCGGGGTCTACTTCCTTCTGCGTCTCATACATCGCGTTGGCAAGGAGTTTCACCTTGCTACCGGCAGGAATGGCAGGTGTGGTGCAGAATGCGTCAGAGGCATTTGCTTTGGGACCATTGACGGCACGAACAACAGGGTTGTCGCTGGTGGTGTCGCGGCCTGTTACAAAGAGCATGAGGCACTTTCCGGGCGTAACGGTCTGACCGTCCTGCGTGTAGCCGTCTACATCGGGGACAAGGAGCGTGTGATAATCACGAGGAATGCTTTGGTCGCTCGCATTGAGAGGGAGAACAAACTGCGCTGCGTTACCCTTGGCGACGGCGGTGTCCGTTGTGAGGGTGCTGCGCTGCTCGTCAATCATGAAGTGTTCAACTTCTGGGCTGTTTACCTTGACTTTCTTTGCTTTGAGCATAAGCGACATAAGGGCGGTGTCCTCGCTCTGAAAGCGGAACAGTTGCTCGTCAATGTCGGTTTCTACAAGGTTGCCCGGTGCAATACCTCCTGTTGCTCCTGCAACAGTGCTGACGGTGGTTGATTGACCCGGTGCTTGGGATTGTACCCCTGCTGAACCGGGAGAGGTGGGAACTGCTGCTCCCGAACCTACGATTACGGTTTCTTCTGCTGCCATAGTTTGTAAAATTTTATGATGATAAAATGTTATTTATCTGTTGATACTATATTGCCTGGTTTAATGCCGCCGGTGGCCGATGCGAGATTGCCTACAGTTGTAGCGCATCCCGGTAGTTGGGTTTGCAATCCTGCACTTCCTTTGGTAGGACGCTTAGGCTTATCTACGAATTTGATATGCTCTCCCATTATCGTGCCTCGTCTGCAATGTCAAAGATTGAGTCTTTCTTACGAGATGGCGCAGGGGCATTGTTCGCGCCGGCAAGTGTCGGAGTACCGTCACCACGCTTTGGCTTGCGCAGTTGCGCCTCGGCCTTGGCGTTCTTGCCACGAATTTCCCCCTCCTCGCTTGCAGCCGCCATGTCTGCATCATGATTGATGGCTTTGAGTACCATGTCGATTGTCTCGGGCTTAATGATACCGATAACAGCATCATTCGTTATCTCCTTAATCAAATCGGCGGCTTCGTCAATCTGCTCATCGGTGAGGCCGAGTTCCTGCTGCTTCTGTTCAAGCATGGAGAGTGTGGCTGTCATATTCTTCTGCCATTCTTCTTCCAAACCTTTCTGTTTGGCCATGCGGTCGACATACTCCTTGTTGCTTGCTGCAAACTCGTCCATCTTGGCAGGGTCGTCAAGCATTTCTTTAACACCGTCAATACCGATGCGGTTAATGAGCGATGCCCAAGGGTCTTTGCCCTGCGCCATGTCTGTTATGAACTGTGCGCTTCGAGGGTCGTTAGTGAACATATCCGTCAACTTGCTCTCACGCTCCTTGTAACCCGACAACTGCTTGTCATATTCGTCATAATCGTCATTGATTTGACCGAATAAGGCTTCATCATCGGCATACTCCCGGTCGGGATATTTCTTTTTCAGTCGTTCACCGAATTGGTCACGTCTGCTCTTAACTTGCTTTTCCTCAGCCATAATTTTAATTTGTGGTAAGATTTTCAAATTTATATGGGCAAAGTTAAGTTGAGAAAGTCGGTTATCATCGTTATCTTTTGAGTTGCATTTAGTACCTTTGTAAGGAGTTAAACCCTTAAAGTGCAGCGCAATGAAGTCTTTCGGAAGTGTCTTGTCCTTTACTCGCGAGCGAAATGCGGCGTTGCTAAAGGCATATCGTGAACAAATAAGTGCAGTAAAATTTGTTCGTTTGAACGAAATTGGTGAGAAAATTGTAAATTCTCCTGCTCCACGGTTTTGGGTGTCGGAGGAGAGGGCTGCTGCTGTCGTGTCAGCTATCATGCGAGGGAAGCCTGTATTGGAAACAATGCGTCCGACAAAACGTGAAATGTTTGAGGAGATACATCGCCGTGTCGTTGCACTGAAGGAGGCACATCCCGATTGGCATCTGTGTCAGTTGGTCTTTAAGGTCGTTAATTCTCCTGCACCAAAATTCTACATGGAGGCTTCATCAGCACTTGAGAGGTTGTTCAAAATAAGAAATGGGTGGTATGACTACGGCAAAGGAAATCGCAATCTCTGATATTTTAACTGAAAATAATAGGCGAAATGCAGAAGTCTATGCAAAATTTAATCCAATAACCGGCGAAGGTTCTATTGGAGAAAGGAAGCGTGTAGTCATAGGAGATTTTTCGATTTCTGTTCAGTATCTTCCTGTGGAGATGCTTCAAATACCACTTGTACGAGCGATAATTGAACTTGGCTCTATTGATAAATTTCTGTTCCAAATTAAACAGGAAGAATATGGAGAAGATGAATCGTTCAGTGCAGAGGAGTATTATTTTGAACATGAAGATGAGTGGGATGCTGACAGGCATAAGGTTATTAAGCAGTTTGTCCGATTACGCTGTAAATATGACTTTGCATTTTGGGCTGCTTTATACGTTTTCATTAAGAATAAGGGAGGTGGAGAAGATGTATTATTCCGACTGACAAGACCACAACGTAGGTTTGTGGAAAGATTAGAACGGTTGAGAAAGGCTGGTAAGCCTATACGTCTTATCTTGTTAAAAGCACGTCAATGGGGTGGTTCTACCACGTCACAAATCTATATGGCGTGGTTGCAGTTGATGCACAAAGTAGGCTTAAACTCCCTTATTATTGCACATCAAGGCTCTGGTTCGGACGAGATAAAGGATATGTTCGACCGTATGATTAAGGCTTACCCTGTCGAAATGCTCCATGAGATAGGAGAAACATATAATGAGAACGAGCCAAAATTAGTTGGCGTTGGTAAATCGGGAAGCATTCATCGTGTACCTCAACGAAATTGCAAAATTAAAATTGGTACTGCTGAACGCCCGGATAGTTGTCGTGGTGGAGACTATAATCTCGTACACCTTTCTGAGGTTGGACTATGGAAAGTCACTGACGGAAAGAAGCCGGAGGACATTGTACGCTCTGCTTGTTCAGGAGTTTTGTACAAACCATATACGATGATTGTGTATGAGAGTACGGCCAATGGTACAGGTAACTTCTTCCAAAAGGAATACGATGATGCAAAGGAGGAGAAATCGCAATTTGAGGCGATGTTCGTTTCATGGTTCGACATCGAACAGTATTCTTTGCCGATAGATAATGTAGAAGAGTTTGCAGCTAATTTATATAACAACAGGAACAACGAGAATGTAACATCTAATAGAGAGGAAAGTGGAAAGTACCTTTGGTATTTGTGGCAAATTGGTGCCACATTAGAGGCTATTCATTGGTACATCAATGAACGAAAGAAGTACACAGAGCATGGGTTAATTGCCGCAGAGTTCCCGTCTGACGATGTGGAGGCGTTTGTTAATTCGGGAGCACGTGTGTTCGATAAATATAATGTACACAAGTTGCGGAACACATGTAGGACTCCACGTTACATAGGTGATGTATATGCTTACGGTGACGAGGGAGAGGATGCATTACGAGACCTGCGCTTTAAGGCAGACTCACAAGGTATGCTATGGGTATGGAACTTGCCCGACCAGGTAAACCCTAACGATACTGAAGAAGTAATAAACCGCTACCTTACGGTTGTCGATGTCGGAGGACGCTCAAATAAAGCGGACTGGTCCGTAATTGTCGTATTCGACCGTCTGCTGATGATGGACGGAGGAAAACCGTCTGTCGTGGCTCAATGGTATGGTCACATTGATATGGACTTGTTGGCATGGAAAGCTGCTCAAATAGCAGCATTCTATGATTGCTCTAACTCGTTATTGAGAGCAATACTCTTGAGACACACGATAGGGAACGTCAAGTAGACGGAGACCAATCGCATTACATATTAAATCAGATTAAGGACGTATATCCCAATCTCTATGCAAGAAAACAATCCGAAGAAGCAATTCTCGAAGGGTTGCCTCTCAACTATGGCTTTCATACTAATGTCAGCACAAAGCCAATGGTTATCTCTACCCTCGTTAAAGTTATCCGTGAGGGAAGTTATATCGAACGTGACGGACGATGTCTTGACGAGTATTTATGCTATGAGAGGAAACAAAACGGTGCATACGGTGCTATCACAGGAAAACATGACGACTTGTTAATGACACGAGCCATTGGTCTGCATATCTGTTTCCGTGAAATGGAACTGCCGCAAGTCGTAACTCGCGGCAGTAGCAATCTCAAATATGTCCCAAAAGTAGTGTCGGCGGCTTCGTTTTAGCATTTAGCGCACTTTGCAAGTTCGATGATGCTTTTCTTGGCGACATTATATTCTTTCTCCATTTCGTCCTTTACACCAGGACTGCCACTTGGTTTGAAAGCAGCAATATCTCCAATAAGCCATTTATCCCAACGGCCTCGGAATGTCATACCTCTATCATCAAGATAGATGTCGGCAATGAGCTTTCCACCCTTTGAGTCATCGGGTTGGTCGGGGTTCTCGTTAATGTAGTCGTATGCAATCTTGTGGTCTTTAAGCCATTTTTCGAGAGCAGCCGTCTTAGGGCGTGTAGTGTAGATAATAATCTTCCACCCTTTTTCGTGTAGTACCTGTGTGCCATCGTCAGCATTCGGTATCATGTCGCCGAATACATCTTTACCTTGAAAACCGTTTGAGTAATCATGGAGCACACCATCAAAGTCGATGCAAATCGTTTTCTTTGTTTTGTTATCTTTCATTGTCGTATGGATTATGTTCTTAAACTATGAAACCTGCGGCTGTTGGCCTTTCATTGCTCCTTGAAGTTGGTTGACGGCATCCATGTTTGCGCCCTGCTGTGCCTGTGCCATAAGTTGCGGAGATACACCCTCGGGGACTTGCCCGGCTTCCAACTGTTCCTTCTGCGATTGGATAGACTGCAAACAGTTCGTCCGCAAATGGGAAGTTTCCGGCCTGTAGAAGTTGCTCCAACGATATGGCTTGCTGTTGCCACAACTGCATGAGGAAGTCATTTGCCATTGCTCTGTATGCCGGTGTTGCCGTACTCGGAACAATAGACAGGTCAAACTCAACATCACGAATTTTGCGTGGATCATACTCAACCTGCGCTCCGGCACGACCGGCAATGTTGAACACTCTCTTACTATCGTAGAACTGCTGAATGTTCTTCACATCCTTGTAGGCAGCATCACGCACAAACTCGCTGAAAGTGTCGAGCAAGTCAAGCAATGAGGTGGTGGCGTTCTGCGTCTGCTGATTGTAGAGTGCTGCCGACATACCAGCATAACCGGGCTTTCCTTGAAGCGCACCGTTCACGCCGGATATATCCTCAAAGAAATTTCAGTTGCAGGTTCAGTAACTCGTTGATGCCTATATTGGTAGAGTTTGCCTGTACCTGTTGGGGCAGGTCTCGGTGGTTCTTGGATGGGGTGTAGACAATAACACCGTCATGTCTGCTCCACATATCGGCAAAGTCCTCCGGCGACATTCCTTTGGGAATACAGTCGCTTGGTATCATCAGCACACCTTTGGCAGAGGCTCGCATTATCCAATCGTATAGTGTGATGAGGCGGTTGGTGTAACGCTGTTGGTCAATTACATCACTGACGAATGAATGAATTTCGCCATCAATGAATGGGTATGCCTTGAACACGTAAGGGTGGCTCTTATGTTCGTATGGGGTTTCTCCCTCGCTCAGAATGTCGCCAAACGGAGTAAGGTAGTAGAAATACCAAAATGAGTCCATGAACCACTCAGCACGAATAAGAGGAATATCGCTCTTTTCCATACCTGCGGCCAGTCCCTGCATGAGGCGGTTGGCATTTTCTTCAACGACCATTTCTTGGTAATCTTCAAGTTCAATCTTGAAAACATCACCATTGTTGTAGTCGTGGCACCAATACCGTGGCTTCGTTTCTTTTCTCCATACCTCAATAACCCTGCATCGGCTTTCGTCACGAGGAACAAGAAAATCCATTTCGGGAGATTGAGTATATCCGAACTGTTCCCATGCTTGCGTGAATACCGTTCTCTCTCGCGCATTACGATATATCTCAGCCAATTTTGCGTAGTCGCTCGGAGATTTGGCAAATTCATGGCATACATCCTCAAAGCTGACATCATGTATTTCTCCAACACACGAGCAATCCCATGTACGGAAGTCGCGCATATTATTGTCGATAAAGAAATTGTTGGGTTGCACATATTCCGTCCAACAATCTTCCTTATCGTTTAACCGGCCAAACCATTTGCGATGAACAATCATGCCGGAAATAAGAAACTCCTCCATTGTTCGGGCATAGAGTTCCGTCATGCGGTTCAACTGCATATTATACTGAAGAACAGTAGACATTGTTTCGGCCAACTTTTGCTCATCACGGTCTCGCGCGTAACAGGTCGGCTCGGTTGCTTGACTCCTGTACACGCCGATAACATTGCGCACAAGTCGGCGAATGAGGTTATTCTTTAACGGAATGTTGCCCTGCTTCATAATGTACTGCTCCTCGGTCATTTCCTTGCCGTTCACGCACACTATGTCGCTCCATTGGTCACCGTAGTTATAACGCTTGTTCCGCTCTCGCTCACGGCGAAAACGGTACATATTTTGGTATAGTGTCTGCGCTTGGAGTAGGACTTCTGTTGCTCTGCGCATATCGTCACATTGTGACCGTGCGTATGCAATGCTGTCCATTTCCTCAATGCTCGCAGGTTTCACCTTACTTAGTCTATTCAATTTAATAGCCATATCGGGAGGATTATATTAGTGTCGGTGGCAAAGTTAATCACCACCGACACATTTTGAACTTTATCTGTTGAGTTGGCTCGGTTTTGGCTGCATGGCTTGATATTTGGAGTAGAAATCGTTAAGGAGGTCAGTCAGTTCTTTCATGGCTGACTGTTGGCTTTCTACGGTTTCTGCTTGCAATACTTTCACCATGCCGGCGCGATATGAGGTTACGGCAGATGCCACGAGGTTTGCTTCTTCCGGGGTCTTGGAGGTAAGCCACATCTTGGAAATGCGTCCGAGTTGCTTGTCAAGGCTTCCGAAACGCTGATACAGCGTAAAGTCGGGGTCTTGTTGCAGAGCTGCGTGTGCTTGGGCTGCTGCGGCATAGTCTGTTCTCATTAAGGCTCTTGCCTCTTTAGCCTTTTCATCAACGGCCTTGTAACGTGCCTCAAAGTCGGCGTATGCCTCATTTACAGCGGCATCACCTCGGCTATCCAAACGCTCTTTCATCTTGTCCTCAACAACCTTGTGATATTTGTCGAGGCGTTCCTCATCGCCCACGACCACGGAGCAAGAGGGGTGCCGCGCTTGACCTTGTACTCGGCATATCGCTGTGCCAACTGTTCCGGCGTGAGTTTGCTTGCCTCCTCACCGCTCAATCCAATCTCGTCAAAATACATCTTGTCGATTTGACTCTGCGGTACTTGCAGGACACGCATGACGAATATCGCTGCCTCATGGCTCAATGCCGGGTCGTCACCGCAAGCATCAGTAATGGCCACTGCTGCATCTGTAATGCTCTGTGGGTTCATACCGACACCCGACTGCACCAACAGGTTGATGATGTCATTGATAGCCTCGGCATTCTTGCCTCCGATAAATTTGTTAGCAATAGTGTTGATGTCGCTCGCCAAAGGCATATCCTTACTGAGTTGGTTAAAGTTCCATTCTCCACTTGCTGCCATATTGCCGAAGGCACTCATTACATCTCCGCCGGTCAGACCCTCAACGCTGCCAAAGTATGCGTGCGTGAATGCATCATCCCACATCTTATCCTTTTCATCATCATCGTTACCGAAAATGATGTAAGGCAGATAGGGTCCGAGGTTCCATGCCATTTCAAGAATGAAGCCGAATGTGGCAAGTCGGAGTACATCTTTCTTGATTTGTCTACGGAAACGCTTATTGGCAGAGTCCTCGGCTTTTCCTCGTTCATCGTCTGTGGCCTTGTCCGGGTCTACGTTCCAATCGCGGAGTATCTGCTTTGTCATAAACTCAACGCTCTTGGTTCTCTGTCCGGGAGTAAGGTTGCGTTTGAGGTTACGAACTGCATCAAACTCTTGGCGTGTGTACGACATGGCAGAGTTACGGAATACGGTAAACAGTACACTCAGCCATGAGCGGTCTACCTGCATTGTTGAGAGGAAAGGCGACTCTGAGGACTGCTGTGTCTGATTGAACAAGATAGCGGCATCCTGCTTGGCTCTATCCTCTGCAATGTCAGACGGATAACCCTCGCCTACATATTGCTTCAGTCGGGTTTCGTACATGGCTCTTGCACCAATGGCAACTGTTACAGCATCTACAAAGGCATTAGGTGTCATACCGATGCGCGAGGATATTTCCATAACACGGCTACGCCACATATTCCAATCCATATCGGACTTGAGAAGTCGAGGGTCGCCGCTGATACGGCTGCTCCAACGCTCACGGAATATAGGCAGATTTTCCATGCACCACTTGAAATCCCCGTAAGGATTAGCAATGATCTTGGCTATGGCTCTAATGCTTACCTCAGGAGCGTATGCCGGGGCAGAGAGTAACTGTTTCAATGCCGTGAACATTCTAAAGCTGACCTTTGCTGCGGTTACACCTTTAGCAATGTTGACCGCGCTCTTATCGAGTTTAGCAATGGGCGGACGATACTCACCTGCGGCCATTAGGCACAAGTCGTTAAAGTTCTCCCACAGTTTGCGGCCACCTCCGTACACAGTAGTCATGTTGATAACTTGGTTACGGAAACGCTTATAGGTGCGCAGGGTGTTCAAATCTCTGTTCCATTCTGCGTATGCGCTCCAATGCTCCATCTGCGTAATATGGTCAAGTATCACGCTCAATGCGTCAGCACCTGTAATATCGAGTGCGAGATTGTTCACACGGCGTTTGATGATGCTGCCTGTCTTTGTAGTGATACCGTCCGGCTTGTTGGGCTGATTGACATCTTCCTCTTTGTCTATCCTGGCATTTGCCAATATCTTCAGAGGGAAGTAGTTCTCAATCGCGGCCATTGATGCGCCGAACATACGCTTGTGTGTTTCGTTATACTCGTTGCGAGTGGAAACAAGAAATTCATTCTGCAACCAATCGCCAAGTACCTTGAAACGTGGGTCGAGGAAGTTTTCGATGCTTGTTATATCGTCCTCCGTGATACCCATACGGCGTAATTTCATACGGCCATCTGTCATTTTGTCTACCATGTAGATATATAGCAGGTTGCCTTGTGTCAGTTCATGGTCGCGCATTTCACCACCGTCCCAAAATGAAACGGATGCTTCGGAAGTTTACGCTCCATTCTGATGATGTCGCCCCATGTCTTTCCTTTGCCAAATAATTCTGCGGCCTTATCATCAAGTTGTGCGAACTTATCCTTGACACCCTGCAACTCTTTGTTGCGGCAATCTACCCAGCCTCTCATGAAGCGGTTCCACAGATAGCCCTCGCCGTTGGCACTCTTGTTTCCAAATACGCGCATTATTTGGTCAAACGTACCGAGAGGAGAGAACAGGAATTGAACAAAACCGTTGTTTGCGACTTTGTCTTTCCAATCATCCTTATGGTGTTCGTTGGTCTGACGACCCTCCATGTCGGAGTTGGCATTGTGGTGTATCTCGTTGATACGTGCTTTTTCTGCCTCGCGGAATGCTTTTGCATTCTCAATGCTTCCTCGCAGGGAGTCTGACAGACGGCCAACAAGGTTGAAGTAAGCCTCAGCTCTTTCAATCTTATTCTTGCGGATTGCATTCTCCGTAGCATCTACAAACTGTTTGTAGGCATCTTCAGTCATGCGCCCGGCATCCTTATCTTCTTTGACAGTTTTCAGTCCGTCACGCAATGCTTTCTCCTCGGCCTTACTGTCGGCAATGTTTTGAACATAGTCGAGAGCCATGTTGAGGCCGGTATATTCTATTGCGGCTTGGTCTGCAATAGTTTGATCGGGGTCGCTCATACGGTTTAGTGCATCTGCTATTCGGTCGTTAATGTCGTCCTCCTTGAGTGACATGGCTTTCTTGACAACCTCCATAGTGCGCTGTCCGTCTACATCGAGTGCGCCCTGCACTTCGACACCTCTTGCATCGACCTTGCTTCCACGAATAGTAAGGAGTTTGCGAAGTGTGGCCTCACCATTACGCAGTTGATTATCAACCATGATGTCCATAATCTTCTGAGTGCTTTCCTTTACAGCAGCATGGCCGACGGAATTTTTTACAGCAGAAATCAATCGCTGCATTTCCCCGGAACTCATGCCGGAGAGATAGCCATTCTGCATCAGTATTCGGGCAAGGTCGGCCACTCGTTTAACGGTGGATTGGTCGAACTGCTTCTGAATGGCCATTGCTCTACGGAGAGAGGTAAGGTTTCCACCAATTGCTTTCATTGCATCATTGCGCAGTGTGAGGTCGCCACTTTGATTGTTGCTCAATCTTATGGCTGCGTTGGTGATACGTTCTTCCAAGCCAACACTTCTGTCATTCCAAATATCGCCGGTCTCATTATCACGGAAACGGACATCGTTTGACAGGCCTAACTCGTTGCGTTTTGCTGCATCACGAGCCATGTCCACATAGTCGCCTTTTGAGCGCAGTTTCTCATGGCTGCGCCACAGAATATAGCGTCAACTCATTATCATCCGAGTTTTACCCATTTCGGTAGTTTCAGCGAGCCGAGGAACTTGTTGATGGCCTCTAATACCTTTGCTTTGAGTTTCGCCCAAATTCCGCGCTCTGCCTTGGTGAAGTCCTCAAAACCTTTCTCTGACATGCGACCGAACATTTCATCAATAGCCACACGGCGGTGATGCTGATAGTCCTTTCCCGGTTCTCCCATGAAGCGGCGTGTACTTTCTTCGTCTACCTGTTTTTTCAAGTCGTCTTTAAGGTGGTCGTACACCTCATCGCAGAAGGTATCGTAGTTTTCATCGCCTATCATTTCACGCAGTCCCTTGTGGGCTACGACTTCATGGAATACGGTCTCTGCCACATCTTCCACATTTGCATTGTTGGGCAGCACGACAACAACCTCACCTGTGGCAGGGTCATAGAAGCCCTTGCTCTTACGCATACGCGCTTGTTGCTCCGCATTTGCGTTAGTCAGTTCATTGGCATCTGTAACAATGCGTACAGGAGTGCCAAACTTCTTTGAAAGCCTTTCTGCATGGCCTGTCTTGGCATCATTGGAAGTCTGAGCCATTTCCTGCTGATGAGCATTGATGCGCTCTATCTCTTGGTCTGTAACATATTCGGCTTTGCCAAAATCGGAAGCATCGGCAACGGTGCCGGTGGCTTCTTCACTGACGGCAATCCCGAGGCGTTCCAATTCGGAGCGCAACTGCGGCTGCACAACATTGTAAGGTATGGCAATGTCTGTTCCGTCAAGTTGCGCTGCAATCATTTCGGCAACCTCACGGAATGGAACGATGCGTACAGGTCTGTCGTACCGGGTGAGGATAACGCGGCGAGGCTGACCGAGTTCGGCCAACTGTCCGCTTACACTACCGCTATGCCATGAGATTTCACCTACAGCGTCTTTGGCCATCGGTGCGCGGTATCCGCTTGTCAGTTCGCTCTCCGGCACCTCCACCTCTACGGTGACAAGGTTCGGACGGATATAGGCAGATGAGAATTGGTCGTTGAGCACAGTACGCGAGGTATGGGCATACGGATTGTAGGCCACAGTAAGAGTACCCTTGCCAAGTCCTTTGTCAATTACAACATAACCTTGTTCGATACCGTCACGACCTACCTTTGTGCCTTTGATGATTTCCGGGTGTTCCTCGCTCTGTTCCGGCACTCCGAGTTTGATTTCCGGCGTAGACTTGCCGCCCACCTTTGTAGCCATAGGCGAGTAGAGTTTGCCGTCAATCACCTGCATGGTGCGATATGCCTTTACGGTCTTGCCCTCTGCGAACTCTGTCAATATGGCATCATCCTCAACTTCACGGAAACGAATATCACCGTTCTGTGATGCTCCATATTCGCTGCCTGGTTCATAGAGTAGTCCTTCATCATTGGCACTTCTCGTATGGTTGCCCTCCACACGCATAACATCGAGCAGAGTGTTTCCGCCTACTTGCGCCAACAAGTCTTTCAGCCGCTTGTAGTCTTTTCCATCGCTACTTGACATCGGGAAGTCGCCATACAGGATTGCTGACTCACCACCAAATTGGATAACACGCTCACTGATATAACGTGCAACCTCTTTAGGATTGGAGGAAATTTCAGTGAAAGGAGTGTGAATGTTACCGACAATGCGGCCAGCACGAGTGAGTATGAGGAATGAAACCTTTGCACGGTCGCCCATACGGTGGGAGTTTAGGAACTGCGCAACATCACTCGGCATCCGTACCAAAGGCTGTGCCATTGGGTCGTAGTCCGGCGCAAATATCTGTTTATCCAAAGTGTGGACTGTCAGACGGCTTTCGTTTTCGGGAGTACGCTTGTTTCCGACACCTGTATTGTTTGAAGTGTCAAATGTTCCGTACTTGCCTGTCTTGAGATTGATAATAACACCCGAAACAGGGACATCGCACATTCCCTCTATCTTTTGCAGCATCTGAACATCCTGCAAGGAACATTTCAGATTGCCACTCGGATGGTTATGTACGAAATAGACTTGGTCGGGACGGATGCGGTTGTAGGCCAATGATGCGGTAGGAATATCCACCATTGTTGCAGTGAATGTTCCCATTCCAAGTTCTACGACCGTAGGCCGTCCGTCCTTTACATAGACGACAAATGCGTGTTCTTTGGCTGCATCTTCAAGGGCAGAGAAGATAAAGGCAACATCGTCCGCGCTTTCAATCTTCTCACCGCTTGTAAAATTGAACGAACCGTTTTTTGTAAATACACGCTCTACAAGGCTGAACTCTCCGGCTTCGGTGTTCAGTCTACTATTGCGTCCGGCGAGTAGATTATCTCCTTGCCGTTGTATGTCTGCTTCTCGGGTCCCGCTATTGGCAGTTCCGTCTTTGGCTTCTGATACTCCGTAGGCTTCGGGGTTTTCGGAAGTGTAGCCGATTGTTTTTCCGTCTTTGGTTTCATATCTGCTTGCAAAGTTACTGTTTTCTGCTGAATATCGAGCAACAGGCTCGCTTGCAACATCATCACTATCTTCCTCTGTTAGTTCAATGTTGGATGCGGCCTCTACATCTTTATCCATTTCTGCATACTTAGCTTCTTTGGCCTCCATTTCCTGCTTCATCAGTTCCTCGTATTCGGCAAGTTTTTCCTCTGCTTTGGCAAGTGCCTCCGCGTCCTTGAAAGGAACACCGTCACGTGCAGAAATGGATTGCAACTCTGCATTGTTGCGCTCTATGTAACGCTCGGCTGCTTCAATGCGGCCACGGAAATCTTCACCGCTGACAACATCGTTCATGATTTCTGTTACAGCATTCTTCACCTTGTTCTCCTTTACAGGCATGGCTTCGATGCCGAGTTCAAGACATGAGTATGTCATTTTAGCCGGTGCAGTATAGAACAAACTGCCCTGTTGGCTCTTTGTCTCTCTGCTGATTTCTGTATGCACATGGAAGTCGAAGCCTCCAACTGAGATAACTATATCGCTCGTAGCAGGACGCGATGAGTAACCGTCTTTACGTACCTTTTCCTGTAACTCGGCTTTCTTCTTGTTCTGCTCGGTGAAGAAGTCCTCCATTGCATCTATTGAGGGGAACGATAGTTTTCCTACCGTGATGTCACCAATGGTAGCGGCCTCAACTTCTTCAAGATAGGTCTTGTTGGCTGCAATGCGCTGTTCTGCTTCCTTGTTCTGTCCTGCTATCTGACGCTTACGGTTGTGGATATAGGTCTGGTCTGCCTCCCAATTCTTCAGTTGGGCTGTTAGTTTACGAACTTCTTTCTCAATCTGATTTTCAGCAGGGCATATTCAGAGCCGGAGAGCTGCGCGGTGATGTCGCCGAACAGGTCTTGCTCCTCCTCAAGTGAGCGGTTCTCCATAGAATTATCCATGAGTTGCTTGCCATTCATGATGCTGTCTGCAATAGCACCTTTAGT
>OKWD01000051.1_pt1 | contig 19149 bp, 17 predicted proteins | sample 1607011 | NCBI WGS metagenome assembly OKWD01 (sample SAMN04414077, study PRJEB24778) | human gut metagenome | material: faecal | host: Homo sapiens | reverse complement strand
CTCAGTTTCGACACCGTATTTACTGGAGAGACCACAGCCACGCATCGTTTTCTTGTCTACAACCGCCACAAGAAGCAGCTGCGCATCAGCGACATCTCGATTGACGGGGTGGGCGACGGCGCGCATTTCTATATGAATGTCGACGGGCGTTCCGGAGAGCGGTTTTCCGACATTGAGGTGCGCGGCAACGACAGCCTTTATGTGTTTGTCACGGCACGTGTCGACGAGACCTCTGCCGACACTCCGTTTGATGTCTACGGCAATCTCAACTTTGTGACCAACGGTGTGCTGCAGACAGTCACGCTGCGTGCGGCCGGACAGAATGCGGTGACCGTGAGCGACTGGACGATAAGCGAGAACACGGCTCTGACCGCCGACCGTCCGTACCGCGTGATGGACAGTCTTGTGGTCGACGAGGGCGCCACGCTGCGCATCCCTGCCGGCACAACGGTCTATTTCCACGACAAGGCGAAATCCGGGTGAAAGGCACTCTGCTGATGGAGGGGACGCAGGGCAATCCTGTGCGTCTGCGCGCCGACCGTCTCGACAAGGTGGCTGGCAGCATCCCGTTCCAGCTGATGGTCGGGGCAATGGGACGGTGTGCATTATGACAAAGACAGCTATGGCAACGAGATGGCTTATGTGGAGATGCAAGGCTCGTCGAGCGGCGTTGTGGTGGATTCGTGCGGCGTGCTCGACAAGCGCAAGTTGCACATTTTTCAATAGTGTGCTCCACAACTCATCGTCGCGGTCGCTGACTGCCGCCCACTCATGGATTGACGCCGAGGGCAGCGAGTTTTCGGATGCGTCGGAGGGGGTGGTCAACCTTACGGGAGGCAAGTATGCGTTCAACAACTGCACGTTTGCCAACTATTATCTGTTTTCGGCGATAACCAGTCCGTTGCTGACGCTCAACTATGTGCTGCCGAAAGACAAGTCGTACGACAATCCGCTGATGGATGCGGAGTTCAACAACTGCGTGGTCTACGGCAACGCTTCCGACATCTCGGAAGGCGACCTCAAGGGCAGCGCGGTGTATCTACGCAACTGTCTGTTGCGTTCCAAGGGCAACGACGACGACAACTTCATCAACTGCGTGTGGGGCGGCGATCCTAAATTCTATACCATAAGGAAAGACTATATCTTCGACTATCGTCTGAAAAACGAGAGCGACGCCATCGGCAAGGGCGACATGATGCTGTGTCCCGACGCAGCGCGCTTCGATATGCTCGGCAACGACCGTTTTGCCTCGGGCAGCCTCGACTTGGGGGCGATGTGTGGATAGAGCAGAAAGAGGAGGAAAAGCAATGATGCGCACGTCGATAACGCTTGACAATCTGCGTTTCCGCGCCCGTCACGGCGTGATGGAGCAGGAACGCGCGGTGGGCAACACGTTTGTCGTTGCGCTGCGGCTCGACTATCCTTTTGAGGAGGCTATGCAGACCGACAATCTTGAGGCAACGCTCAACTATGCTGAAGTCTATGAGGTGGTGAAGGCGGAGATGGGAGTGCCGTCGCGTCTGTTGGAGCATGTGGCGGGACGCATCCGCAGTGGGCTGCTGAAAAAATTTCCTGAAATCACAGGCGGATATATCCGCATTGAGAAAACGCGGGCGCCTATTGCCGGCATCACGGGCTCGGCGGCTGTCGAGGTGGAGTGGTGACGGATTGATTAGTCGCGGATTTCTTCAAACTCCACGTCGGAGACCTGCGATTCCTCGCGGTATTCCACTTTTTCCATGGGGGTGTCGTCTGATTTGTCGACGGCTATTTCTTCAAAATTTCACGTATTCGCCAACGTTTTTGTCATACACTTTGCGGCGTTGCGGCTCTTCATTGGCTTTTTCCGGCTTTTCCTTGCCTCCGAAGGCGTTGGCAACCCGTCTTTTCATATTTATCAGGGCAGCCGCAATGCGTAGCAACGGAATCGCTACGATAAATAAAATGATGAAGATTAAAAATATGAAGAATGACACTTTAATCGAATATATTAATTACAAAAGGAAAACAACCTACTGGCGGTTTTGTTCATCGCGGCGCTCGGTTGCTGAGAGCAGAATGTAGAACACAATCGCCCACAACAAGCCTGCCAACTGCATGGCGGCAACGAGCATGGCGGTGCCGAGCAGCAGGGCGTAGCGGCGCACGTTGGAGCGCAGCGACAGCGTTTTCACCTTCAGGGAGAACATCGGCAGGCTGCTCACCATCAGCAGCGGAAACAGAACCACAAGCGCGGTCATCCAGGCATCGCCGATATAGCGGAAGTCCACGTTCCAGGCCACAACGCCAATCCAGAAAATGGCGTTGGCAGGAATCGGCAGGCCGATGAAAGATGTGGTCTGGCGGTCGTCAATGTTGAATTTGGCAAGACGCAACGCTCCGAAAACGGCGATCAGGAATGCCAGAAAAGCCACCCATGAGCCTGTTTGCGACTGTATGAGGTTGAACACCAGCGCGGCGGGCGCCACTCCGAAGCTGACGAGGTCAGACAGCGAGTCCAGTTCCTTCCCGAGAGCTGAATAGGCGTGCAGCAGGCGCGCCGACAGTCCGTCGCAGAAGTCAAACACGGTGGCAAGTCCTATGAACAGAAACGCCCATTCGTAGCCTTGCATGGCTCCAATGGTTTCATTGAAATGGAATGCCGACACCACCGCCATGCAGCCCGAGAAGAGGTTCATGCTCGTGATGGTGTTCGGTATGTTTTGCTTTACTGCGCGAAAAAGTTTCATTGCTGTATGATGTTATTCTTTCAGACGGGCGATAGGCGTTACTCCGCCTATTGTCTTGTCGCCTATTTTGACGAAAATTTCAGCGTCGACAGGTAGGTAGATGTCAACTCTGGAACCGAATTTGATGAAGCCGAGATGCGTCGAGATGTCGGCCTTCGACCCCGGAAGTGCATAGGTTACGATTCGTCGCGCGATGGCGCCGGCAATCTGACGCACGAGAATGCGCGTGCCTCCGTTGGTGCGTATCACGATTGACGAACGCTCGTTCTCGCTGCTCGACTTCGGAAGATAGGCAGAACGGAAACGTCCGTGTTGATGTTCCACTTTCTCAACCTTGCCGTCGACCGGATACCAGTTGGCATGGACGTTGAACACCGACATGAACACCGACAGTTGGATGGCGCGTCCACCGAGCACGTCGCATTCGTCGACCTCTTCGAGAGCCACGACTTTGCCGTCGACCGACGACACAACCATATGCTCCCTCTCCCCGGCAAAACTGCGTATCGGCGACCGGAAGAAGTTGGTGACAAGCCACAATGCAAACAGCGAGATGCCCCAGACAATGCCTTTGGCAACCCACGAAGCGACAAAAAGGTATATAGGGATGTTGATTACCACCAAAATAAGCGCGAACGCAAGGATGATGTTCACTCCCTCTCTATGTATCTTGACTCCCATTGTTTTCGTATTCTGATACAAAAATATATCAAAATATTGAAAAATGAAACACATTTCGTCATTTGTGTGCATTTTTAGGCGTCGCTGACGTTGTTTTTGTCGCTCAACCACCGCTTTATTTTGTAGTTACGCCGTTTTGCAGTAATTTTGCGATATAAATCAATGATTATGACGAGAAACGGAAAACCGGGAGCGGAGCGCAACCGCTGGCGTCCCGACAGCATCCTCGTGTGGACTGCCGCAGAGGAGTCGACGCTGATGCAGTGTCTGGAAGCAAAACTTACCGACCATAAGCGCACATCCATCAAGGCGCTGATGAAATATAACCAAGTGGCACTCAATTCGATGCCTACATCGCAATTCGACCAGCCAGTCCATGCCGGCGACACGCTGTCGGTCAATTTCACACGCCCGTTTGTGGTGTTCTCCCATCCGCGCATCAAGCTGGTGTATGAGGACAACGACATTATCGTAATCAACAAGGGCAGCGGCATCCTCTCGGTGTCGACCGACAATGTGAAGGACGGCACGGCATACAGCATTCTCCGCGACTATCTGAAGAAGAAAGACCCGCGGCTGATGCTCTTCGTTGTGCATCGTCTTGACCGCGACACGTCGGGGTTGATGATGTTTGCCAAGAACGTTGAGGCGAAGGAGGCTATGCAGCACAACTGGAACAATATGGTGCTCGGCCGCCGCTATGTGGCTGTTGTCGAGGGCAAGGTGGAGCAGGAGGAAGGCGTTGTGAAGAGTTATCTTGCCGAGACATCGCAGTTTGAGGTGTACTCCACGCAGAATCCCGACGAGGGTCAGCTCGCCATCACGCGCTTCAAGCGTCTGCAGTGCAACAACGGCTACTCGCTGATGGAGCTGAGTCTTGACACCGGACGCAAGAATCAGATTCGTGTGCACATGAAAGACCTTGGGCATCCGATTGTCGGCGACCGCAAGTACGGAGCAAGGCAAGTCCGATACACCGCCTCGGTCTGCACGCGCGCACGCTTCATTTCGCGCACCCTGTCACCAAGAAGGAGATGCTGTTTGAGACGCCTATCCCGTCGCGTTTCCTCTCTTTGCTGAAATAGACTTGATTAGATTGCCTTTTTTGGAAATTAATTCGTAAATTTGTGCGATTTTTACGGAGGTTTATCCTTACAACTCTGTTTAGAAACATTTATAGGTTATGAATATATCGTATAACTGGTTGAAAGAATATCTTAATTTCAACCTTTCGCCGGAGGAGGTTTCTGCCGCCCTTACTTCTATCGGTCTTGAGACGGACGGCGTTGAGAAAGTAGAAACAATCAAAGGCGGGCTTGAGGGGCTGGTTGTAGGCAAGGTGCTCACTTGCGTTGAGCATCCCGACAGCGACCACCTGCACATCACCACCGTGGACCTCGGCGACGGCATTCCTACGCAGATTGTCTGCGGAGCGGCAAACGTGGCTGCCGGACAGCATGTGGTTGTGGCTACCGTGGGCACTAAACTCTACGATGGCGACAAGGAATTTGCAATCAAGAAATCAAAAATCCGCGGCGTCGAGTCGTTCGGAATGATTTGCGCCGAAGACGAAATCGGTGTCGGCACATCGCACGACGGAATCATCGAGCTTCCTGAGACGGTGAAGCCGGGCACTCTCGCCAAAGATTACTATAACGTGAAGGACGACTATATGTTTGAAGTCGACCTGACTCCTAACCGTATCGATGCTGCGTCGCATTTCGGCGTGGCGCGCGACCTTGCCGCATGGATGAAGGCTAAGGGCATGCAGGCCGACCTGCATTCTCCTTCTGTCGACGCTTTCCACAGCGACCGTGCCGACGGCGCGATTCCTGTAGAGGTGGAATGCCAGGAGGCTGCCATCCGCTATGCCGGTTTGACTATCCGTGGCGTGAAGGTGGCGGAAAGTCCGGAATGGCTGCGCAACTATCTGACAGCCATCGGTCAGCGTCCAATAAACAATGTGGTCGACATTACAAACTTCATACTTAACGCTTATTGCCAGCCGCTGCACTGCTTTGATCTGGCAAAGGTGAAAGGTAACAAAATCGTGGTGCGCCCAGCCGCTGAAGGCTCGAAATTCGTGACTCTCGACGGTGTGGAACGCACGATGACAGCCCGCGACCTTATGATTTGCAACGCAGAGGAGCCTATGTGTATCGCCGGCGTGTTCGGCGGACTTGAATCGGGCGTTACGGAACAGACAACCGACATCTTCCTTGAGTCGGCTTGCTTCCATCCGACATGGGTGCGCAAGACAGCGCGCCGTCAGGGCTTGAACACCGATGCTTCGTTCCGCTTTGAGCGTGGCGTGGATCCCAACAATGTTATTTATGCCCTCAAGGCTGCCGCATTGCTCGTGAAGGAGCTGGCAGGCGGTGAAATCTGCGGCGAAATCTCTGATTTCTACCCTGCGCCTGTTGAGCGTCCTACGGTAGAGCTGTCGCTCGACTACATGTCGCGTCTCATCGGCAAGACTCTCGACAAGGGTCTGGTGAAGACCATCCTCGCCGCTCTCGAGATGGAGATTGAAAAAGAAACCGACGATGTGCTCACACTGCGCATCCCGACATACCGTGTGGATGTTACCCGCCCGTGCGACGTGGTGGAAGACATACTGCGCATCTATGGCTACAACAACGTGGAGTTTGACGAGACGCTTCATGCCTCGTTGTCCTACCGCCAGCCTACCGACGATGCAAATCAGTTGCAGAACCTCGTGTCGGAGCAGCTGACAGCCGCCGGATATCGCGAGATTATGAACAATTCGCTCACTGCTGTAAGCTACTACGACGGCTTGGAGATGTATCCGCTCGACAATTGCGTGCGTCTGCTCAATCCGTTGAGCAGCGATTTGGCGGTGATGCGTCAGACTCTTGTGTTCGGCGGTCTTGAAAGTCTTGCACACAACATCAACCGCAAGAGTGCCAACCTGCTGATGTATGAGTTTGGAAATGTCTACTCTTTCGACCCGCAAGCCGAGTCGACCGAAGAGAAGCCGTTGGCTCCGTTTGCAGAGGAGGCGCATCTGGGCATCTGGATGACCGGCGACCTGCATACTGCCAACTGGACGTCTCCGGCTGTGAAGTCGACAGTGTTCGACCTTAAGGCGGTTGTCGAGAATGTGTTTGCTCGTCTGGGCGTAAGCCAGAAGGAGCTTGTGGCAAAGCAGACAAGCAACGATTTGTTTGCGGCATGTCTGGAATACCGCAACCGCGGCGGCAAACTTATCGGTTATGTGGGCGTGGTGAGCCACAAAATGCTCAAGAAGACCGATATCAGCCAGCCTGTCTATTTCGCTGAACTCAACTGGAACGCGTTGGTGAAGATTGCGTTGAAGAAGAAGGTGGAGTACACCGACCTTCCGAAGTCGATGCCTGTGAAGCGCGACCTTGCACTGCTCATCGACGCTGCCACTACGTTTGCCGACGTTGAGACCGTAATCCGCAACTCGGAGAAACGTCTGCTCAAGAGCGTGACTCTCTTCGATGTCTACGAGGGCAAGAACCTTGAGGCGGGCAAGAAGTCGTATGCCGTGAGCATGACGCTGCAGGACGACGAGAAGACGCTCAACGACAAGCAAATCGATGCCGTCATGAAGAAAATAATCACCAACTTGCAAAAGCAACTTGGCGCACAACTACGATAATAAATCAAAACAATAACTACAATAATAAAAAGTATACTCATGGGAAGAGCTTTTGAATATCGCAAAGCGAGAAATTGAAACGATGGGGCAACATGTCGCGTACGTTCACAAAAATCGGTAAGGAAATCACTATCGCGGTGAAAGCCGCTGGCCCTGACCCTGCCGGCAACTCCCGCTTGCGTGTGCTCCTGCAGAACGCAAAAGCAGCCAATATGCCTAAGGACACCGTTGAACGCGCCATCAAGAAGGCTACCGACAAGGATGCAAGTGACTACAAGGAAATCGTATACGAAGGATACGGTCCTTTCGGTATCGCTATTGTGGTGGAAACGGCTACCGACAACAATACCCGTACGGTTGCCAACGTGCGCAGCTACTTCAATAAGTTCGGTGGTTCGCTCGGCACGTCGGGCAGCCTTTCGTTCCTTTTCGACCACAAGTGTGTGTTTAAGGTTGCGCCGAAAGAAGGTGTTGACTTGGAGGAGCTTGAATTGGAACTTATCGACTTCGGTGTTGACGAGGTTGAGAACGAGGGCGACGACATCGCTATCTACGGCGCTTTTGACGCGTTTGCCAATATCCAGAAATATCTTGAGGAGAATGGCTTCGAAATCCAGAGCGCGGAGTTTGAACGCATCCCTAACGACTATAAGGATGTGACTCCGGAGCAGCGTGAGCAGATCGAGAAACTCCTTGAGAAGTTTGAGGACGACGATGATGTGCAAAACGTGTTCCACAACATGAAGGAGGACGAGACTGAGGGCGAAGAGGAGTAATCCTTGTCGCAACATCGATAAGCAAAGCGGAGGCGTGTCGCTGACTGACACGCCTCCGCTTTGTTTTATTTTGGCATGCTCCGATGTGTATGCGGCCGCTGTTGGTTTCTGTGGGGGAGACGGCAAAAAAAAGGACCACCTCTATCGAGGTAGTCCTTATCTTGTTTACTGTTCTATGCTTAGAATTAAGCCTGAGCTGCAGTAGAGTCAACAGTAGCTGCAGTGTCAACAGGAGCTGCAGTGTCTTCAGTTTGAACTGTAGTGTCAGCAGCAGTTGAATCATTAGCGGCTTTGTTGCCAGAGCAAGAGAACAATGTAGCAGAAGCTACAACAGCAAGTAATAAAACTAACTTTTTCATTTTTTCTAAATTTTAATAATAAAACAATTTTTTGCTTCAAAAAACAGTACAAAGATACAACCTATTTTTGTGGTGCAAGCGCAATGTACTTATTTTTTTTCGGAATGTAACATTTTTTAAACATTGGGTGTTCCAATTTAGCAGTAGGAAATATTGTTAAAATCGTTAATCTGCTATGAGTTAATATCTTAGCTTAAAAACTGCCACATTCCGAAATTTTTGAATTTATAGGATTATTTTTTGTCCTTCAACAATGTAGATGCCCTTGCCGAAACCTACGATGCGGTTTTCGCCTTGTTCGACAGGCTGCGTGAATGTGCTGCCGTCGATAGAAGAGATGGTCACCGTGGTTGCTTCGGGGGCGATTACAAAGATAGTTCCGTTGTAGGCATACGCTCTCAGCGATGCGCTCACGTTGCCGTCGACAGAGGAAGTTGTCGGAGTAACTACGTGGTCAACGCCGTTTATGGTGTAGTAGCCGCCATTCTTGAACTCAAGGTTGTCTGTCTGCGGGCTGCCGGCGTTGCTGAAGATGATGTGGGTAGGCATGTCGGAAGAGTCGGCGGTGCCTGTGAATGTCCATTTCCAAATCAAGTTGCCGTTTGCAGCCTTGCCCATCATAGTGGCGCGCTCTCCCGGCCATTTTGCGCTTGCGCCGCCGGTGAAGTTGGTGTTTGTAGTGCTGCTCCAGCACCAAACGCTTACTTTCTTGTATGAATTGTCGGCAGGAGCCTCGAAGAATACAGCCATCTCTCCATTGGAGAATTGCGGAGTGTATTCAGGAATGTCTTCGCCAGGATTGCTGCCACCGCCAGGATTGCCGCCGCCAGGGTTGTCGGTCAACTCTTCCTGAGTGCCGTCGTAGGCAGGCTGAGTGTTGCTGACAGGAGAAGCGCCATAGAGGAATTTGCCGTCTTCGCCCACCTTGCCAGGGGCAGGGGTGAGTGCCGTGTTGAGCACGTAGATGCGCATGTTTCCGCGGCCGGAGCAGTTTGCGGTCAGTTTGCCGTCGGTGACGGTCTTGGTGTCGCCGGTGATTGCGTCAACGTATGTGCCGTTCTCGATGCCGCTGAAAGTCGCGTCGCCGGAGATTGTAACGAGCACGTAGCTGTCGGTTGTCGCGTCGGTGAATCGACGTTTGAAAGCGTAGCTTCCTGCGCATCCCTCAGTGCTGTACTGACCCTTGCGGAGGGCAGGGATGGCCATGCGGATGCGGTTCAGACGCTGAATGTGGAGAGCCAACGGATAGTTGAGCGTGGCGTTCATGTTGCCTGTGGCGCCGGTCCAGTCGGCAAAGTCGTTCACCTGGATGTCGCCCTTGATGTATCCGCCGAAGTAGGCACGTCCAGAATCTTTCAAAGGTATGTTCGGACCCTTGTCGATGGTGCATCCTTTCTTGAACTCAATCTCGCTGCCGTAGTAGAGGCAGGGGATTCCACGGAATGTGAACATCAGAGAGAGGTTTTCAGCCCAAGTGTCGGTGCCTTGTGCGAAGCGCTGGTCTTCCGGTGCACCGTTTGGCGCGTAGTCGTGAGAGTCGACGTAAACCACGTTGTATGAAGCATCGTTGTAGTATTTGTCGCCGCTGCGTGCAATGCCCCATGCGCTGCCGATGTCCCGGAAGTTGTGGTGCATCGGGAAGTCGATAACGCTCAGACCCGAGTATTTCGAGTAGTCAGGCTTGTGGTATATGTTGCCGCGGAGGAACACGTTGTCAGACGTAGGCTGCGAGCCTTGTGTCGACGCTCCGTTGTCGGCATATTGCTGTTGGCAAGAGAGCATGTTTGTGTGGGTGAACGGAGTCTGCTCGAAGATTGTCAGATTGTCCCATGATTCAGGGCTGTAGTCCCATGCGTAGTCTTTCGACTCTTGCCAAGTGTAGAAAGGCACGGAGAGAGCAGGTATCTCGCGGTACCATATCTGAGAGTAGCGTGCGCAAACCTCGGTAAACATAAAGAACGGACCGCCGTTGCGTGCAGCCTTGTAGGTCTCGGCAGCTTTGGTGAAAGCTGGGTTGAACATCTTGTTGAATGTTAGACGTGCAATGTGGCCGCCGGTGTCGATACGGAATCCGTCAACACCCATCTTGATGAAGCTTGTGTAGCAGTCGATAAGATAGTTGGCAGTCCGCGGGTTCTCGGTGTTCAAGTCCACGCAGTCGCCAGCAATCTGTGCCCACCAGCGGGTGTTGTCGTCCCAGTTGAACTGTCCGAAGTGATGCCAAAGGTTGTGGATGTCGTGGTTTTTGTTGTCGGTATTCTTCATCTCGCGCAGACGCGCGCCGTATTGTTCACCAGAAGGGAGATCAAGGTAGTCGTCGGGCAGACGGCCGTCGTCTTTTTGAGTGAACGGAATCATGCATGCGTCGATGTCGCTTTGGTCGCCCTTCCAGTTGCGGTCAAACAGCTTGCAGAGGTTTGCCTCGCCGAAGTTGCCGGTGTGGTTGAGCACGATGTCGAGAATCACCTTCATGCCTCTTTGGTGGGCAGCGTCGATGAGCGACTTGAAGGTGACGTCCTCCGACTCGTAGCGGTGGTCTACTTTGCTGAAGTCGGATGCGTGATATCCGTGATAGTCGTAGCCCGAAGCGTTTTGCTACTACAGGGGTAATCCAGATGGCGGTGAAGCGAGAGCCTTGATGTAGTCAAGCTTCTCAATAAGGCCCTTGAAGTCGCCGCGCCAAGCGGGGTCGCCGTCGTTGTATTGTTGGCCGTCCCAGCACTGCACGTTGTTTGACTTGTCGCCGTCGTAGAAACGGGTTGTCATCACGAAGTAGATTGTTTCGTCACGGAAATCGTCGCGGTTTCCGACGAATGAGGCGGCTGCTGCCTGCTGCGTGAGGCATCCAGCCAAAAGCAAGGCTCCTGCGAGGGCCTTGACTCTTGAAATAAGTCTCATAGGTTATTAAATTTTAAAAAATAAGTGTTTCGCAAATGTACGATAAAAAGGCTGCTAAACAAAATTTTTGAGTGAAAATAGACGTGGTGTGATATGAATTTGGATTTTTTATTTTTAAACATCCAAAATGTGAAAATGAGGAAGAAATAAAAAACGAACTGGATTCCGAAGAACCCAGCCCGTCTCTTTTATGAAAGAAATTAATATTACCTTCTGTCTTATTTGTCGCCAGCGGCGCGGAATTTCTCCTGCTCCATAAGTTTCTGGATGTCGAGACCGCCCTGTCCGTGAGGAGCGAACGCAGGATATTGGTTGCTTATTTCTTCAAAGACTTTAGCAGCTTCCGCATGCTTGTTTTGAGCGGCGAGCACGATCGCTTTCTTGTACATTGCGAAAGGCACGAGCATCTTGTTGCCGTCAGCCACCTTCACAGCCTTTTCGTAGCAAGCCACAGCGTCGTCATATTTCTTGAGGTTCACGTTGCAGTCGCCTTTCAAAGTCTGAGCCATAGAGCCGATGAGCGACTCCTCAGAGCTGTAGGCTTCGAGGTAGGTCAAAGCGTCGGCAGCCTTGCCCTGGTTGAAGAGGATGATTGCAGCCTCGAGGTTTGCGCGGTTTGCAAACTTGCCATATCCCTCGGCAGCCTGCTTGTAGAGCTTCAGCGCCATAGAGTCCTGACCTTCCATCTTTGCGGCGTCGGCTTTTCCAACCAATTCTTTGGTCTCGCTCACCTTATTCTGGTAGAAGCCGTAGTATGCCCAGAAGCCGATAGCCACTACAGCCACGGCAGCGATTACGGCGTAAAGGATTTTTTTCTTGTTCTTCTCAACACTCTGTTCCGCCGACGACAGTTTCTCGTTGAGTTCGTCGATCGTTGTGCGAGTGGCTTGTTTTTTGTCTGTTGTTGCCATTTTTATTTTGTTTTTTCTATTTTTTCGGTTTATCTCACGAACTGCAAAATTAATAGATTATATCCTTTGATAAAAATTTTATGCGGTTTTTTTGCCATAAACCGGGAAAATTGCTGAATTTCAGACAATGCACGGCGCCGCACGCCCCTCTCCGTCTGTGTCGGCGTGAGGCTGGGAAGATAAAGAACGGGGTTGTTATAGAGCGATTTTCTTTGCCACGCGTTTTGCCTTCGGGTGTTGTCGCAGTCACCACGTAGATGCCCGGCGTCAGCCCTTCGATGCTTGCCGACGCTCCTTCGCTGTGTGCCACTGTCGCGCCCGTCGTGTTGGCAATGGTGAGGTCGGAGCATTCACCCTTTGGCGACACAGCGTTGATGCGTCCGCCGGCCACGATGACTGTCAGTGGGCAGTTGTCGGCTTTGATGTCGGCTACAGAGCCGTAGAAACTGTCGTGGCTGTAGATTGTGTTGCCTGTGGCAATTTCTTTCAAGTCGACCAGATATATGCTGAAATAGAATGTCGACGCTACGACGTATGGGTTTGGGAATGGCAGATAGCCGTCGGCTGTGAATCCCTCTGCAGCGATACCGATTCCGTCGATTGCCCAAATGTGATTTACGGAGTTGTCTGACAGCGCTTTGTGGCTTGTGTTGCCCACGGTGATGAAGTCCACCTTGTCAACGATGGCAAAAGTGTTGTTTTCGGGGGTGTCGAAATCGTAAGCCACCCGTTCCTCGCTTTCGTTGCCGCTGGTGCTGGTCCCGTCGGGCTTGATTTTGCAGATTGCATACACCTTGTGCCCGTCTTCGCGCATATATGCGGCAATCTGTGCTTTCGCTTTGTCGAACGCGGGAGTGTCGTAGCGGTACAGCACGCTGTAGGTCTTGCCGTCGACGGTTTCGGAGCCGTCAAAACGCAGATAGATGTTTCCGGTGTCGGTTCCTCCTTGTCGGACGTTTTGGGTTGCATAATGCCATTCCACGCCCTCGCGCACCATCGGCATATATGTCCAGTCGGCAGCTGTCGCTGTTATTGCTGCCATTGCCATCAAAATTAAAGTGTAGAGTTTTTTCATAATCGTAAAAGTTTATTTAGTATTGATGTTCAGTTGTCCTCCGGGTTCAATATCAAATTCATTCTTTCATAAAGAAGGGTCTTCTGTACATGCAAAGGTATGGATAAATTATATAAAATCCTAAAAAATCAATGCATCAACGAGAAAAATGGATGCTGATAGCCAGTGGGTTATCTGCTAAAATTGCATCATCGAAAATTGGATGCCCAAATTGATTCGATTGAGGCGTTTTTTAGGGTTTTCATGGCGGCTTCAGCTGCGTGTTGGTGGGCTTCGCGCTTGGAGTATCCCGAGCCGGAGCCTACGACGGTGCCGTTGATTGCTGGCGCGTTGGCGGATCGGTGGGTCGGCGCCTGCCGGTAGATTGCTATTCCGCGTGGGCAGAATCCCGTCAGATCCGCACAAAAATAATAAAGCTCCTTCTCATTGGAGAAAAGGAGCTTTATGAAAAGTTTTATCCGTTCGTAAACGTTCACGGCTTTTAGCCTTTGTATTTCTTCATAATGATACAAGCGTTGTGTCCGCCGAAACCAAACGTGTTTGAGAGAGCGGCATTGACAGTGCGCTTTTGGGCTTTGCCGAACGTAAAGTTCAGGTTGTAGTCAATTTCAGGATCGTTGTCACCGTCCTCGTGGTTGATTGTAGGAGGAACGATGTCTTCTTGTACCGACTTTACGCAGAACATAGCCTCAAGAGCTCCGGTTGCACCGAGGAGGTGTCCGGTCATCGACTTTGTCGAGCTGAGGTTAAGTTTGTAAGCGTGGTCGCCGAATACACCTTGTATTGCCTTCACCTCCGACAGGTCGCCTACAGGAGTCGACGTGCCGTGCACGTTGATGTAGTCGATGTCTTCAGGTTTCATTTCAGCGTCTTCGAGAGCGTTGCTCATCACGAGTTTTGCGCCCAGACCCTCAGGGTGGGTTGCAGTAAGGTGATAAGCGTCTGCCGACATACCGCCACCGGCAACCTCAGCATAGATGTGGGCGCCGCGGGCGAGAGCGTGTTCCAATTCCTCAAAGATAAGGCAAGCCGAGCCTTCACCCATAACGAAACCGTCGCGCGAGCCGCTGAATGGGCGGGAAGCGTGCTCCGGATCGTCGTTGCGTGTCGACAAAGCGTGCATTGAGTTGAAGCCACCTACACCGGCAGGGAAGATTGCTGCTTCCGCACCACCGGTGACAACGGCGTCGGCCTTGCCAAGACGGATGGTGTTGTAAGCATCGATAAGCGCGTGGGTTGACGAAGCGCAAGCCGAAACGGTTGCGTAGTTCGGTCCACGGTAGCCGTAGGTCATCGAGATGAGACCTGCAGCCATATCGGCAATCATTTTAGGGATGAAGAATGGATTGTACTTCGGGCCTTTGTCCTTGTTCATGGCGTAGTAGCCAGCTTCCTCCTCGAAAGTGTGCAATCCACCAATGCCAGCAGCGAAGATAACGCCTACGCGGTCTTTGTTCAAGCCTTCGAATTCTTCGAGGCCGGCGTCTTTCACCGCCTCGCGGGCAGCGATAACGCCATATTGCGCGTAGAGGTCATATTTGCGGGCTTCCTTGCGGTCGAAATGGTCGGCAGAGTTGTAACCCTTTACTTCACAGGCGAATTGCGTCTTGAATAAAGAGGCGTCGAAATGCGTAATAGGACCGGCTCCGCTGACACCTTCCACTGCGTTTTTCCACGTAGTTTCGGCGTCGTTGCCGATAGGAGTGATTGAGCCCAATCCAGTTACAACAACTCTTTTAAGTTCCATTAGGGGATAAATTATTTGTTAGCGTTTTCGATGTATGCGATAGCGTCGCCTACAGTTTTGATACCTTCTGCCTGATCGTCAGGGATTGTGATACCGAATTCTTTCTCGAATTCCATGATCAATTCTACAGTGTCGAGAGAATCTGCGCCGAGGTCCTGAGCAAATGTTGCTTCCGGTGTTACTTCTGATTCGTTTACACTCAGTTTATCAACAATTATAGCCTTTACTCTTTCTGCAATTTCAGACATAACTTTTAAATTTTTTAGATTAATAAATTCTTTTGTTTCTTTTTTAGACGTGCAAAGTAAGTAATTATTATTCTAATAGAAAAATATTTAGGCTAAAAACCGCATTTTTCTGCACAAAAACGGTATCGTTGTGCAAAAACAAAGCGTTTTTCAATTTGTTTTGGTCAATTTCTGATTTTTGTTGCTTGCTACAGCCGCCACGCGTTCTATCCAGTTTTTGAAAAAACCGCACATCGTGGGGTTGCCGTCACGCATGCGCTCCGGATGAAACTGCACGGCAAAAATTTCTCTCTCAGGCCATTCCAACGCCTCTACCACGCCGTCGACTGTAGTGCCGCTGACGGTGAGGTCGTCGGCAACGCGGTGCACGCATTGGTGGTGGTGGCTGTTGGTTGGCAGAAATTGCGTTTGAAAAGGTTTTCAGCCATCGACCCCGCAATGAACGCCACTTCGTGGGTCGCCACTTCCGTAGGCTCTTTCTGCTGGTGTCTGGCAAACTCCGTCCCCATCTGCGACAGCATGTCTTGATAGAGCGATCCTCCGAGCGCCACGTTGATTACCTGCAGTCCGCGGCATATTCCGAGCACAGGCATGCCGCGCAGCATGCAGGCTTCGAGCAGGCCGAGCTCGTAGACGTCGCGCTGCAGCGACACCCGTCCGAGTCCGCGCACGGGCGTCTCGCGGAAGGTTTGCGGGTCGATGTCGCAGCCTCCGGTGAGCATCAGGGCGTCGGCGTCGATGCGGTTGAGCCACTCGTCGATTTGTGAACGCAGCATCAGCGGCGGCATCACCACCGGCACTCCGCCGGCTTCGATGACGGCTTCAAAATATTCCTGACGCATTCGCATGCGGTCGCGCTCGTCGACGTCGCACGAAAGTATGATTACGGGTTTTTCCATAGCGGTTTATATTATATGTTGCAAAGGTAACTATGTCATCGGTCAAATCAAAGTTGTTTGCCGTCAAAAAAAACGCGCTGCATCGGAGTGGATGCGGCGCGTTGGAGTCGGTAGCCGTTTATTACATGTTGGGGCATTCCTCATCAGAGTCGGTAGTGACCGTCTCGCCGGGCTTCAGCTCGCGGGCAGTGTATCCGAATTTGGTGAATCCCTTCATCAGACGGTCGACCGAGGTCTTGTCGGCGTCGTAGGTGACGGTGACGGTCTGGCTGTCGATGTCGGTCACGATTTTCTTCACACCTTTTTCAAAGCGCAGGTTGCCTTTGATTTTGTTCTCGCAGTTCTCGCAGTGCATCTGCGGCGAGGTGGTGAACACAGTTGTCTTGATGGTCTTTGCCATGGCTGTGATGGCAATCAGCCCCATCGCGAGGGCTAAAACAGAACGTTTCATAATATATAATGTATTTGAGTTTATAATTTTCCGAAGTTTATGCGCACGCCGGCATAGAGCATCCATCCGTGGACAGGTCCCCACACCATTGTAGGGTCGAAGCGTTCGCTCCAGGGGTCGGAGGCGGCGATTATCGGGGTTTTCTGCTTGAAGTTTGTGAGGTTTTCACCGCCGACGTATATCGACCAGTGGCGGAACCAGCGGGTCACTTGTGCGCTCAGTTGCGGATAGGCGTTGAAGCGTGGTTGCCACGACAGCGAGCCGTCGCCGAGCGTATATGGCTCCGGCATGCGTCCGCCGCCGTTGATTTGCAGCGTGGCGTCAAACTGCCACAGGTCAAGAGCCGTCTTGTAGGAGGCGGTGAGCAGAGCCTTGTAGCGGCTTGTCAGCGGTTTCTCGCGCAGCGTTCCGCCGAAGGTGGTGCGCACGTCGTTGAGACGGTAGGCGGCAGTGACAGAGAACCCTTGGAAGAACGGATAAGTGGCGTCGACCTGCATGGTGTGGGAGAACGACTTTCCGCCGTTGAGGTTTGTGATGCGTATCTCGGAAGGGTTGGTGTCGTAGTCGATTACGGCTTGCTCAGAGAAGTGTGTATAGTAGTATTCTGCGTTGACTTTCAGTGCTTTGCCGGCAATGGGAATGCTTAACGCCGCGCTGAAGCCATAGTTCCACGCTGCTTCCTGTTTCAGTGGGTCGACGGCAAGGCGTCGTCCGGAAGCGAGAAGGTAATTGTTTTCGGCGAGGGCATGCACCGTGCGGTAGCCCTTGCCCGCCGACAGGCGGAAGCTTGCGAGGCTCGACGGCGCATACTTTATGTGGAATCGCGGCGTGACAAACGTGCCGTAGACCGAGCTGTGGTCGGCGCGTATTCCCGCCATTGCTGTCAGAGTCTTGCCGAGAGTCAGCGTATACTGTGCGTAGACACCGGGAGTGGTCTCCTTTTCATTATCGCGTGTGGCGTCGGTGGCAGAGTGCGATAGCCTGTAGAGCTGCCCGAAATAGTCGTGGTTGAGGCTCAGTCCGGCGCTGAGGTTGTGGCGCTCCGAGAAGTTTGTCTCGAACATCAGCGAGACGTATGCGTTTTTCTCGTTGACGTAGTATGTTTTCCCGCCGAAAACGGCGTCAGTCTTATGCATCGACCCCGAAGCCATCAGGGCAACGTTGGTGGCGTGTTCTGGGTTTATGATAAAGGCATTCTTGGCGTATGCCTCATATCTGTCGGTGTTGACGGCGATTCCGAACAGCGGAGTCTCAGCCGCCATGCCGTGTCCGGTTTGTCCGCCCCGCCGTTTTTCCTTCAGCCCCGACAGCCCTCCGTGAAAGATGTAGCGGTCGCCCTTCCAGAGCCATCGCGACTGCGCGTTGTACTGCTCCACGCGCGGCTTGTCGTAGAACCCGTCGTGGTTCTCGTCGTGGTTGTTGATGCTGTTCTCGTAGTGCAGCATCAGGTTGCCGCTTGCGCGTTCGCCGACGTGCAGATTGGCTGCGGCATTGGCCTCGATGCGGCTCTTCGAGTCGCCGAAGAGATTCACCTCCACCGCCTGCTCGTCCTCCGGCTTTAGATATTCAACGTTGATTTGTCCGGTGATCGACTCATATCCGTTTTTCACCGACGCGCTGCCCTTCGACACTCTGTATGCTCTTCATCCACGGTCCGGGCACGTAGCCCAGCGCGTAGGGTGTGGCGGCGCCGCGGAAATTCGGCAGCTGCTCTGTGAGCATCTGCACGTATGTGCCAGCCAGCCCCAGCAGCTTTATCTGCCGCGCTCCAGTGGCTGCGTCGTTGTATGACACGTCGACAGAAGGGTTTGTCGAGAAACTCTCGCCGAGGTTGCAGCACGCCGCCTTGAAGAGTTCGGCGCGGCTGATGTTGTGTCCGTTGAGTGCGCCGTCGAGATTCGTAACGCCCGGACGGCGAGCCTTTACGGTCACCTCGTGGAGCGATTGGTCGGCAATAGTGTCGGCTGGCGTCTGTGCCGAAGCCATCGCCGAAATAGTGATAAACAATGATAATATTCTGATTTTCATTCGTATATATGCTTTTTAATTGTTGCGGTATTTAGACAATAAGGCAGGGGCGTTGCCGCCTGCTTGAAGCCGCACCGCTAAATCAGAAGCACTTGAATGAATGAGAGATACCGCCGTGGTGGCGATTTTTCAGACTCGCCAGTGGCAAACTCTTTCGGCAGCTCGACATGGCGGGTCGCTGCAAAGAAATCTGTAAGCAGTGCCAACGGCAAATCGGAAGGCGTAGGACTCTCCACAGAGACGTGTTGCTGCCCTACGGCGGATGAGATTTTTTTCACCGACAGCGTCATGCACTTTTTCTGCTGCTTGTGGCAGCATCCGTTGCAGGAGTCGTGGGCGTCGATCGCCTCCACCATCCCCGTGTGCCGGCATTGCGCCACAAGCTGTCCCGCGCCGACGTAAGTAATCATCATCGACACGAGCAACAGGATTAGTATGTGGCTTTTGCTCTTCATTTCCGCCGCAAAGTTACGCAGATTATACAAAACGTGTCGCCGCGTTTTGATTTTTAAGGGAAAAGATTTCTACAACCGCTCTTCGGCGGTAGATGCGCGTGCGTTGGTGTCACGGGGTAGGCAAGCCAACCCCGTGCTAACGTATGAAACCGCTCTTCGGCGGTTTTTTTGCATCGCGCCGTTGGCGCAAACCGATGATGATGGGCGTTTTTTTGATGGGTGAGGCAACCGCCGAAGGACGGT
>OKWD01000050.1_pt1 | contig 19219 bp, 18 predicted proteins | sample 1607011 | NCBI WGS metagenome assembly OKWD01 (sample SAMN04414077, study PRJEB24778) | human gut metagenome | material: faecal | host: Homo sapiens | reverse complement strand
CACAATCAACCGTCCGTGCGTGTCGCCCGAACGTGCGGTGGGCAACGGCATCTTTGCGGTGCTCCACGCTCCCGACGATGAGGAGGTGGCTGAGATACGTTTTGCCGACTATGCGGTGCGGATGCCTCGGTATGGCTCTTATCGTCCGGTTTCTACGGATATAACAAATATGGCAAACTCATCGATATGGATGTTGACGGCGTCACGCTTTCCTGCGACGGCGCGCTTGGCGAGATTGTGGCAGACGGATCCACTCTCTATGCCACCGGCAGCGGCTCACATGTGCTTACAGCTTCGTTGGGAGCAGTAAAAGCGGAGGTGACGGTGGCGATTGTCGCTGCCGACGATGTCAAGGCGGCTTATCCGGAAGTGGTTCTCGACAACTGCCGTGAATGGAAGATTGGCTTGAACGCTATTGTCGGAGGCAAGGAGATGGCTGTCGAGCCGCGTGCGCTTGACTGGACATCAAGCGACGCATCGGTGGTGACTGTTGCCGACGGCGTGGCGAAGGGATTGAAAACGGAACGGCGACGCTGACGGGTGTCAAGGATGGCATTACGTGCACTGTCGGCGTTACGGTGCAGTGCCCTACGGCGGAATTGATGCCTATTGAAGACGCATCGAATCCGGAGGCTTGGAAAATTGAGAGTTACAATGTGAAAGGTGATGCGGCGATAACTGCGCTCGCCGGAGGCGGTCTGGCAGTCGACTTCGCTCTGTCGGGCACTCGTGCGCCCAACCTTACGCTTGTCCCTGTTCAGCCGACGTGTCTCTACAGCCTTCCTGACGAGCTGCGGCTTACGATGAAACTGACTGGCGGTGTGGCTGTCAAGAACTCGGTGGCGTCGTTCACGCTCGCCGACGGCAGCAATGTGTCGGCTAATCTGTCGGGATTTGAGTCGGGCGACGCTCAAGATTATACGGTTGACTTTGCGCAAATTGCCGATGTCGACAATGTGGGCATTTTCCCGATACGTCTCAATTCGTTGCGCCTCAATCTGTCGGGCGGAAAGAAAGACACTGCCTATCGTCTTGAAATCCCGTCGATGAAGACGCGCTACAAGCATTTCAACGACGCCGGCGTATATGATTTGACTGTCGACGACGCCGATGTTGCGCCTGTCTATTACAACCTGCAGGGCATGCGGATTGCAAAACCGCAGCCTGGAACTGTGGTAATCGTGAAACGTGGTGCGAGAGTGACAAAAGAGATTGTTGTGGAATAGTGATTGCTGTTCTGCAGTTGACAAAAAACGGGAAGCCGCCAAGCTTCCCGTTTTTTTGTTGCCTGTTGTCAGTCTTCCTCCGGAGGAAACTTCGGAACGAGGCGCATAAGCCTCAGAATCTGCGAGCGGCGCTTCTTCATGTATGACGAAGGATTGGCGGAGTCGAATCGCAGCGGATTGGGCAAAGTGGCGGCGATGAGTGCACATTGGCGGGCGGTCAGCTGGTCGGCGGTGGTGTTGAAGTTTTGTTCAGCCACAGCCTCCACGCCGTAGAGTCCGTCGCCGGTCTCGATAGAGTTCAGATACACCTCCATGATGCGCTCCTTGCTCCACAGAGCCTCTATAAGCACAGTGAAATAAGCCTCGAAGCCTTTTCTCACCCACGATGACGACGGCCATAGAAACACGTTTTTAGCCGTCTGCTGGCTTATCGTGCTTGCACCGCGGTGACGGCCTCCGTTTTCAGCCTCGCGCACGGCTTTCTTGATTTCCACGAAATCGAATCCGTGGTGAGAGGCGAAGCGGTTGTCTTCAGAGGCGATTACAGCCATCGGCATGTGTCGCGACATCTCGTCGAGCGGCACCCATTTATGCTCGCAGCGCACCTTGCGTCCGTCGAGCATTTGCTCAACGCTGCGTATCGCCATCAAAGGCGTGTATCTGACAGGCGCCCATCGGTAGATGGCTACGCTGACCACCGACAGCAGCACAAATCCGAGAATGATTTTGCCAAAGAGCATCATGAAGATGCCGAAAGTTAACTTCCTGACCATTTTGTTTGAGAAAAAGCTGCATCAAAGCCTGCTTTACGCAAAGCGGGACAATGATGCAGCACATTGATAGCTTTTTCTATTTCTTCGCGCCTTCGACAATCGATTTCGTGTCGCAGGCAATCATATATTCCTCATCGGTCGGGATGACAACTACGCGCACCTTCGAGCCGGGACGTGTGATTTCAACCTCCTCGCCACGGCAGTTGTTGCGCTCTGGGTCGAAATCGATGCCGAGAAATTCCAGTTGCTTGCATACGCTCTCACGCAGCTGAATCTGGTTTTCGCCCACACCGGCTGTAAACACAATCACGTCGACACCGCCAAGCGCTGCTGTGTATGCACCAATATATTTAACGATGCGGTATCTGTACATGTCGAGAGCCAGTCGCGCACGCTCGTTGCCGGCGGCAATGGCAGCATCGATGTCGCGCATGTCGGAAGAGATGCCAGAGATGCCGGTCAGACCGCTCTGCTTGTTGATGAGTTTCTGCATTCCGGCATTGTCGAGATGCTCTTTCTCCTGGATGTAGAGCAGGGCAGCAGGGTCGACATCTCCGCAGCGGGTGCCCATCATCAAGCCTTCTACCGGAGTCAAACCCATCGAAGTGTCGATTGACTTGCCGTCTTTTACGGCGGTTATTGAGCCACCGTTGCCGATGTGGCAGGTGATGATGCGCTGCTGCTCGTAAGGCAACCCTAAAAATTCGCATGAACGGCGTGCCACGTAGCGGTGGCTTGTGCCGTGGAAGCCATAGCGGCGCACTCCGTATTTCTCATATACCTCATACGGGAGAGCGTACATATATGCGCGGGCAGGCATTGTCTGGTGAAAAGCAGTGTCGAACACACCCACCTGTGGCACGTCGGGCATAATCTCGCTGATAGCCTCGATGCCCACGATGTTGGCTGGGTTGTGGAGCGGAGCCAAGTCGTAGCATTCCTTCACCTTGGCGATAACCTCGTCGGTGATGAGCACGCTCGAATTGAATTTCTCGCCTCCGTGCACCACGCGGTGGCCTACGGCGTCGATTTCTCCGAAATCCTTGATGCAGCCATATTTAGCGCTTGTCAGATTGTCGAGGATGATGCGGATAGCCACATTATGGTTTGGCATAGACGTGGTGATTGTCACCTTTTCGCCGTTGTATTTGAATTTCAGGAAAGAGTCGGGCAGACCCACTTTTTCAACGCCGCCCTCGGCGAGGACGTTTTTGCGCGTTGTCGTCGAGTTCAATCAGCTTGTATTTCACCGATGAACTTCCGCAGTTGAGTACGAGGATTTTCATTATTTTTGATTTGCTATTATGCTTTGGTTGCAAGTGATGATAACAGTTTTATAGATGTCTTCCCAAGAGCATCCGCGCGACAGGTCCGGTTTGACCGGCTTTGCCAAGCCCTTGCAGGACTAGGCCCCACAGCCTGTGCGCCGCTGAGTCGCTGCACGAGTTTGTAGGTGATGTTGCCCACTTCGAGCGACGGGAACACAAGCACGTTGGCAGTGCCGGCGATGTCGCTTTGCGGAGCCTTGCTCTTGCCCACTGAAGGCACGATGGCTGCATCAGCTTGAAGTTCGCCGTCGAGAGCCAGCTCCGGAGCCATTTCTTTGGCAATCTTTGTAGCTCGATAACTTTGTCTACCATCTCATGCTTTGCGCTGCCTTTGGTTGAGAAGCTGAGGATGGCAACACGCGGATCAAAGCCGCCGAGCACCTTGGCTGTCTCTGCCGCCGATACGGCGATCTGTGCCAATTCCGGTGCCGTAGGATTAGGCACTACGGCGCAGTCGGCAAACACCATCATGCCGTCAGTCCGTAAGGAGAACCTTCGGGAAGCAGCATAAGGAACGCGCCGGAAACAACGCTGATGCCTTTCTTGGGCTTGATAATCTGGAAAGCGGCACGAAGCACGTCGCCTGTGGTGCTCAACGCACCAGAGACCTGACCGTCGGCATCGCCGTTCTTGATGAGCAGACAGCCCAGATAGAGCGGGTTGTGCACCTGTTTGTGCGCGCCCTCCAGCGTCATGCCCTTGGCTTTGCGCAGCTCATAGTAGAGTTGCGCATATTTCTCAGTAAACGCCTCGTCGGCAGGGTCGACGATTGTGGCATGCTCAATGTTTTTTAGACTCAATTCCGCTGCAAGTTGTTTGATTTCAGCGGGATTGCCGATTAGAGTGATGTCGCAGATGCCGTCGGCGATAAGATGGTCCGCAGCGGTAAGCGTTCGTTTTTCCGCACCTTCGGCGAGGACGATGCGTTGTTTGTTTGCTTTGGCTTGTTGGGTAAGTCGTTCAAATAGAGTCATAATCAGTATTGATTTTGTATTTTTTCTGACTACAAAATTACTAATAAAAATTGTTAACGAGGTATAAAAACTTGACTTAAACTTTCAACCAATGTGCAAAAAATCTTCACGAAACTTAACGAGGCTTTAGCCTCGGCAAAAGCTCTGTTGCATGCGTCGTGCCACGTGGCAGAATCAGATTCTGTTGCCTTGCAGCAGCACCGCATTTGCGCCGCCCTTGAATCCTCTGTGAAAGAGCGTGGGAAGGTATATTTCGCCGACTCCTACTGCTCTTGGCAGAAGGGCGCAATTGAGAACGCCAACAAGCTTATCCGGAAGTACATCCCGAAGAAAGCCTATTTTGACGACTTCTCAGACAGTAGAATTATGGAAATTCAGAAGAAACTCAACCGTAGACCAAGGGAAAAATTGACTTTGACACGCCAAAAGATAGATTCTTCAAGTTCTTTTCACTCACCTTGCACTATCTTTTGATAAGATAGGTTGCGGTTCGGAAAACAATTTTCAAACAAGTTTGAATGTTTTTCGCTCGGCTTGCACTATCTTTGCAATGATATTTCGCGAAAATGGAAAAACAAATTGAAATTAACGGAGTCAACTTCAACTATAGCGTTGAGGGAGAGGGCATTCCTGTGGTGCTGATGCACGGATGGGGTTGCAACCGTACAACGCTGGCAAGCATCGAGAAGCTGCTTGGGCCATATTTTAAAGTCTACAATGTGGACTTCCCTGGCTTCGGCAAAAGCACTGAGCCACAAACAGTCTGGGGCATAGAGGACTACACCCGCCTGACAGAGGAGTTTCTGAAAAAAGAGAACATCGAAAACCCTATACTGCTCGGGCATTCGTTCGGCGGACGCGTAGGCATCCTGTTGTCGTCGCGCAACAAGGTGCGCAAACTGATTCTTGTCGATGCCGCAGGCATAAAGCCGCGCCACTCAATGAAATACTACATCAAGGTTTACACCTACAAGACGGTGAAACACGCCCTACCGCTGCTTCTTGGCAAAATAAAGGGCGAGGAAATGCTCAATCGCTACCGCAAACGCGTGGGGTCGAGCGACTATTCAAGCGCATCGGTGCGTATGCGCCAGATTCTGAGCAAGGTGGTCAATGAAGATTTGACATGGGCATTGCCTAAAATCAGCTGCCCGACACTGCTCGTATGGGGCACCGCCGACACTGCCACTCCTATCTCTGACGCCCGCAAGATGGAACGGCTGATACCGGATGCCGGACTGGTGGAGTTTCCCGGCGTGGGACATTACAGCTTCCTCGAGAATCCATATCAGTTTGCAGCCGTAATCAACAGTTTCTTAGATAAAGACAAAACTATAAAGTAATGGAATTGACCGTGACTATACTCGCCGCCGTAATGGTGGCAACAACCGCTTTCTACCTGTTGCAGGTTTACAAGTTCGACCTGCAGATGATGCAGCAGAACTCTTACCGCAACGATCGCTACTTCAAGTGGTGGCGCATGAGCAAGGACTACGCTTCGATGTCGAGAATCTCCGACCTTGCGGTGTTCCTGCTTCTCGTCTCGATGTTTCCAAAGGTAGTGACTCTGCCGATTGCAATCATTGTTTTTGCAATCAAGGCAGCAATCCTGCTCAAAAAGAAATATAAAAAGCCACTGGTGATGACCAAACGCGTGTGGCGTCTGCTCTCGGCTATGATTGTCGCCACGCTGGTTGTGGCGGCACTGTCGTGCTCACCACATGCCGATGCCGGCATCAACATCACCGCCGCAGGGGCTGCGCTCACAGCGATGGCTGTGCTTTCGTGGGGCGTGCTCGCCCTGTGCAACGCAGCGATGCAGCCTGTCGAGAAGTCAATCAACAACAGCTATGTCAACGATGCGCGCCGCATCATCGGCGAAATGCCGTCGCTGAAGGTGGTCGGCATCACGGGCAGTTACGGCAAGACAAGCACCAAGCATTATCTGAACCGCATCCTTAGCGAACAGTTCAACGTGGTGATGACTCCTGGCAGCTTCAACACTCCGATGGGCGTGACCCGCACCATCCGCGAGATGCTGAAGCCGTACACCGAAATTTTTATCTGCGAGATGGGCGCCAAGCAACGCGGCGACATCAAGGAAATCTGCGACATCGTGCATCCGCAATACGGCATAATAACCGCTGTGGGCGAGCAGCACATGGAATCGTTCAAATCGATAGAGAATGTGCAACGCACAAAGTTCGAGCTTGCCGACGCTCTCCCTGCCGACGGCTTCTGCGTGGTCAACGATGACTTCCCATACGTGGCCAATCGCGAAGTTGACAACACTTCGTGCCTGCGCTATGCCGTGCAAGCCACCGCAAACGCCGACTACACCGCGCGCAACATTGAATATTCGGAACATGGCACCCGCTTCGACGTGGCAGACAAAAAAGGCGGCACCGTGATGTCGCTCGAAACGCGTCTTGTGGGCGAATGCAACATCTCCAACCTTCTCGCCGCCGTTGTCATGGCGATGAAACTGGGTGTGCCAGCCGACAAAATCCGCTATGCCGTAAGCCAGATTGAGCAAGTGGAGCACCGCCTCAACATGAAGCGCACTCCAGGCGGAGTGACAATCATCGACGATGCGTTCAACTCCAACCCTCACGGATCGCGGATGGCTCTCGACGTGCTTGCCAGAATGACCCGCGGCAAGCGCATCGTGGTAACGCCGGGAATGATTGAGCTCGGCGACCGCCAGCAGGCTCTCAACGAGGCGTTCGGCGAGCACATAGCGGAAACGGTGGATGTGGCAATCGTCGTAGGACAATACAACCGCGACGCCATTGTGGCGGGCATAAAGAAATCAGGCACGTTCAACGACGACAACCTAATTGTGGTCGACTCGTTTGCCGAGGCTCAGCAACGTCTTGCCTCGCTGCTGCAAATGGGCGACACCGTACTCTACGAGAACGACCTGCCCGACACCTTCAAATAAGCAATCAATAAAACAACCCATAACAATACAAAAAGAAAATGAAAACAACTGTTGCTGTATTCTTCGGAGGTCGCTCCGTTGAACATGAGATTTCCGTGATTTCCGCATCACAGGCAATGCACGCAATGAACCGCGACAAATACAACGTCATACCAGTATACATCACGAAGCAGGGCCGTTGGGTGACCGGCGACGCACTTTTCGACGTAAAGAACTACCGCGACATGAAGGCCCTTGTAGAAAAATGCGAAGAAGTCTACATGCGTCCTGAGTTCGGCGACTTCAACCTCTACCGCGCAAAGACAAAACTTTTCGGCGGACACAACGTCTATGCAGCCATCGACGTGGTCATCCCTGTGCTTCACGGCACAAACGGCGAGGACGGCATCTTTGAGGGCGTGCTCGAGACCATCGGCGTGCCTTACGCCGGCTGCAACACAGTGTCGTCGGCCAACGGTATGGACAAGGTGACAATGAAGATGATTCTCAAGGACTGCGACATCCCTGTGGTCGACTACGTATGGTTTACCGACAAGCAATGGTACCGCGAGAAAGACGAGTTGGTGAAGAAAGTGGAAGAGCGAATCGGCTATCCTGTAATCGTAAAACCTGCCAATCTCGGATCAAGCGTGGGAATCAGCTGTGCAAAGACACGCGAGGAATTGCTCGACAGCGTTGAGACCGCACAACAATACTCCACACGCATCATCGTGGAGGACATGGTGGAGAACCTCAAGGAAATAAACTGCTCAGTGCTCGGCGACTGCGACGACTGCCAGCCGTCGATTCTTGAAGAGCCTATCAAAACCGGCGCGTTCCTGAGCTACGACGACAAGTATAAAGGAGGGACAAAGGGCGCGAAAGGCATGCAGGCTTCCGACAAGCGCATTCCTGCCGACCTGCCGAAAGACATCACGGAGCGCATCCAATTCCTCGCCAAAGAAACATTCCGCGTATTGTCGTGCCACGGCGTGAGCCGCGTTGACTTTATGGTCGATGCCAGCACCAACAATGTTTTTGTCAACGAAATCAACACAATCCCTGGGTCTCTGTCGTTCTATCTGTGGGAGGCCACAGGAATCAAGTTTGACGAACTGATGGACCGTCTCGTGCAGCTGGCTCTGAAGCGCAAACGCGAACAAGGCCAGAAAACAACCAACTTTGACCAGAACATCTTCAGCCTCGGTGGAGGCGTGAAGGGCGCAAAAGGCGCAAAGTGCTAATATTCAGACGCAATCTCATAAAAAACGCCTGCAGTCATCGATTTGCAGGCGTTTTTTTTTGCGTTTTTTATTCTCCCATCACGGTAGCCACGATGCTTCGGCTGCGCCGGAATCGCGGAATTCGCAGAGGTAGATGCCCTGCCACGTGCCGAGAGCAAGGCGATGTGCGGAGATTGGAATCGTAATGCTCACACCGAAAAGCGACGACTTGGCATGGGCTGGCATATCGTCGAGCCCCTCAAGCGTATGCTCGTAATATGGCTCGCCCTCACACACAAGGCAATCCATGATGCGCGCCATGTCGCCACGCACGTCGGGGTCGGCATTCTCATTGATTGTAAGCGCGCAGGAAGTGTGCTGCACGAATAGATTCAGCAACCCGGTCTCGGGCAGCTGCTGCGGGATGCCGCTCATAATTTCAGAAGTGATCAAATGGCATCCTCTCCGCTTTGGAGACAGTTTGAATACGGTTTGTTTTATCATTGTTTCTGTGTTATAAATTCATACGTCAAATCGACAGCCTTCCGGAAAGCCTCATCCTGTCCGGGCACTGTGATGAAAAGATGCACGGCGTCAGGAAATTCCACTCTTTCAATCCGTCCGCCTGATTTTTCCGCCAGTTCACAGCCCTGGTCTCTAAGGATGTCGCGTCCGGCAGCGACAAGAAGAGTGCGCGGCAGACGTCTCAGTTGCTCCCCGCTGCACAATCCCACACTGACGGCATGGTTTTCCGAATCCGTTCCGCCAAATAGGCGCGGTTGAACGCCTCCATCAAATCCGCATCGAGCCCGTAGCCGCTGCCATATTTACGCCACGACTCCGAGCCGTCGGCAAAAGCCTTAGTGACCGGATAAAAAAGCACAAGCGACTCCAACGCGCCACGGCATTCATCGGAAAGAGCCACAGCAAGAGCAAGATTGCCGCCCGAGCTGTCGCCTCCGGCGCTGATGCGCGATGCGTCTATGCCCAACAAAGCGGCATTGTCGCGGGCGTATGCCACCGCATCGCAGCAGTCGTGCAGTCCGCACGGGAACGGATGCTCGGGAGCAAGCCGATAGTCAACGGCAAGCACCTTCACGCCACCCATAGCCGCCACCGCGTCGCAAAACCGCGCACAGCTGTTCAGACTGCCGAAAGTCCAGCCGCCGCCATGGAAATAAACCAGCAACGGCAACCTCCCGTCGACACCGCTCGGCTCATAAAGCCGCAACGACTCCGACAACTGCCTCACACCGACATTTTCCGACAGCGTCTGACGCGTGTTCCGCGAATTGCGCACAGCCATCAAAGCGGCATTGTCGCCGGCAATGGCTTTCTCCACGGCAAGAGTCTGTGTCTGCTGCAACCCGTCGGGCAACGCCTGCAGAAAACCGTCAGCCTGACGGCGCATGACACTGTCGGCGGCGCCACCGACAGCAGCGGTTGCAGCAAAAGCCACAGCAATCATTATTTCCCCGAAACCCATAATTATTCACTTAAGAAATCAGGCATCGGTCCGCCCTGCGCATCATTGCCAAGCCCCATCGCCGACGCGTCGACAGCATTCGGCTGTCCGTCGGCAGGCGCAGGAATGTAGACCTCCTGCGGTCCCGGGTCGTCATTGATTTTCGACGCCATCGTACCCTTCTCAAACGGCATTGGCTCCGAACGGTTCTGGAAACGTGCGAACCGTGCGACAAACGTCATTTCAATATCGTCGACCGAACCGCTACGGTGCTTCGCCACGATAAACTCAGCCATGCCGCGGATATCCCTGTTCTCAGCGTCTGTAGTAGAACGCGTATAATATTCCGGACGGTGGATAAAGCAAACAATATCGGCATCCTGCTCGATGGCACCCGACTCACGAAGGTCGCTCAACTGCGGACGCTTGTTGCCGTCGTTGCGCTCCTCCACCTTACGGCTCAACTGCGACAGTGCGATTACCGGGATGTTAAGCTCTTTGGCCAACTGCTTGAGGCTTCGTGAAATCATACTCACCTCCTGTTCGCGGCTTCCGAACTTCATACCCGTAGCGTTCATCAGCTGAAGGTAGTCGATTATGATAATCTTCACACCATGCTCCTTCACCAGACGGCGCGCCTTCGTGCGCAACTCGAGGATTGACAGAGACGGAGAGTCGTCGACATAAAGCGGCGCGCTGAAAAGGCTTCGCACACGCGAGTTCAACTGCTCCCACTCCTGCCGGCTCAGACGTCCGCTCTTGATTTTCTCGCCCTCAATCTCGCAAACGTTTGAAATCAAACGATTGACCAGCTGAAGGTTTGACATTTCAAGCGAGAATATCGCCACCGGAGTATTGTAGTCGACAGCCATATTCTTCGCCATCGACAGCACAAACGCCGTTTTTCCCATCGCCGGACGTGCGGCAATGATTATAAGGTCGGAGTTCTGCCATCCCGACGTCAGCTTGTCAAGATTGTGGAAACCGGTCTGCAGACCGCTCAAGCCGCTTTCACGCTTGCCGGCGGCCTCAATCTGCTCCATGGCAGAATTGATTACAGGGTCAATCTGCGTGAAGTCCTTCTTCAAGTTGCCCTGCGAGATTTCAAACAATTTACCCTCAGCCTCCTGCAAAAGGTCGTCGATGTCATACGACTCGTCAAACGACTTTTTCTCTATCTCAGAGCAGAACGAAATCAGTCGGCGCGCCAAGAATTTCTGAGCCACGATGCGCGCATGGTATTCGATATGCGCCGCCGAAGCCACATTGGATGTCAATTCAGAGATGCGCACCGGACCGCCCACATCGTCGAGCGCGCCGTCGGCACGCAGCTGCTGCGTGACGGTAAGCATGTCGATGGGTTGCTGCATCACACCGAGCTTGTTGATTGCAGCATAAATTTTTTGGTTTCCAGGGTCGTAGAACGACTCCGGTCGCAACAAGTCGCACACAATGGCATAGGCATCGCGCTCAAGCATCAACGCTCCAAGCACCGCGTCTTCAATCTCCTTGTCCTGAGGCTGAATCTTCGCGTCTCGGTAAACTGCGCCTTGCTTCGAGCCGACTTCCATTGCTCCGCCTTGAATTTGCGGAATTCCTGGTACTCACGGAAATCACTGTATTCCTTGGAATTCTTTATATCGTTAACGTTCTCCATACTTCATTCTTTTCAACGGCAAATGTAGGAAGATTTAATGAAACTGCCTACTTCTTTCTTCCAAGAATTACCAACAACTTGCCAACCGCCTTTGTCGACAGCCTGTTGAAAACAAGTTGAGGCGGCACGTCGTCCGACGTTCCGCCTCAACTGCTAAAACTAAACTATAATACTATCTAAACTTATCCTAATTCACGATTACTTTCCGCGTTGTGCCATCCGCCCTGACTACATATATGCCCGGCTGAAGATTTTCAGACCCACACATCTTGCCGTCAAGCGAATACACTTGGAAATCATGGCAACCGTCGACCACAATCGACCTGCCGACCACTTTCACCATAATATTCTCATCAGATGTCGTAGCCGAAACCGAGGAATATCCCGGATTGTTGTATGGGTCGGTAGGAAAAACAATCATCGATGGAAACCAATAGTTGGCAATCATCGGATAGACATTCTTCAGGACTCCGTCGGATGTATAACGCCGTGTGGCGTACGTCTGGTCCTGAAACTGATGAAACACCGAAGCATACAGCTCGTCGGTCTGCGGATGGATGCCAAGCGAGCATCCGTAGATATGCCAATCGCCAGGCTCCGAAGAGAAATCGATGATTTTTCTCAATCTTATGGCTGTCGGTATCGAAACGGAAAACGCAATAGGTCGTAAACCAGCTGTTGGCGCCGCCGCACCAATAAAGGCTGTTGGTCACCCGCGACGCGCACATCGGGTCGGGAGTCCATGCATACCATGAGTTTGACGGCGGATACATTCCTTCGCCGTCGATATGCACCACCTCGCGCTCCAACGTTGTAGGATTGACCTTGACCACATATGGCAACGTCGCTCCCATGCCCTGCACGTTTTTGGCTACTGCATACCACAGATTGCCGTCTTTCGACCGCACTATCGTCGAGCCTATTCCCGAAGCTGGGCGTTTGCCTGTTTCCGCTTCAACAGCATCATCGACATACCCATGTCGAGCACATCGACAACCTTGTCGGTCTGCGTGTCGACCACCAGCAGTCCATATTGCTGATGCACGGCAAAGACTTTTCCACCGGCAAGAACCATCGTTCCCGTCTGCCCATAATACAACGAACTGCCGGAATCAGTGTTGGGCTTGTCGTTGCCGTCGAGATTCGGGTTGCCCGAACCCTCCACCTGACGTTCAATCTCAAGAGTCTCAAGATTGAGCACCCAGATGCCGTTGCTCGTCGACACATACCCCTTTTTGTCGGTCACTCCCGCAGAAAGCACGGCCGTCGCACTGCCTCCCCGAGGGGTCGATAATCTGAAGCTGCTTGATGAGCTTCATTGTCTTGGCGTCGGTCACCGAAATGCGTCCGCCCACTACAGAAGCCCCTGGATCTTTCTCCTGTTTGGCAATCAGATACATACGTCCGTTCCATATGGCACCATACTGATTCGTGCAGCCCAATTCCTTTCCTGGATTCTCCGCCTGCACAATCCGGTAGCGCCAATAATCGCCGTCTACATCATCGGGCAACAAGTAATTGACCGTTGAATTCTGGTGTCCATACCAGTCTTCGTTGACAATCATGATGCCTTTCGTGTAGTCAGTCTCCGACGCCTTGACTGTATTCAAGACTCCGGCGACAACAGCCGCAACGATTATTGCTCGTGATAATATTTTCATTTAAAAAGCACATTGAAAAGTGAGCCCGAACGGTCAACAACCGCTCAAGCTCACTTGATTAATACTTACTGGATTGAAAATTTCAGCGTATGGCTGCCGTTGGTTGACGCAACGACGTAGACTCCTGACGGAAGCGTCAATGCCACGCGCGCGCAATCGGAATCGGCTACAAACGCACCGACAACACGACCCGCCATGTCATAGACAGCGAAGGTGGTTCCTGCCATATTCTTCACAGTGACAATATTGTCGCAAACCGACAATGTGCCGGCAGCGCCATCAACATTGTGAATGCCTGAAACCGAATTCTCCACAGCATAAGGAATGCTGACCGTAGTGGTCTTGCCGTTTGACTCCGCCTTTACATTGAGGTTTCCTCTACCGGCAATCAACGGAGTGATTGTAAGCACACCGTTTTCAAGCGTAGCGTTGACCAGTCTCTTGTCAGAGACCGTGTTGTCGGCAGCGACAGCGTCGCTCCTACAATCGACAAGCGTATTGCCGCATCGATATTGTCCTTGTCGGTCACATAATCCTTAAGGTCGATTGTAAATATGTCGCCATTCTTTGCCAAATCAACACTCACCTTAGGGAGATCGCTGAACTCTGGAGCATATTTATCGGGGAAAATCGGCATTGAAGGGAACCAATAATAATCCTTCAGCTTGATTGTTTTCACGATGTCGCCAGTCTTGCAGTCAACAAAGTGGAGCCAATTGTAACGATAGTTTGACGAAGCGCCATGGGTTGCAGCCACGAGCAGCTGATTCTTGCGGTCGTCGTAGCGCACACCGGCATAAGGAGCCTGGAACGTTTTGCTGTCAACACCCGGCAAATTGTTTGGGAACACAAACACCGGTTGGATTCCTGCGATGTCGGAACCTACGGTCCACTTGTAATAGCCCGTGTTGCCCGAAACAATTGAAGCCTCAACTCCGGCACCATACCAAATGGCGTTTTCACTCTTTGAAGCAAAGAAATTGGTTGAGCGCCATGCACCCCATCCGCAAGTGACACGCTGTCCCTCCGGAAGGTCAACACTGTCGGTCACGTCGAGCGTGCTCGGGTCGATGCAACGGAATGTGCACAAACCACTTGAGGCATCGGCAGTAGTGGCAACCCACACATTGCCGTCGGCAGTGACAGTGATGCCCTGAGGATAGCCCATGCCGGAAACGCCCGAAGCATCGTTGCTTTCTACTGGGAATGTCTTGACCACCTTGTCTGTGGCGATGTCTATGACATGCACACCCACACCCTGCTGGATTGCAAACGCATATTTGCCAATGGCAACCATGTCGCCAATCTGTCCGTTGTACTGGTTCTCACCGGAAGCAATACCATCGACCATTCCGCCCAAAGTAAGCGTACGGGTGTCGAGCACCTGAATGCCGGCTGTCGATCCGAGATAAACCTTGTTTTCAGAAACGCCGACACATGCGCGTCCGTCACCGTCACCGTTGCCGTCGCCGTCGGTGTCTGCGCCGATATAGTCGAACGCAGCCAATTTTTTGAGCGTCTTGGCATCAGCCACCACAACACGTCCGCCACCCTTGCGAGGGTCGCCGCCGTCGGTCGCCTGCTTCGACATCACGATAAGTTTGTCTCCATAGATGATACCATACTGCGACGTACAGCCAAACGACTCATATTTGTTTTGCGACTCATACACGCGGTATTTCAATTCGCCATTGTCGGCAATATAGTTGATTGAGCCGTTAGAATGCCCGAACCAATCCTCGTTGAGCCAGAACGTACCATTCTGATAACTGTCGGCAAGCGGTTCGCGGTTTGGCTCAAGCACGTTGACCGTATAAGTCGTCGATGCGCCGGAACCATCCTGTGATGTGAACGTAACGTCGACAGTGCCTGTCTTGTGAGTAATCAATTCCCAGAAAATGCGCGACGGGTTGAAAGCCCTTGCAGCATAAGTGGTAGCCACCTCAGGATCGCTTACGCTGACATCGTAGGTCTGAATATCGGCATTCGCAGGCTCTACCGTAGGCGACAGAGCGAGGATGTCGAGATATGTAAGATTGATAGTCTTGTCGCCGTTGCCAAGCACAAAACCGGTAACCGGATTGCGCAACGCGGCATGCACTGTAATCGTTGCCTTGACAGCAGGATCGGTCTTCAACGCAGCTGTAATCACAGCGTCGCCCTCAACGCGCTTCACGCTGACCGCGCCGGTGCGCTTGTTCACGCTTGCCACATTTGTGTCGCTCGATGAGAATTCAATCTTGTCCAGCGAATAAGCATCGCTATAAAACTCAAGCGTCGGAGTGAACGACTCATCGAAATGGGCGTCATATTCCGCATCTGTGAAAGCAAACGTCTTTTCGACATTGATCATCTCCGGATACCCTGCAGTATATGTTGATCCGTTATCTTCGTATTGAACAATCAATCTCAACATATCGGCATTCTCTGTGTCGGGCATGGTAACCGTAAACGTAGCGTCGTCGCCAACCGTCGTTTCCGTCATCGAGGCCGCCTTGGCAATGTCGAGCGTCGCCGATGCCATTTTGCAGACCACTTTCACAGTCTTGCCCTTGAACAACACGCCGTCGTTGAACTGCGTAAATGCGACAGGCGCATGAGCATCGTCATAAGTTCCGGCAATCCGGCCTGAAATGACAAGATTTCCACCAACCTTCTTCGCCGAGCCTTCAACCAGCTGAATCCCTTCCAGCTGAAGTGCTGTCAATTTAGATTTTCCCCAATAGTCAATGCTGCTGTATGCGCTCTCACATCCCGCAGGGACAACAATTTCGGCAAACGTCGCAGGCGAGCCGTTCTTCACGCGCCATGTATAACTCCCAGTAGCTCCCGGTTCGGTTACAGGAGAGTATACCTTTATGCCCGTACATCCGTAAACCAAATTCGTGTTGTTGTAGTTCATCTTCTTTTGAGGAAGAACAAGCCTATTCAATCCAGCATTTTCAAAAACGTAGCTCGGCAACGATGCCAACGCCTCCGGAAGCACTAAAGTTCCGACAGCTTTTGCACCCTCTGAAGGCATACGCTTCAATCGATGTCAATGTCGATGGGAGGTTCACTCCAGTCTGACCGTCGGCATAAACAATGTTGGCAAGCATATTGCAGCCGTCGAAGGCATAACCCTTGATTGCATTCACGCTTTTTCCGATTTTCAAAGTAGTAAGACCCTCACAACCAGCAAACAATGAATTAGGAATCTCAGTCATCGCCGCAGGCATCGTAAATTCCTTTATAAGCTTACAATTCTTGAACGCGCCTTTACCCAAATTAGTCACGCCGGCAGGCAGTGAAAATTCAAGGCTGCTGCAATTTTCAAATGCATAATTGCCAATGCTCGTAACCGTTTCAGGAAGCTCGATTGATTCCATCGAGCTGCACTTGCTGAACATATAGTTAGGCACCTCAGTAAGTCCGGCAGGCAATACCGGCATACGCAACGATGTGCAATTCTGGAAAACATAGTTTCCGATTTTTGTAGCAGTGTCAGGCATCTTTACCACAACCAGACTGCTGCAAGAGCTGAACATATAGTCAGAAATCTCCGTAAGTCCGTCTTCAATAATCACCTTACGCAACGACGGGCAACTCTGGAAAAGATTCTGGCCTACAGTACGGAGAGTCGACGGCAATCTGATTCCAGAGAATCCTGTTCCGTAGAAGCAATATTCAGGCAAAGCCGTAACTCCCTCCGGGAAATTGATATCACTCAGTTTTGAGCACCACGCGAATGTGCGCGCCTCGCCAAAATCCGTAAGCCCGTCAGGCAGAGTCACGCTCGGCATGCTCTTGCAATAAGCAAATGCATATGTGCCCAGTCTTTTAAGCGTTGACGGAAGGTCGACAGATTCAAGTTTCGTACAGTCGAAGAAGCATAATCACCCAAAGAAACAACCGGTGCGATTATTCTGGCAAGAGTAAGTTCCGACGCACCATAGAATGTGCTGTCGCTCATCTCAGTCACGTTGAAATCCACATTCTGGAAAGTCACAGACGCAGGGATTGTGATCTCTCCCACATATCCAGCCTTGTTGGCTGCCTCGATTTTTTTACGGTCTGGAGTGCCTTCAACCTTGCAGTAGGTGGCTTTTACATTGTTCGACTCTCCTACCGCAGTCACGGCATAAGTCATTCCGCCTACTTTGAAAATGTCGCCTACTTTGACATCAAGGACATATTCGCTTACTTTGGTAAATTTTTTCCATCCGGCAGCCGCCGCATAGTCGGCAGTGTAGCCGTTTGGCACTTCAAGAGTCGCATTGGCATAAGCTCCCGCGCTGAACACGTTGTCGGCAATCGCGACAGGATATGTCGATGCAACTTTTACAGATGTGATTGCATTTGACTCGGCAAACGCTTCATCTCCAATTGCAGTTATCGTTGTCGGAATCTCTACTCCGGCAAGCTGCTGACATGCGGCAAACGCACGTTTTCCAACCGCTTCCACATGCGCAGGGAATTTGATGTCGGCAATCGCCGTTCCCTCAAACATACTGTCGGGAATCGATGTCATCGACGACGGCACAAAGAGAGTGGCAAAGTTGGAGCATCCGAAAAATGCCCCGTCGCCAATTTTTGTCACGCCATCGACCGATGGCACGTTGAGCGTGGCGATAGTGGAGTTTTTAAACGCTTCTTTTCCTATGGCAGTCACTGTTGCCGGAAGAGTGACCGTTGTCACTGTCGAGTTGGCAAAAGCATTTTTGTCGACCTCAACCACGGTATATGTCACGCCCTCGTCGACAAATGTCGACGGCACAGCAACCTCGCCTGTGTAGACACCTGTTTCCGGAGCAGTAAGTTTTACGGTTTTTGCAGAATAACTTTTCAGTTCATAACGCAAGCCTTCGTTTACAAACACTGTCTTTGCATCCGCAGGAATAGGCAGCGGCGCTGCGACAAACGATTTCCAGTCATGGGGGGACATTCCTGGTGCGAAATTCCAGCCGTCCCAGCTGCCGTTTTCAAGCACACGGCCAGAAGCGCCCCAACTTGAATAGCTGAAATTGTCTGTAGCATTGTCCTTCACCCAGTATGACCAATATCCAGTGTACCATCCAGCCCACCACATATCGTCGGTGTCGCGCGCCTTCCAGTTGTCATAGTCATAATCCGAGGAACCGCCCTGTCCGGGCTTGTAGCCGCGCGGATGTTCAAAAAATCCGTCTTCCGACTCGTAGACCCTGATTGCCGTTGCCAGTGTCGATAAGGGCAATGTCGCCGTCATCGTCCACGTCCCAGCCGATACCGTTGATGGTGTAGCCGCCATTGGGATCGGTCGGCGAGCTAACGTTTTGTGTACTGCATCAATGCATACAGGCGCGGATTGTTTTCACCACCGCCTTAAGCATGTCGGCACCAGTGGCTTGACCTGTCCAACGATAGCCGAACACCAAAGCTGCCGGCTCGTCGTCGTAGTTCCATTGAATCACCAGAGCGGCTTGGTTTTCGCCCTCTCCGGTCCAGTTCTTGATCATGTCGAAGGTGAAATTCGCATCACCCGCCATGTCGTCGGGAGTTGCCCACTCCCAATCTGATGCCGCCCGAAGTTTTCCGTCGGCCGCCTTAGTGTGTAGGCACACCCTGCACCGTCCTCGGCAACTGCGTCCTGGCAGCAATAGTCATTACCACAAAAATCGCGGTCAGACTAAGTAAAATTCTTTTCATAAGGAATTTTATTTATTAATTAATAAAAATTAGTTAGTTAGTTCTTTATCACTTTGCGCACCACCTTGCCGCTTCTGACAATGTAGACGCCCTTCTCCAATCTTTCAAAAAACTCGGATGCCGGCACCGAAGAATCGACGGCAAGCACCCTCATTCCCTCCAGATTGAACACCTCAACCATCGACGAGCCATTGTCGGACTCAACCGAGCCTACTCCATCGGTGGAGAAATGCACATATTGAGGTGTGCATTGCGTTGAAGCGCCTGTCGACGCATCGGCGTCCTTAGGCAATGCGTTCTGCTGACGTCTGCCGCCAACCACCAT
>OKWD01000049.1_pt1 | contig 19394 bp, 20 predicted proteins | sample 1607011 | NCBI WGS metagenome assembly OKWD01 (sample SAMN04414077, study PRJEB24778) | human gut metagenome | material: faecal | host: Homo sapiens | reverse complement strand
ATGTACATGTAGATGTCTCCGTCAAACTCCAGACGGAAGTCGCCCGTACCGTTCCACAGGCCGTTTCCGGTATATTGCACATAGCCTTCGGTCTCCGCGATTTCCTCTCTTATCTCCATGCTGTTGAAGTTGGCAAAGCCTGTCTTATCCACATTCTCGAAGCGAACCTTCAGCGTGCCGGCCTTGGCACAGCGGTAGAAGAATGTCAGATACACAGGCAGAGCCTCTTTCTGCCCCTCGTCATTGGTCGGGAACGTGGGCACATAGCGCAGGTTGCCGTGTTTCTGCAGTATGTACTTGTTGCGTATGCGTACCACCGTACGCCCCATGTCGGTGACCACGCTTGCGCCGTCGCCTTTCTTGGAGAGCACGTTGCCGTTGGCCCATATCCACTTGTTGCCGACAAGGAAGAACACGGTCTCGTTCTCGGAGTTCCATTTCTCCAGTCCCGATGTGAACGTGGGGTTGTTCAGATAGCCTTTCTCGCTCAGGAAGTCGTTCCGCACGCTGTCGATGGCACTCTGCACCTTGCCCTCCGTTATCTCCAGTTTGGTCTTGATGTCCTCGCCGGTGGAGAGCAGGAATGTGCCGCGCAGGTACACGTTGTCGGCATACAGGCCGTTGCCCTTCGGCTGGTTATCCAGTGGAAAGCGGTCGTCCTTGATGTCGTTAAGGTTGCCGAGCCTTGCACGCAGGGCGTTGTCAAAGTTCTTGGCGTTCACTCCGTCCAGCACGTCCACTCTCGGGTGGCCGTCCTCCGAGGCGGAGATGAGGACGAGGTTCTGGCGGTTCGCCGTCTCGGTGTTGCCCATAAGCACACACTCGTCGCCCTCTTCGGGCTGTGCGGTCTCAAACTCGGATTTCTCCACAAGTATGCCACCATTCGCGATGCCGGCCACTTCCACCCAGTAGGCTTTCTGCGACGTGCCGGTGAACACCTGGCAGCGCATCAGGTCGTGCGCCACGAAGGTGTTCTCCTGCTCGAAGGTGATGTGCCAGTAGTCGCCCTGCTCCCGCACCGTCTTTATCTTGCCGTTGGCCGCGCTGACGCAAATCTGTCCGCCCACGCTGCGCACCTTGTTTATCAGCAGTTCAAAGACATTCATCACGCGCCTCACGGTTATCTTGTCAACTATCAGGTGCGACAGCAGGTCCTCGTCAAGGCCGATTTGCCAGCCGTTGCCTGTCATGCCACTGCCGCCATAGTTGGCACTGCGCAACAGTTCGCGCACCACAAGGGTGAGCAATTCGGCATTGCCCTTGCCATCGATGCGCCCATTCTCTTCCAGTCCGATACCGATGCCTTCCTCGAAAGTGATTTTCTTCTTCGCACGATCGTTGCGTTTCTTGCTGATGAACTCCTGCTGGCTCCGTCTTGCGGAGAACAGGTTATTATCAGTCGGCTGCGTGTCGTCCCATGAGCGTATGATGTCGGGCAAAGCTGCGCCCTCCGTCCTGGACTTGGTATAGTTCTTCAGCTCTCCGATGCTGTCGTTCACCTTGTCAAGTGCGCCGGTCTGCAGGGCGTCGCTGATTTCAAGGTCCATCTGGCTTGGCAGGTTCACCTTGCGCGTTATCTTGGTGATACGGCTCTGCCGGTAGCCGTTCTCCGGGAAATACTTGTCGCTTACAAGCCGGACACGCCTGCCGACATGGAGCACGGCATTGTTCTCCTCCACCCACACATGGTCGGTCGGAGCCTTATAGACGCTGATGTCCTTCCAGTGCTCGGCATTGTACTTCTCCACCGCATTCAGGAACTCCTCCTCCGCTATCGGGTAGTACTCGTCGGGCATGCGCACGTTCCACAGGATATAGTGGTCGCCCACTTTGGGCACGAGCTTTCCTCCGGGCAACTGGGTGTCGTCGTCATACGGCCAGATGGTGATTATCTCGAACTCGCGTGTCTTGCTATCGAAGTTCACCTCGAAATAGTGGTCGTCATCGGTACCGAGCCCGGCAAGATCACCGTCCTGGAACGAGACGCGCTTGGTCTCGCCTGCCAGTTCATAGTCGTTGGGATCGAAGTTCAGCGTGTCGTCCCTGAAGTAGTAGATAGTGAACGCGTTGCCGTCATCGTCCTTGACATTCTCGCTGCGCACACCACTCACCTCACCGGTGCGTCTTGGATAGATGCCGCTGAACGCGTCTTTCTCGTAGTGGTCATAGATGCCGTACTCATCAGTGTGCAGTTCCACATACTGACGACCACCGGGCAGCATCAGACGGCTGTGCCCGTATTTCTCCGCATCAATGTTGCGGGTACTGCCTATCGGAAACAGGCGCGTGTAGAACTTGCTGGTGTTGCCGGTGTCACGTTCAAGGCTCGTCAGTCCCCTACCGTAACCCAATGTTATTTCCGCTCCGTGCTCGCATCTGCAGATGTTCACGGTCTGCCCTTCCACCCACCACTCGGCACTGCCGCCCACTTTCTCGGCTATCTCCTTCAGCGCCTCGTCGCAGTACTTGCCCTCGTAGTCGATGACAATGAGGTCGGTGCCGTCCACCTGCCCCACCTTCCAGTCGGTGGTGTGCCCCATGCCGTTGTTGATGCACTTCACCACCATCGCCGCATGCTCTCTCGGAGTGGCGGTGAGGGTGAACACGGGCTCGGCATTGTTGTCTGTGGTCTCCAGCACGAGGAAACGCTTTATCAGGCTCTCGATGCCGTAAAATTTAACGTCATACGACCACTCGCCATCGCTCTTCTGGGCAGGGGCGTATTTCTCGGTGAGCCAGTAGCGCTCGCCCTCAAAGTCCACATAGTCGTTCACATCGAGGGGTATGTGCTCGTAATGGGTGAAGGAGAGCGTCAGCACGTTGTCGCCCTGAACCTCCTTCTGCTGGGTGCTGCCGTCACCGGGCGAGATGTCCGTCCGGGCGGTGCCGTATTTGTCGTATATCGTCAGAACCATATAGGAATGCTGTTTGAATGTCATTAGATGATGGGGACAGGCTCGCGGAACTTCACCTTGAACTTGCCGGCGTTCACACCCTCCTTCCACAGGTAGGTGAGCGGTGTGAACTTGGGCTCTCGCTGTATTTCACATGCAGGGTAAGGTCAAGCTGCGTGAATACGATGTCCAGCCAGCCGCCCTTGCCCTGTTTCAGGAAATTGATGAACGAGAAGTATTTACGCAGCCAACCCGCCTGTGTCTTGTCATACAGGGCGAAGTTGAGCGTGATGTCCCTCGGCTCGTTTCTCGGTGTAAGCGTGGCGGAGTATTTCTCGCCCTGCTCCTCGCGTATGTTCACGGCGGTGTCCTTCTTCGTCTTGCTCGGTGTGAGTATGGCGGTGAGGTTATCCATGCCGCCACGTTTGTCCTCGACGAGGAACACGCTGTATTCTTTCCAGATGTCGGTGCCGTTCACCAGCACCAGCCCTCCAAGTATCTTGTCCATGTCATTTTTACTTTTAGTCCGTCCCTTACTATTTTTCTGATGTCCTCCTTTATCTCGCCAAGATGCCCCGCGCTCGTGCCGGTGTTCTCGGCAATCCGGGCAAGGTGGCTCTCGGCAAGGTTCATGCGGTCGGCCACGGTCTCCAGACGCTCGTCCATGCTTGACCAGTGCTGCAGTCCGCTGGTGAACATGCCTCCAGTTTCGTGCCCTGGTCCTGCGTCATGGCGGTAAAGCTCCGGACTTCGCGCTCTGGCTGGTACCGCCCGTGTCCTCGTAGCCGGTGACCTTCGCCCACTCGTCCCTGCGTTTCAGCCCTTCCGCCACTATCTCGTCATAGCGGCGGTTGAAGTCCTCGATGTCCTTTTCCGTCAGCTCGCCGTTCTTGTCGGAGATAAGCTGTGCCCAGTCATCGTACAACTGCTTCAGCTCACCGTTGATGAGGTCTTCCATGGAATAGCTCAGCAGGGCTTTCTGCATGTCCGTGGCGAAGTCCTCGGCAAAGTCCTTGGAGGTTTTCTTCATGTCCATCAGGTTGGAGATGAAGCTGTCCTTCATGCTGTCGAAACTTATCTGGGTGATGGTCTCGCGCCAGCTGTCGGTCAGTTCCTCTATCTTTCCTGCCTGGTCCGCGTAGTCCTGCAGCTTGTCCAGCACATCATTTCCATAACCGCCCTTGCCGGTGTTCTTGATGTACTCGGCTATATCCACATTGGAGAGGAGTTTCTTCATCTCCTCCGGTGTAAGGCTCCAGATGCTGCCGTCGAAGTTCTCCTTCACGTTCTGCCTTATCCATGCCGTCTGATCATCTGAAAAGCCGTTCCAGTAGTAGTTCCAGCTGTGATGGTGCTTCCAGTAGCCTGCCTGTGCCTGCGCGATGCCCAGGTAGTTGGCGTGGTCTCCTCCTGGTTGCGCTTGGCCTGCTCGTAGGCATCGGTGGCTTTCTGACCGTAGCTTTTCTCCATCACATCGGTCAGGTCCTCGATGGCGTTCTGCAGGAGTTCCGTGCGCTCGGTCAGATTCTCTATGGTCTTCTTCACCTCTTTCTCGTTGCCGTTCAGACCGAAGAGGTCGTCTATGCCGAACCACCCGGCAATGCCGCTGAGCAGCCCCTGCACGATGTTGCCCACGTCCTTGATGACATCGATGATGATTTCGGGAAGTTCCTCCACCACCTTGTTTATCGTGTCGGCCACCTTGTCAAGCAGGTCGTTGATAAAGCCTTTCGGGTCATCGCCCAACGCGTCGAGTATTTGGAGTATGGCACCGACGATGCCGCCCACCTTTCCGCCCAGCTCGCCCAACGACTTGCCGATGCCGTCAGAGCCTTTGGAAAGCGAGGTGATAAGTTTGGTGATGCCGTTGGCAAAGCCGTACAGTGAGCCGTCCGACATCTCGTTCAGGTAGCTGGTGAAGTTCTTGATGCCCTGCGCCGCCGCGTTGGTGTTGTCGGTGAGGGTTTTCCGTGCCTTGTCGCTGGCCTCCTGCGCCTCGTTCTGTGATGCTGCCGTCGCATCGACCTTGCCCTGCGCTATGTCCACCGCTTTCTGTGCGATTTCCTTTGAGGCATCGTCGGTGGCATCGGCAAGGTCTTGCTGCGCCTGTTCCAAATCGGTCACGGCCTGCGTGTGGGCGTCGGTCTTATCACGGAGCGTGCGCACGCTGTCCTGGTAGGTCTTCACGTTCTCGGCGATTGTGCCCCATATCTTGAAGTTGAAGGCGCTGGTGCTGTTGCCACCGGTCTCGTCCTTCAGTTTCGCCTGCAGGTCGGTATATACCTTCTTGTTTTCCGCCGAGAGCTTCTTGAACTCGGAGGTCTGCATGTACTCCTCTATCTTGGCGAGTGTCTCTTTCGCAATGTCTTTGAGCACGTTGCCGACACCCTCGAAAGTGGTGCTCCAGTCTATGTTCAAGGCAAGGTTCTGGGCATTGGTCTGGCTGACGGCAGCGTCACGCTCCTTTTCGAGCTTGCGGACTTGCCACCGCTTCTCCTCAGCCGTGCCGTCGCCCTCGTTCACCTCGCGTATCTTCTCGGCGTATTCCTTGGCGATGGCGTATTTCTGCTCCTGGAGTGTGCCATACTCGCGCAGGTAGTCCACCATGGCCTGGAGTTCGTTCTTCAGGGATTCCTTGTCGATTTCCTCCAGCCCCTTACGCTGTTCCTCCTGTGCCAGCCGTAGCCGTTCCTCAAGGGCTTTGCCCTGCTCCTCCGTGAGATTTCCACCCTGCGCATCGCGCCACTTGGCCTCTTGCGCCTTTATCTCGGATTCCTCTTTCTGGTAGTTGAATTTTATCTGCCGGATTCGCTTGGCACTGCCCTCAGCCATCTGGTCGATGCTTTCCTGCTCGTTCTCCTGACGGAGCCGCGCAAGTTCTTCGGCACGTTTCTGTTCGGCAGCTTTCTCACGCTCCAACTCTTTCTGCCTGCCCTTGTCACCGTTTCCACCGGTCGGTTTGTGTTCGGGCTTGGAATGGCCACCGATATTGCTGTTCTTGCCTATCTCGCCCATTTCCTTGGTCAAGTCCTCCGCCTGTTTGAGCAGGTCGTCACGGAGTTTCTCGGCATCGGCGATGGCCAGTTCCTTGTTCTTCTCGTTTTTCTCCTTGATGATGGCCGACGCGTCTATCTGGCCGTTGGTCTCTCCTTGCACAAAATAGAGGAGGGACTTCTTGAACCATCCCATGGAGCCATCGACATCATCGGCATCTGTCGCCTTCAGCTTGTTCACCTTGTCATCGGCTTCCACTGCCTTGTTGACCAGTGCCTGTGCCTTGGCCTGCAGGAAGAGCATCTGGATATAGTCAGCCGCTTTCTGCGTGAGGACATCGTACCACTCGGCAACGGTGTCGTAGTAGCCGAAAGCCTCGCCGTACTTGCGGTTCAGTTCTTCGGTCTTCTTCTTTTCCTCCTCCTTACTGCCGGTGAACTCCTTCAGCTCGCGAATGGTGTTGTTTATCTCGAAACGGGTTTTTATCATCTGCGCCCTGCCCTCGCTCTCCACCTCAATGAGTTCCTGCGCTTTCTGCCGTGCCTCTTCCTGCGTGTCGCTGTATTTGTTGAACAGGACAATCAGACCGGTAATGACGGCAGACAAGCCCAGCGTGAGGGTCGCCATGAGTGCAGATGCCGCCGCAGTGGAAATGCCGAGTGCCGCTGCCAATCTGGTATTGGCAGCCGTCAGCAGGTTCTTCATCTTCACCACCGTCACCAGACGGAACGCGGAGTCTTTGTTCAGGGTGTTGAACACCTGCTGCAGACCCATCGTGACGGCCATGACGGACTGCACCCGCGCCTGTATCTTGGCGAGGTTCTCGTTCTCGGAGGCGAACAGCGACACGGCACCGGTAGCGGCGGTGAACATGCCGGACAGACCGCTGATGCCGGACATGAAACCCTGCAGGTTGGCATCATCGTTGGAGAGTATCTTAGTCTGGGTATGAAGGTCGGCAATGGTGTCGGACAGCAGAGCTGCCTTCTCCGCCATCTCGCGGTACTCTTCCGTGTCCTGCTTCCCCTCCAGTCGCATCTTGGCCATCGCGTTCTGCAACTCGCGCAACTGCATGGCCAGACGTTTGTTGCTCTCCCGGTTTTCCTCCTGCTCGCGTGTGAGGCTGGCGAGTATCAGCTTCTCTTCCTCCAGCGCTTTCTTGGCGGCGTTGAGTTCGGCAAGAGCTGCGGACTGGGCGTTGCCGGGGGCTGCGTTCTTGTAGGCTTTCTCCAGTTCCTTGATACAGGACGTGGTGTACTTCACCAGGTCCTTGCTCTCGGCGATACGCTCGGCAAGGGTCTTCTGCGCCACAGCCGCCATGGTGCTGGACTCGGAGAGCTTGCCATGCTCCTTCTCCAAGTCGGACACGGCCTTTTCCGCCTGGCGGTGCTGTTTCTCCAGATAGACGAGTGTGTTCCGCTCCTCGTCCAGCACCTTACGGCAAGCCATGACATCGGCGGCAAGTTCCTTCTGGGCGGTACCGGGTTTCATGCCTGCAAGCTGCCGCTCCATACGGCCGAGGTCCGCGGACACTCCGTCAATGACCTTGTGCTGCTCGGCTATCTTGGCGTTCACCAGCTCGGCCGCTTTCTTGGCATTGTCGATGAGGGTGTCGATATGCGCGTTGGCATTGTCGATACCGTCACTCAGTTTGTCCTTCATCAGGAACTCTATCTCTACTGGCTTGCTCATGCTTTCAATTCAGTTTACTTTGAAAAAATCCTGCGATGTCCTCGGCTTCCTCCTCGGCGGTCTTGCCGCTGTCGGGTCTGCCGGCTTTCTTCTTGATGTAACGTGGGGCGTCGCACAACATCATGATGAGGGTCTGGTAGTTCACTCCGTGGAGTATGTAGTCCACGCTCCAGCCTGTGGCGCTGGCTATCTGCCACACGAATCCGAAAGGGCTATGGGAACCTTCATACTCGGTCCTTAACTCCCCTTCTTTCCTTGGCTCAGTCTCAGCTTCATCGGGTTCGTCCGTTCCGCGGATCTGATAATACTCATAAAAGGGTCTGTGCCCATCAGACGCTCGAACTGCTCGATGGCGGCTACCTGATACCGGTACGCCACGAAGTTGCGCACGAGCCATGCGGTCAGCCCCACAAACAGATGGCGGGATATATACCCCCTGCACACGGTGTAGGCGATGATGCGCGACAGGCGCTTGCCGTGTCTGGCCATGAAACGCATCTGCTCCAGCTTGGGCAGTGTCCGCACCTCCTCTGCCGTGGTGTCCATCTCCAGATACTGCCGCCCGATTTCTATCTGTCCTGCCAATGTGGGGCGCTTCATGGTGATGCGCACCTTCAGGGGTTTCTTGCGGAACGGCAGCCGTATGTCCTTAAACGGCACGGAGACACCCCTGTCAAGGAGTGCCTCCGCCGCTTCTTTTTCGATTGCTCGGTTCATGCGCTACTCCCCTGGTTTGGTATCGGCCACATCATAGGGAGCACTGCCGTCATCAGGCGCGTTCACCGTCAACTGGCACTCTATCTTGGAGACTTCGGTCAGGGTGAGCTTGCCACCAAGGTTGGCCATAAGGGTGGCACTCGGTATCGTCACGGTCTGACCGCTCTTCAGCTGAATCTCACACTTGTCACGGAGTTCCACAAGGTCGGTCGGGGCTTTCCAACCGGTATAGGCTCCTTGCGTGCCGACAAGCGTACCGCCAAGGGCGAGCTGGAGGTTCTCGTAGTCCAGCTGTATGAGGTTGAACGTGGGGGCTATCGTGCCGTTCTTCGTGACAAGAGTCAGCACGGGGGCACCGGGCACCTGCTCGGCTTCCACATCCACTTTCTCGGGCTTGGCTCCACCCCAGTCCCAGCTGCCCTTCTCTATATAGCCGACTGTCTTGTCACCAAACTTTACGACACCGATGCCGTACATGAATTTCTTACTTTCTGCCATATTTTTCTTGTTATGATTGTTAATACTGTGCCGGTCGCCACTCCGACAATAAAGGCGATGAGAAGCATCTTCCACGGATTTGAACTACGTTCCTTTTCCGTTCTGGCTTCATTCTTCTGCTGCTCCAATGCTTTCTTGTAGCTCGCCATCTGGCGCTCATAGTACTCGCACTGGCGTTGCAGACTGTCGCAAGTGGCATACACCACGATGATGCCACCTTTGTTCTGCACGGTTGCGCTGGCTCGTCCGTTCTTGGCTCGGTACTCTGCCTTTTCGGGCAGATTAGTCAGTTCCGCCAGAGGTATCTCCAGCTTGGCTTCCTCCTGTGGTACTGTCTCCGTCCATGTCTGACGCACCTCGCTCTGGAGGGTGTCCGCGGATACTTGTTTCACGCTTTCCTCCGTTGCCACGCTCGCTTTTCGGCTTGTCGCGCAGCCCGACAAGAACAGGGCAATCATCATGATGCTTGCAACTGTTCGCAGTGTCGATAGCCTTCCGAAGACGCGCCATCTCGCGTTTCGAGGCTTCGAGGTATCTTCTTGTCTCATTGAGTTCTTCCTTCAATGGTTTCACGATGTTCTCTACCAAGATACGGGTGGCATGCTCGGCGTTGTCCATACGCACCGTCTCGGCATCGGCTTCCGCCTTCATCGATTCCGCTTTCGCTTTCCTTATGGTAGCCCGCAGCGTGCATATTGCAACAATGGTAGCCACCAGACCTCCACCGAGGAGGACGTTCAGGACTTCGCTGATATTCATGCCATCCATATTTTTGTTATTGATAAATGCCTATTGACTTGAGCCACTTGGCGACATCAAAACTCGGACAGGCTTTGTTCACGCCCGGAAGGTCGCAATGACCTACAATCTTGATCTGCGGAAAACGCTGATGGAAGTTCCGCACATAGTCGGTCATCGCCTTCAGCTGTGCTGCCGTGCGCGTGTCCTTGGCGGTCTTGCCGTCCTTGGCCAAGCCTCCGGCATACACGATGTGTCGGCTCACGCTGTTGTAGCCCTTGGCACCGTTGGTCACTTCCCACGGATCGACCTCCGCATCCTCGTTGTTATCGACAAGGCGTTCCACCTTGCCGTCCAAGTGTATCAGGTCGGTATAGCCTACCTGCTTCCAGCCACGCCCACCCTTGCTTACTGGGTCAGTGTGCCAGTGGCGTATCTCCTTAGAGGTTACCTCACGGCCTCAGGGGTGGCTGTGCAGTGTAGAACTAAATACTTCATTCTCGCCATTACGCTTCTGCTTTATATCCGCTGGTCATTACGACACCTGCATCTGCCTTCTTGAACATGCAGACGAAGTAGTGGCGGAAGTTCACCTCGTTGCGCTGGTACTCAGGGTTGTTCTCGGCAGGACTCCAGTACATCTTGGTGGAGCCAGTAGCTTGAACACACGCTGTGTATAGAATGCAAAAGAGCAGTGGAAATCACCTGCGGTATCTCCCTTGTCGCCGACTGCCTTCTTCACTCCATTGGATGTGTAATAAGGGGTATTGGCAAATTCATAAATGTCAAAGCCGTAGAGCTTACCCACCTTGCCAGTGTTGCGGTCGATGTTGTACTGCTCCTTAAAACGCTGATCGGTCTCCAAGAGGTCGTTCACATGGTCGGTACACAATACGAGGCGACGGTTGGTGGTCGGAACGCCCAACTTGTCGAGGGCTGCCTTCATCGCAAGCAGGTCCTTGACGGTCATTTTGAGACGACCAGTAGCAGCATCACGTTCGCCGGTGGTGGTCAGCACTGGGGTCTTGGCTGTATTCTTCTGGGCGCAGAGCGCATGTGCTGCCTTGGCGAACTTGGCATCGTTGATGGCGTTTGAATGACTCTCCTTCACTCGGGCAATCTTGTCGTAGCTGATGGCGTACAACTCATCATCGGTGATAGGGGTCACCTTGGTCTGGAACTTGTCAAGCTTAATGGCGATGTCCTTGTCATCAAGTGCCTGCAAGGGGATTGGGTAGGTGGTGTTGTTGACAAGCACGTCAGGGTCAACGCCAACCTCCACCAAGTGAATCACATCATTGTCAACGATGCTTGAACTGTCGGGGATTCCATCAAGCCAAGTTCCTGCGAGAAACTCACGCAAGGACTTAACCAACTCTCCAGTCCAAATCTCCTTAAGCACGCCCTCGCGTGCCACGCCCACTGGCATTGCACCGCTCACGGCTAATGCGATGGCATTGGCACCTACTGCACCTGCCACGGGCGACACGCCCAAAGTCATACCGAACACGGCTCCTGTAAACGCATTGAACAGCAAAGCCGTAATCATGGTCAAAATTGTTTTCATTCTTTTTGTATTATTGGTTTGTACTAAAGTTCACACTCCATGCCGTACTCCTCTTTGTAGAGTCGCTTATACTCCTCGGGCTGCTCTTTGCGGAGTGTGAGGAGTTCAGCAGACGGTACATCGCTCAGTTTCTTGTATGTGGAAGGCTGCTGGGTTGGAGCTCCACCCTGGTGGCCGATAACGGCACTGAGCTTCATCTGTGGCGACATGGCAGAGATGATGCGCTCCAACTTCTCCTGGCCAATTTCCTTGCCGAGGTTGATGAACTCGTCCTTCTTGTCTGTGGCGATACGCTTCTCGCCGACTGCTTTCTCCACAACGGCAGTGATACTGGCAAGCGTGAGGGTCTCCTTCTCCTTCTGGAGTCTCTCGTTCTCTTGCTTAGCGGCATTCAGCTCGTTGAGCTTGGCGGTGATCTCCGCATCAGTCGCCGTTTCCGGCAAGCCCAACTGCAGGGCATACTGTTTCTGTTCCATTTGTTTTTGATTATTATTGTTCAACATTGGCAAGGGACACTCGCTGTCCTTGCGAGAGTAATCTTCTTGCCGTCCTTCTGCAGCACGATGGCATCATCATTGGCTCCAATGTCCACCAAGCTAACCTCAAACAGTTTGCTCTTGGTGACGGTAGGACTGGTCTGACCCTGCACAAGCAGTTCGGGGTCCTCACTTGTCTCCAGAATGTCAAGCCCTGCGCTCACCATCTTCAGACTGCCGAACTCATACTGCTTCTTACAGCGTGTGGATAGTTCGGATGCTTCGTCAAACATCAATTCGCCGGTCACTTCACCATCCTCCACCTTCAAGTCTTTCACATAGCCTATCACATTACCACGCTCGTGCATATACAGCAGGACGGGGTTGCGCTGATACTGCTCCACGTTCATGCCAGCTGTCAGCACTCTTGTGCCGTAGCTGTTCAGGCTGTCGTTGGTTATTCTTACGCGTTTTCCTTTACTCATATCATTGTCGTTTTCTGGGCAGCATTGCCCGATTCGCAGTGCAATATTACGAGGTAATTGTCTGTCCGCCAAAAAAGTGTGCAATGGTTGCACACTTCTATGAAACCATTGCACACTTTTTTGGAGAGCCACCGAAATCGTGGCACTTTTGCAGAAGGAATCGGGGCGTGGTATGCCCTGATGTGAACAAAAACCTTATCAACATGACAAAGGCAGATATTGAAAAAAAGAAATCGCTGGCACGCACGCTCTATCTTTCGGGCATGGAGCAGCAGGAGATTGCGGAGAAGGTGGACGTGTCGCGCGTCACCATATCCAAATGGTGCTCAGCCGAGGGGTGGAAAGAGGCTCGTGCCGCCAAGAACATCACACGCCCTGAACTGGTGAACAAACTGTTGCTCACCATCGACACACTCATTACACAAGTGAATGGTTCTGACGACCCTGCACTCATTGCAGGACTTGGCGACAAGCTGGCTAAACTCTCGTCGGTCATTGAGAAGCTCGACAAGAAGGCTAATGTGGTGGATGCCATCGAGGTGTTCATGGCGTTCTCCAAGTGGCTGGAGTACCGCTCGCAGACAGACCCAGAGGTGACTCCCGAACTGATGCGTGTAATCAACAAGTACCAGGACATGTACATCACAGAACAGATGGGCATAAAATAGTGGAGGCAGCCTATGGCAACAGCAGCGGAAAAGAAAAAGGCATACGAGGAGTGGAAAGAGCGATGCCGGCAAGTGCAAGCCATTACGGACACGTCACTCCTGAAAAGTGAAACGCCAGTAGAAAGGGACATGCGTATCAAACGCTTGCTCAACAACTACGCAGCGTTCTGCGAGTATTACTTTCCCCACTTCCTGCAATTGCGTGACAAGACGACCGGCGAGGTCATACGCACCATTCACAACGCTCCGTTCCACAACGAAGCTGCACGCAAGGTCCGAAACACGCCCGACTTGAAGGCTGTATTCATGTGGCCACGCGGTCACGCCAAATCGACCCACCTTGATGTATTCACGCCGCTCTGGTTGATGTTCCAACCGAAGCGGCTTATCAACTTTATGGTGGTTGTCGGGAAGTCGGAGGACAATGCCGACCGACTGCTTGGAGATATTCAAGCGGAACTGGAATACAACCAGCGTCTCATTGCCGACTTCGGACAGCAGAAGAACGACGGCGGATGGCAGGAGGGCGAGTTCAAGACAAAGAGCGGTGTGAAGTTCCTTGCCTGCGGTCGTGGACAGTCGCCTCGTGGTCTGCGTGACCGTGAATCCCGTCCTGACTACATCGTCATTGATGACCTTGACGACGATCAGCTTTGCAAGAACGACAAACTCGTACACGACCTCACCGACTGGGTGAAGGAGGCTCTCTTTGGTGCGCTTGATGTGGGCCGTGGACGCTTCATTATGGTGGGCAACCTCATCAGCAAGAACTCTGTGCTCTACAATCTCTCACGTACAAAGGGAGTGTTCCTTTCTAAAATCGTAGCGGTTGATCGTAACGGAGAACCGGTATGGAAAGAGAAATGGACCAAAGAGGAGGCGCAGGCTTACCGCGACTTCGTGGGCTATCGTGCCTGGGAGAAGGAGATGATGCACAACCCTATCGTGGACGGTACGATCTTCCGTGCGGATTGGATTCGATACAAGCGTTTGCCAAAGCTCGAAAAGTACGACATGATTGTGTGCTATACCGACCCGTCGTTCAAATCGACAACCTCCAACGACTACAAGGCGAGCCGCGTTTGGGGAAAGATTGGCTCGGAACTGCATCTCATAGACAGTTTCGTGCGCCAGGCAACAGTCAGCGAGATGGTTCGATGGCTATACGACCTCTACGAGCGTACACGCGACACGGTGGCTATTCAGTTCTTCATGGAAGCGAACTTCATGCAGGATGTGATTTTGGACGAGTTTGCCGTGGAAGGTGAGCTGCGTGGCTACCAGCTACCCATCATGCCCGACAAGCGAAAGAAGCCAGACAAAATCCAGCGTATCGAGGCGGTCAGTCCTCTTTGGGAACGTGGCTTTGTCTGGTACAACGAGCGCAAGAAGGAAGACCCCGATATGCAGGTGGGCATAGAACAGACGTTGGCGTTGGAGCGTGGCAGCCGTGTGCATGACGATGCGCCTGACGCTGATGAAGGCGCTATATGGATACTCCAGCGCAATACAAGACAGGAAAGTTTCAAACCGGTGTTCGGCAAAAGACCGACCGCCAAAAACATTTGGTAACAATTGGTGTGCAAACGAGAGCAGAGACAAAATTCATTTTGACTCTGCCGAGTGCAGCCAGCAATCTACAAAGTGAATGATACAAGTAATAAAGGACATTATCTGGGGATGGCAGTGCAAGCGTGCCATCAAGAAAGCCAACAAGCTCTCCAAGCTGCTTGGCATGAAGTATTATGTGATTTACATGAACGGCTCGCTGAAGGTCGTACCGAAACGCACCATCCGCGAACTGGTTGCCAAGCACCGCTTCCGTAAGGGTGTAAAGGTTGCCGACATCGAGCGTCGTGCCATTTATGTGACGCATTAGGAAGGAGGCTTACGATGTTTATCACGGAAGAGGACTACAGAGTGGTCATAGGCGAAAATGCGCTGAAGGTCGTGTCGCAGGCATCGCAGGAGATACGCGACAATGCGGAACTGGAGGCTTGCGAGGAGATTGCCGGCTACCTCAGACCAAAATACGACACGGAAGCGGTGTTCTCGGCTGAAGGCGGAAACCGCAACCGTTTGGTAGTAATGTATGCCGCCGACATTGCGCTCTATCACATGATTGCCGCTATGCCCCAAAAGATGGGCAGCGAAATACGCAAGGAGCGCTACGAGCGTGCCATAAAGTGGCTGGAAGGCGTACAAGCCGGAAAAATCATCCCCGACCTGCCGCTCAACACCGACGAGGACGGCACACCGACTGGCGACTTGCTCATATTCGGTTCACAGAAACAATTACGACATAACTGGTAACGCTATGGATATAAAGAACTTTTTCAGCGGTATGTTCGGAGGTGGCAGTCAAAATATACTGCACACGCCAAACGGGGACTTCAACCTTGCGAAGTCGTCTGACCGCAAGCGCATAAAGAAGATGGTCATCGAACTGCAACGCACCACCGATGCGCTTACACGCAGGGACATTGCCGACTGGCGCAACGCCTGGCAGATGGCTATAAATGTGGACAGCCCGAACCGCCAACGTCTCTACGACATATACCGCGATGTGGATATTGACCTTCACCTATCGGGCTGTGTGCGTCAGCGTGTAGGGTTCGTAATGGCGAAGTCCTTCAAACTGGTCGATGCAAAGGGTAATGAGAACGAGGAGGCACACCACTATTTCGACCAGGCTTGGTTCAAGCAAATGCTCGAATATGCGCTTGCCGCCAATCTCTGGGGACACTCGCTCATCGAACTTGGCGACCTCACCACCGATGGCGACGGATGTCCTTGCTATACGGATGTGAAGCTCATTCCACGGAAGCATGTTATTCCGGAATACGGCCGTGTGATTCAACAGCTCGGGCAGGACTGGACTACGGGCATCGACTACCGCTCAGCCCCATTCTCTGACTGGCTCATTGAAGCCGGACGACCTGACGACCTCGGTCTGTATCTGAAGGCTGCCACGCAGACCATTCCGAAGAAAAACATGTTGGCATTCTGGGATTCCTTCGGCGAGATTTTCGGTATGCCGATGCGTATTGCACGCACCACCTCACGCGACCCCAAGGAGATGGGACGACTTGAACAGATGCTCAAGGGTGCCGGAGCAAGCCAATACATGGTGGCTGGGCAGGACACGGAGATTGAATTTGTGGAGAGTGGCAAGGGCGATGCCTTCAATGTCTATGACAAACGCATCGATCGCGCCAACTCGGAACTGTCAAAGCTCATCATCGGGCAGACCATGACCATTGAGGACGGCAGCAGCCTCTCGCAGTCGGAAACGCATCTGGAGGTGTTCGAGAACTTGGTGGAGAGCGACTGCACCATGCTGCGCGACATCGTGAACAACCAGCTTATTCCCCGAATGGTGAAGCACGGCTTCCCTGTCAAGGGGCTGCGCTTTGAGTGGGACGATGCGGTGGACTATACTCCGGAGCAGCAGGTGGCATACGAGACGATGATTGCAGACCGCTACGAGGTGGACCCGACATACTTTGCGGAGAAATACAGCATGCCTGTCGGGGAGCGACGCAATGCACAGCCTATGCTCCCGACTGGAGGGGACGATGATGATGACGACGAGGGCAACAACGAGCCGGACGAAAAGAACAAGAAGAAACATCAGCAAAACGTACACGGCAGTTTTTTCGACTGAGCCCCACCGATTATGTGGGGCTGCACCAACGCTATGCCCGACTGTTAGGCGATGATCCACAAACTTTGTCGCTGTCTAAGGAGCGCGAAGAAGAGATACGCAAGCAGCTCTCTGAACTGTTCGACGGAATGATGAACACGCTCTACTCGTTGGAGGGTTCGCAATTCCGCATCGAGGTGCTGGCAGAGCCGAAAATCCAGAAGTTCATCGATGCCCATGCCAGTGTGCTGGACTCCACTTTCAAAAAAGTGGAAATGTCCGATGCCATGCGCAAGCGACTCCAGCGGTCTGACTACATCTTCTCCGGCATGAAAACGTTCCATGAGTTGAACGAGGCGTTCCCGTCCCTGCTCGACGAGAACGGTGAACGAAAGACGTTCGAAGCCTTTTTGAACGACGTTCGGAAGATTGACAAGACCTACAACTCCAACTACCTCCGCGCTGAGTACAACTTCGTGCTGTCATCTGTGGAGATGGCAGCCAAGTGGGAGCGGTTCTCTGAGGATGGCGACCGCTACAATCTCCAGTACCGCACGGCTGGCGATGGCAAGGTGCGCCCGGAACACGCTGCGCTTAACGGTGTGACACTGCCACCCTCTGACCCTTTCTGGGAGGAATACTATCCGCCCAACGGATGGAACTGCCGATGTACGGTGGTGCAAGTACGCAAGTCGAAATACCCTGCCACACCGCACGACGAGGCGATGGCACTGGGTGAAGAGGCTCTGCAACGCGACACTAAAGGCATCTTCCATTTTAACCCCGGCAAGGAGGATAAGACCGTGCCCGACTACTAACCCCTACACCATTCGTCGGTGCAGGGACTGCGACATCGCAAAAGGGAAAATCAAGTTGGCGAAGTTCATTCCCGAAAATGAGTTGTGTGCTGCGTGCAAGCTACTTCGGTGCATCAAAGATGTTCAAAATGAGCACATCGAAAAGAATCGTTCCTTATATGGCAAACTCATCAAAGATGATAAATATAAAGATGTTGACTTTGATGAAAAGAACGGGGGCTTAAAAGCCACCCATATTGGGCACAACTTAGACAAAGACAAAGGCTGGTATGAAACCACAATACAAGATGTTGGATATAAACATGGACATTCTGTTATTTTAGAGGACGAGCCACAGAATGTGTATAAAGGGAAGAGTTGCGAGGGACTTTGGATGATCTTAAATTCGAGGTCGCCGGTGCAGAAAGTGGCACATCTAATAATATTAGAAATGCTCTCAAACATTGTGCATCTAAACCAGAATCAAAAATCGCAGTTTTATTCTTCCCTAACGGCAATTTCTCAGCGGAGAACTTCCAAGCTGGTCTTGCTAAATTCAATGGTCTCAAGGGAACATCCCAGTATAAGAAGTTTGATTTGATTTACTGCATACAAGGAGAAGAGATAGTACAAATAAAAAAGCCAAGTTAGAAAACTTGGCTGGAACGAGAGCGGGTCTCTAAAGGTTACCCCATCCCTCGCATTGCAAAGGTAATAACAAATTTTCAAAACACAACAAGTTATGAACAAAATTTTCTCATTTCTAAAGAAAAGCAACCGCTACAAGCATCTAATCGGCGGTTTGCTGGTCGGTCTGTGCGCATTGTCGCCATGGGCTGCCATCTATTCTGCCATCATCGCAGCCTCATGTCTCGAACTCAAAGACAAACTTCACGGCTGTCCTTGGGACTGGATTGACTGGGCTTGCACAGTGCTCGGAGGCTTCATTGCAATGTTATTTTGGCTCATTGTGTAATATTCATTCATCTTTTGCACAGAGAATGAGTAACTTTGCAAACTGGTAGAGTTTCCCAAAGGCCGTGTGGTCTATCGCGGGTACAACAATGCGAACGCGAATGGCGGTGTCTCGAATGCGAATGCGAATAACGATGCCTCGAATGCGAATGCGAATGTCGCTCGCGCCTGGAAATCTAACTAATCGGCGTACAACGATGGGGACGTGTCCCTAATGTGGAGCCGAGGGAAACGAGCCACAGCAAAAGCACCTATATTCAAGGTGGAAAGCTGAAACATCAAGTGTCGGGCAATAGAGTTTGGTAGGTCGGTAACGATTCGAAGAAGTTTGGCCCGGGGAAAGGAAGGCCCTTATCTTCCATCACAAAAAAAGACCATGCACAGAGAAGGCTATATCATGCAAGAGATAACGTCCTACGGCAATATGTCGGAGGCGTTTGACCGTGTACTGCGTGGGACAAAACGAAAGAGATGCCGTCAAGGACGCTATCTGCTCGCACACCGCGAGGAGGTGATTGCAGAATTGACTGCCAAACTTTCCGATGGTTCCTTTCGACTCGGCAACTATCATGAACGCATCATCTGTGAGAATGGCAAAGTAAGACACCTGCAGATTATATCCATGTACGACCGCATCGCAGTGTATGCCGTGATGAACGTGGTGGACCAACATCTGCATAAGCGTTTTATCAGGACGACTGGAGCAAGTATCAAGAAGCGTGGCACACATGATCTCCGCAAGTGCATGCAATTGGACATGGAACGTGACCCAGAGGGCACACGCTACTGCTACGAGTTCGACATCAAGCATTTCTATGACAATACTAAGCCTGAGTTTGTCATGTGGTGCTACCGCAGAGTATTCAAAGACAAGACCCTGCTGTCGCTCCTGGATCATTTTCTTCATCTCCTTCCGGAGGGCATCAGCTTCGGGTTGCGAAGCTCACAGGCTTCTGGCAATCTCTTGTTGTCCGAGTACCTTGACCATTATCTGAAGGACAAATACGGCATCCGCCATTTCTACCGTTATTGTGATGACGGCAGAGTGCTCTGTGGCAACAAGCAAGAAAATTGGCTGGCACACGGCATTGTACATGAGCAAGTCGAAAAAATAGACCTTGAAATCAAGAAGAACGAAAGGGTATTCCCATCAGCGCAAGGAATCGACTTCTTGGGGTATGTGACATTCAACGGATCATACTCTCTACTGCGCAAGCGTGTCAAGAAGAAGTATGCAAGGAAACTAC
>OKWD01000047.1_pt1 | contig 19900 bp, 26 predicted proteins | sample 1607011 | NCBI WGS metagenome assembly OKWD01 (sample SAMN04414077, study PRJEB24778) | human gut metagenome | material: faecal | host: Homo sapiens | reverse complement strand
TTATGAAGCGCCCTGCGGCCTATGCCAGTGGCTATGAAAATATCCCGGGAGAGGAACAGAACCGGGCAAAACAGCTTTGCTGGGAATATAACCGGACAGCTCCGAAGGAACAGCAGAAGCGGCGGGAAATCTTACAGGAGCTTTTGGGAACCTGTCATCCGATGACAGGCATTGAACCGGATTTTCACTGCGATTACGGATTTAATATTCATACCCACGGACTTACAGTCATCAATTATAACTGTGTCATTCTGGATACCTCACCCGTCAATATCGGTGCGGGTGCATTTATCGCGCCCGGCGTCTGTCTGGCCTGCTCCGGACATGCGGTTGACCTGGGACAGCGCAGTCAGGGAATCGGTACTTCTGCACCCATCACGCTGGAAGAAAATGTATGGATCGGGGCGAATACCACAGTCTGCGGCGGTGTGACTATCGGAGCAGGATCTGTGATTGGAGCCGGAAGTGTAGTCACTCATGATATTCCGGCGGGAGTGATTGCAGCAGGCGTTCCCTGCCGGGTGATCCGTCCCATTACGGAGAAAGATAAGATCGGCCGGAGGACATTCTTTTCTAAAAAAGATGACGATAGCCCCACTCTTATGTTATTATGGTGGAAAATAATACAAAGGAGTGGGGAGAATATGTTTACAAAAAGGAGTTGGGAATCCTTTTATTCCGGTCTCATATGGTGGGACTGGTATTTATGGTGTTCCCGGTTATTTATTTCTGCGGTGCGACAAAGGAGAAGCAGATCCTGCCGCCGCTTATCATGTTTCTGCTAGGTCTGGTGATCTTCGTGATTAGTGTTTCACTTTTCTGTCAAATACCACAAGGAGAAAACGAAATACACCAAGTATAAGATCGACAAGTCTCTGACCTACACATTCACCTTAACTTACGGGGATAAGGTGGAGACCGTCACGGATTTTTCCCAGATCGAATATGCCATCAAGTGGCTGGCGAAATACCGGACGGGCCATGTGGAGATCGCAGTCACGCCTACTATGGGAAGCCTGAAAAAGTTCTACATCTGCTACACCGACAAAGATCCGTACATTCACATGCTGATCGAGCAGGAGAGAGAAGACGGCGTGGGATATTGGGAAGAACGGGGAGATTCTTACAAGATTCCCATTATGACACTCGAGCGGCTCTATGTGAAACATAAGATGATTTCGTTTGATTACCTGAACCGCAGGGAGACTGGTGTGGATGCAAGGGAGGGACTGATCTTATGATGCAGCGCTGGCGGGAAAAATTAAAATACATAGAGGCTGGTCTGATCGTTACCTCACTTATCATGTTTGTAGTATCCTTATTTGTGGATTATGAAAATACCGGATTAGAGGCTGCGATACTTATCATCGGAACGGCGGTAATTTCTGTTATAGCAGAGAAAATCAATAAAAAAGAAATCGAGAAAATGAAACGCCAGGAAGAGGAAGAACTGAAAGATATTGTCTGAGAATAAATCCTGTTTCCCAAAGGAAGAATGATTGACACGGAGGTTAGCGAGTGCTAACCTTAGGAAGAGATTTTGAAAACTTTGGGAGTGACAATATATGGATCTGGCATTCTGGCTGGCGATTGCAGCAGCGATCCTGTGCGTTGCTGTCGCCATTTACGGTGAAAGCAAAAAGGATAAAAAATAGGGAAAAGAATGACGCTTCAGCAATTAAAGTATGTAATAACGGTAGCAGAGACCGGCACCATCACGGAAGCAGCCAACAGGCTGTATGTTTCACAGCCCAGTTTGACCAACGCGATCCACGAGTTGGAAAAGGAAATGAATATTGTTATTTTCAACCGGACCAACAAGGGGATCACGCTTTCCAAAGAGGGAGATGACTTTTTGGGATATGCGAGACAGGTGCTGGAGCAGGCGGCGATCCTTGAGGATAAATACAAGGGAAATCCCGGGGGGCAAAAAACAGTTCTGCGTATCCACCCAGCATTATTCCTTTGCCGTCAACGCATTCGTGGACCTGATTAAACAGTACGGGCAGGAAGAATACGATTTCAGCCTGCGGGAGACACAGACCTATGAGATCATAGAAGATGTTGCGCATCTGCGCAGCGAGATCGGAATCCTGTTTTGAATGATTTCAATGAAGCGGTACTCAGCAAGCTGTTGAAATCCCATGATCTGGAATTCCACCAGTTGTTTGTTGCCAGTCCCCATGTATTTATCAGCAGAAAACATCCGCTGGCGGGTAACAGCATAATTACGAACGAAGAACTGGAAGAATACCCGTACCTGTCTTTTGAACAGGGAGAGCACAATTCCTTTTATTTTTCAGAGGAAATCTTCTCTGATTTTGAACGCAGGAAAAATATCCGTGTGCGGGACAGAGCAACACTGTTCAATCTGCTGATTGGCCTGAACGGTTACACCGTGTGCAGCGGCGTGATCGATAAAAAATTAAACGGAAAAGATATTATCGCCGTGCCACTGGCAGATGAGAGTGACATGCGGATCGGTTATATCACACACAGAAAAGGAATGCTCAGCAGACTGGGTACTACCTACCTGGAAGCACTGCAGAAGTATTTAGGATGAATGGGTTGTCCATAGCTTTAAACTATGGACAACCCTTATTTTTACGTATTTTGCGGATTTCATCATTTCTCTTATAATGAGGACAATTCAAAAAACGACAAAACAACAAAGAAATGGAGAGAATGACAATGAGCAATTTACAGACACCTTTTCGCTATGATTTCGTAGGAAGTTTTTTAAGACCGGAGAAGTTGAAGAAAGCAAGAAGACAGTTCAATGAAGGAAAGATCGATGCTGCGGCACTGAAGAAAGTGGAAGATGAAGCCATCACAGAGCTTGTGAGCAAGATCAAAGAGCTGGGCTATCATGTGATCACAGACGGTGAATTCCGCAGAGCCACCTGGCATCTGGATTTCATGTGGGGATTCGACGGCATCGGCCATACCCCTACCAAGACGGGACTTCCGTTCCACGGCGAGGCGGCATGGTGGATGATACCTATATTGTAGGCAAGATCGGACTGACCGGGGAGCATCCTTTTGTAGATCATTTTTAGTTTGTATAACTAAAATCTCAACTTTCCTTATTTTATGCGACTTGGCGGTATGCCTTGCCACTCTATATGTATCCTTTTCCCTTGTTTTTGCCCTTATGAGGTATCTACAAGGGAAAGTTTTTCTTATTCGATTTTATTCTCCAACCACCTTATCAAGTAGTCGGGCTGAGTTTCGCTTACCTTCTCGGTTAGCGTGTGCATAGACATTCATAGTGGTACTTACATCCGAGTGTCCAAGTAATTCCTGTACATCCTTTGGTGCTGCTCCATTTGAGAGCAGGTTTGTGGTATAAGTGTGTCGCAGGGTGTGGAAGTGGAAATTATCATCAAGCTCCGACAATCGTTTCCTTGCTGTCCTTAAAGCTGTCTCAACCGTTGCAGGGGCTTCGTATGCTCCGTCCGGTCTGATACATACAAGGTCAATCTCGTTGTAATCAAGCGGAATGTCCTCTGTGCCATCCAAATGATAAAGCTCATAGTAGATACGATTCTTTTCCTTAACTTCCCTGTAGTAGTTCCTCTGATAGAGTTCTCCGTAACTGAATACCTGCTTTCTCTGTTCCTTTTTCGCTTTCTTTAAGATGTCAGCGAGCGTATCACAGAAATCCACGATACGGACTTTCTTTCGCTTTGTCGGACCAATCTCGGTCTTGTGCCTTGCTCCGTTGTAACGGACACTTCTTCGTACTGTCAGATACTGTTCCTCAAAGTTAATGTCACTCCAAGACAGTCCGCATACCTCTCCAAGTCTAAGACCTGTGTAGTACGCTATCTGTACCGGCAGGACAGCAGGCTTGTTTCTTTCTTCCAGATACTCCATAAGCGTTTGATACTGCTCTGGTGTAATCGGGTTGATAACCTCTGCATCCTCATCATTATCAGAAAACAAATCCACATCTTCCTCGGCTTTCCTACGCATTACCACATACTGCATTGGATTGAATGTGATGTACTGCTTTGGAAAGACTGCAAATCGGAAGGACTGTTGCAGGACTGCGTGGAAAGAACGGATATAGTCGATGGTGTAACCCTTTGACTTAAAATTTCCTTCCTCACCGCCAAATGCAAGTAAATCCATAAACTTCTGCAAATGCTCCGAAGTGACTGTCTTTAGTTTTCTGTTTCCGATTGGGTGTTGTTTAATCCTGTTTACTGCCTGTAAATAGTTACCGACTGTACCGTTGCTAAGTGAACCCGTTTTCAAATCTTCCTCTGCCCATACATCTAGCATCTGTCCGAGTGTGAGGTTGTCCGCTTTGGCTAGAAATTTCTTTGCGTCATAATCCTCCATAGCCTTGCGTAACATTTTCTCTGTCTCTGATTTGCTCTCCGTACCTGCAAATTCTTTCTGAACCAAGTTACCACTTGCATCCTCCACATAAAAGCGGTAGTACCATTTCTTGCCTTTCTTCCTTACAGAACCTTTTGCCATAATCGTTTCTCCTTTCGATATCGGCAATCGGAACTGGTGAAATGCTTCTTGCGTGTAAGTATATCATAGCTCCGTCTGCCTATCTATACCGAATCGGGATCTTTTTCTGATAAAAGATTGGCTAGTCGATTTTTCGCTGTCTCAGGATCTTAGAATACAGTCTTACAATATCGCCCATATCGTTCAATGCGTTGACGGTGTGGGTGATTTCTCTAAGGAACATAATCTCATTGTATTCCTTATTGGATTCAAACCCCATTGTCTGGGCGAGCATTTTGTTATCTGTATTTCCTTTGAAATTCTTACAAGCGAACTGGAACGAATCCACGAACAGCTCGTATTCCCGTAACATCAGTAGTAGCAGGTCTTTGGAAAAATCACTTTCGGACTGTTCCATATCATAAGGGAGCTTATTCAGAATGGAAGTCATCACATCACGAATCTGTAATTCTCTTTTATCCGTAATGTCTGTTTCGTATTCGTCCGTCTCACCTTTCAGCCATTCCACAGATACATGAAGTGCATCTGCCAGACCTTCTAAGGTCATTTTCTTGGTGTTATCAATCGTTCCTGCTTCGTATCTCTGAATGGTTGAGGCTGTCACGCCCATTTTTTCAGCGACATAAGGCTGGTTCAATCCTAACTCCTGTCTACGGCTTTTTGCTCTGCTACCGATTGTCTTTCGCAATTCTTTATCTTTTAACATACTTGCGAACCTCCTTTTTCGGTATGTCATTCTATACCACATAACACGATATATTGCAATACGCAATTCTAATAAAAGATGATAGAATTTCGTAAGGCTTGACATAGCGTTATAAAAGATATATACTTTAATCAGAATTGCGTAACGCAAGTTTTAAAAAAGGCTAATCCTTTCTTCAAAAAGGAACATCCTCTGATATACAAGACTTGTAATCCTACGCAGGAATGAGGTGATCGAATGACAGAATTAAAGTTTGCTCTCTCCATTGAAGAAGCTGCCGACTATACAGGTATCGGAAGAAACACTCTTAGAAATCTTGTGGAATGGGAAAAGCTGCCTATCCTTAGAGTGGGAAGAAAAATCTTAATCCGCAGGGAACGATTAGACGAGTTTCTGATTCTCAATGAGGGGAAGGATTTACGAGACAGACACGCAGTAAAAGCGGTCAAGGGAACAATGAAAAATGAATAAGGGACAGTCCTAAGACCATCCCTCTGGTATGTATCTGACTAAAAGCCATGATATACCTACACGCAAATAGATTATATCACGGACAAGTCCTCAGATACAACCAGAACTTTTGGAAAATGAGGACAAGATGGATGTGAATGGGTGCAATCGTCCACCCAGTTATAGCTTGTTGGTAGGACAAGTCCACCCAAGATGCAAAAGGTGTTATGAATAGTCCACCCAAGCCAGAAAATGAAGTGGGTGCAACCATCCACCCAAGTGAAGCCGACTGGTAGGACAAGTCCACCCAACTTACAAAAAGTGCTGTGAGAAGTCATACCAAGTGTAGCTATGAAAAAAGCTGTCCGACCTATGACAAAAAGTGTACGCTACTATGATTTTGAGTGTCCAATCTATGGGGTACATTTTCAAAGAGTTAATAGTAAAAAGCTCTATTAAAATCAAAATGTAATAAAACAATGCACTATTAAAAATGAAATTTAATAGGAACTTTTACTACCACTTCCTTGCCAGACACAGTTTAAAAGTAAGCGAAGTAACACAATGCTATTGTCAGGGCAAAAATGCTAACGAATCGTGCTATTGTTTTTTCGATTTTAATAGCAGACTTCTACTGTTTCTACGGTTTTTGCTAAAAAGTCTGAATAATAGAACAATGCTATTGTTAAGGCAAAAGTGCTAACGGATTCGTCTATTGTTTCGCTGATTTTCATAGCAATCTTCTAGCATTTCTGTTAAGAAAAGGGAGTGCCGGATACGGCACATAAAAAGTGTGCCATTAAAGGCACAAAATTAGGTGCTGAGGGAACAGTTACAGCTAAAAGTGAACTTCATAAGCAAGCCCTCGGCGTTGAGAGCGAAATACACCCATCGCACAAAACTTCGTTTTGTACTCTGTGTATTTCGCTCTGCGAGGCTTAGCCGCCACAAGGCGGATGTGTTCGCAAGACGAGTGCCTATGCACTCGCTCACAGGGAAAGTTTACTACTCACATCTCATCTATCTTATCTGTCCTCTTTTCCAAAATCAAAACTGGGAAAGGAGGAAATCGCTATGCCAAGAAATTCATTTGTGCAGATGTCAAAGCTCCATAATGTTCGTGGAAGAATCTATTATATCTCCAGTGACAAAAAACAGGAAAATCTCTATGCGGTATATGAAACCACAGACCGAAAATTTTGGACAGAACTTGCCAAGTGCAATCAGGCAGAATTTAAGAAAAGCGGTACAGAGGGAAAATGTATCGAAGCAAGAGAATTTATCATTGCCCTGCCGGAATCCTTTGTGGATTATCCGCCAGACGGACTATTAAAATATATGACGGATAAATTCAAAAGTCGGTATGGTGTTGATTGTATTGCAGCACTCCATCATAACAAACGAAAGACGAATTATCATATCCATCTTATCTTTGCAGAACGAAATTATCTTGACGAACCGATAGAAAAGATTGCCACCAGAAATATGTTCTATGATGAGAAAGGTAATCATGTTCGTACCAAGAAAGAAATCCTAGACGAGAATGGAACTATCCGTAAAAGGTGTAAGGTGATCAAGAAAGGTGAGGTCTACGAAAGACAGATGTTTACCATCAAGGACGCTCGCTTTAAGCAGGAACATTTCTTAGATGAGGTCAAGGTATTTTATACCGATGTCATCAACGGACTTGTCAAAGATGAGAAAGAAAAGCTGTCTGCATTCAAGCGTGGGGATGTCTATCTTGCCACTAAGAAAATCGGTAAGAACAATCCAAAGGCAGATAAGATTACACTCAATAATAAGGTCATACAGGACTGGAATCGTACTGTGGATCACGCTTTGGTATCGGGGATGGAGCGAAAGGAAATCTTAAAGGTAAAGCAGGAACAGATTTCAACTCCGATTAAGGAATCCATTCACAAGTATGGCAATCATCCGGAGCTTTTGTTTATGATTATCTTTCGGGCAATCGAGCTGTTAAAAGAACTCATAAAGTTGCTGATACAGAAACAGGAACAACAGAAAGCCAGAATCTCCGACCTTATGGAGCGAAGAAATGAAAAACAAGAGAAACAACCAGCTCCATCCGTTACACAGACAGACAATCAGACAATTCCTGCTGTGACCCAACCATTCAAAGCACCTGCTACTACTACCGCAGAAAAGACCGTTATTCCGCCAAGACCAAGAATGTCTGAGCTGGCACACGATTATGAGATGCGACTTGAAGAGATTATGGAGAAACTTAAACGACAAAACAGAGCCATTCATACGCAGGAAGTGAAAAAAGACCTTATTGACGAGGATTTGAAGAACTGTACAGGATTATTCCAAGGAAAGAAACGAAAGGAATTGCAGGCACAGTCTAACAAATACGCAGAAACGATTAAGATTATGAAGCAGGGATTATCCCATATCGTGCAGGATTACAAATATCCAACGGTAGATGCGTTCCTGCAAGTCTATAAACAAGGCAAGTCCGAGTATGAATCCTATGTCAAAGCAAACAAGGAATGGAACTCCAAGTATGGAGAAAACTCAATCCATCGAAAGCTGGCAGAAAAACAGGCAGAAGTTCAGAAACGGGAACAGGACAGAGATTTTAACTATCGTTCGCCATCAGACAGAGGAGCTAGATAATCTAATTAAATTCAAAAAAGATAAAGACCATCAAATTCTTTATCTTTTTTGAATATTTATGAAAAGTCATCCTGCTATTTAAAGTGTCTCATTAGATTTTTAATTGTTTCGACTATCATAAGAATGATTACGCAGAAAAAGGAATAAAACAATGTGGTATTCATCTTCGTGTTTCCAATTTTATAAAACAGCAGAAATCCAATGCTAACAATTATCACAGAAATAAGTTTATGTATCCATTTTTGTTTGGTGGTTAAACATATTTTATGGTTACTTATAGGTGCAAATAATATACACATAAGGACAAGTATCAAATATCCTAGTACAGTTGGCTTTAAATAGATTATAGCCCACTTATCAAGACAACCGAGAAAAAAGCTGCCTAAGATACATGTTAACTGCGTTGGAGCATGGGCACCTCCGGTATAATGTCGTAACAATGAAAAGGTAATTACCCAAATTAGGGTATAGCCGAGTGTATGTGATAAAACTCCCCATACGAACAATAACACTATGGTTATAAAAGTATTCAAAAAACATTCTAAGCCATATATGTATATTTCTAATTGATCCGCAGAAACATCCTCCCCGGATAGTTCTGCTAACTTATTAGCAATAGATGTAGCCCACTTCGTAATCATTCAAAATCCCCGCTTGTATCAAATCTTGTTGTATATTTGGCAAAAGCACTTATCACGTCTTTGGAATAAGAACGTGCGATTTGTGTAGTTAGATGATTTGACAATTCAATCGTTCCTGATGTAATACGATAGATATGTGCCATATTTACAATATAAGAACGATGGGTTCGGATAAATTCACTTGGCAAATGGACAATAATCTTATTTAGGGTAGACATTTGTTCATAGCATTTGCCGTCTACGGTCAATATATCCACATAATGTAATCTGCTCGAAAATGTCAATATATCTGCATAGGGAATACTTACAATTTCCTGCTTGTTTCGGTATATGTAGGTATTATTAGATAACTCCTTCGCGATTTCATCCAAACACAGAAAAAGAGTATTTTCCTTGACGGGTTTTAGCAAGTAGTTTAAAGCTCTGACTTCATATCCTCGGAATACATATTCTCTAAAAGCTGTTAAAAATACAATAATACCTTGATAACCAGATTCACGAAGGCGTTTTAGCAACCTCAATTCCATTCATTTGCCCCATTTGTATGTCAAGGAAAAATGCTGAAGCCTGTATAGTTGTGCCTTCAGAATTTTTTGAAAAATATTCTTCGCCCGATTCGTATTCGTCAATTTCAATATCCCAATCATATTGCTGCCCGTATTTTCTTATTCCATTTTTCAGCCGTTCTGATTCGATCACAGAATCTTCAAGTATGGTTATTTTCATTTTCATAGTAGTTTGTTATTCTCCTTATCCGGTATCATAATATGTACGGAAAAAATTTTGTTATCAGATGTAATCTGCAATACGCCATCTGCCTTTTCTACAAGCTCTTTTACTCGTCTTATCCCAAGTCCATGTTCTTTTCCTTGTTTAACACTCAAAATGTCTCCATCAATGCTACCTTTTATCACACCATCATAATTATTTTCAATGTGAATCAGTATCATATTCTGGTAAGGTTTAATATAAAAATAAATGTATGGATGCTCGGTTGGATCAGAGATTATAAGTCTTTCTCCTGCTTCAATGGAATTATTCCATATATTTCCAAGTATGGATGAAAGCTCAACAGAATCAAGCGGAAAATTTTCAGGAGCCATAATAGAATATTCTGTCTTAATTCCGTGTTTTTCAGCATAATCAAGTTTTGCGGTAAGTATGCAGTCAATAGCAATATTTCCCGTTGCTATGGCACTTTGCGTAGTTGCAAGAGTGTTATGGTATTGCTCTGTATATGCTATAAGTTCATCCCATTTCTTGTCTTTTGCTAATACGTTGATTGCATCCACATAAATCTGCATATCATGTTTCATTTTTCGTAATCGTTCAGTTGTCTCAGATAAGCTATTGAACTCAGTCCTTTCCAGCTCATAAATCTTTTGTTCTTCCAGTAATCGTATGTTTTCTTCTTTTGAATAACCTAGCTGGTATATGTATAGCATCAATACTAAAAATAAAATAATAAAAAACAAGTCAACCAATGATAGCCTAGCTGAAAAGGATGAATCACCAAATTTATCAACAGATTCCAAAGTCAGCCTTAATATGTAGTGCCCGATTGCAAGTCCAGAAATTGCGATGAAAATATATGCAACTTTTTGGAACGGTGAAAGAGATATGTCTTTGTTTCCAATAGAATGAAATAACAAGACAAAAACAGCTATCATTGCCAAATATAACATGGTATATGGCTTCCGTAATGTTCCACCTAATAATAGCTCCAGAGACGCTCCTTTATAAAGAGTAACGGGAATAAAGAACGAAATCTGTTCTGCAACTAAGCAAATGATGGAATACGAAAAGCCCCAAAAGATACGGCGAATTATACTATCACGATAGAACAATACTGCATATCCAATGTCCAAAACACAAGATGACATCAAAGTGCTGTAGGATGATATTCCCATTTTATTCAGCGTGCATAACACAGCAAACTGAAATGATACGAAAAGAAACATCAAAACTGCTTGATGTTTATAATTTGCTCGAATACGCAATTTTTTATGGATAAATATTATAAACAATGCCAGTTCTAAGAAATTAACAATATATTCCCATATTGAGTCAATATATAGCATAGCTACCACTTCCTTTAATCATTCTCCGTCATATTTTATCATCAATAAAGTAGGTACACAACATAATATGCTACCGTTTGTGCATAGTGAGCTACCATTCATGCATAGAGGTATTGAAAAGTATAAAGATTTTGTTATATTCAAGGTATACTACTACATCTTAAGTATTCTGAGAATCTATAATATGGAGTGGAGATGATAAGATGTCGTACTTTAGGAATATTAACAGGATATATAATGTGTACTAGTATGTGTTGCGTTTCAATTTTCATAAAGATAACCTTTAAGAATAATTGAAGATAACCGTTGTTACATGATTGAAAAGGAGTGAAGGAGTATGCATTTTAAAAAATCTGTTTTAAAAAATCATTTATTGTATAGCATTATAACTTTAATGGCTATAGCAATGCTATTTCCTATTACGGCATTTGCACAAGCTTATGTACAAACATGGGATCTTGTTGATTCTGGCAAACATCTAGACTATGACGGAAACAGCACTTACATGAGTTATATTAACACTGGGGCTGCCACATGGAATGCATATAAATCTGGAGTAATCAGAAAAGACAGTGCTTTTGTTGTAGAAGATGTATACGTAAGCGATGTCAATGCTTCGAATGGATGGGCAGGCATGACATATTCTAGTGGTAAAATTGAACTCAATACCTATTATATGAGCGGTTATAGTAATAGTAAAAAACAGAATGTAGCGACACATGAATTGGGACATGCATTAGGGTTGGATCACAGTACTTCAACAGATGTTATGGATGCAGCAATTACGGGACATACTAGTACGCAGGCATTATCTCAAAATGATAAAGATTCATATGATGCCGCATATAATAATTATTAGGGGAGGGAGAACGCTATGAAAAATCAAGTATCTATGGTATTTTGTCTATTGTTCTTATCGTAGGAATGTTTTTTACAGGATGTGCATCCAAAAATAATGCAAGTCAACTGAATACAAATGTATCTAACTTGCCAATCCACCAGATGCACGCATCTTTTGTATATGATACTGATAACATTCGCGAAGCTGTTGGTATCTGTGATTACGTATTTGTAGCAAAGGTTGTCAGTTGCGATGGAACCGAGTATCGAAATGTTATAACGACTGAAGATGAAAAAGGAAATCCTAAGGAGGTCGGTTCGCCTTACACTAATTATACTATTCAGGTTCTCGAAAATATAAAAGGTGAACTTATTACAGATAAACCTATTCCTATTGTTAAACAAGGCGGAATTTCAGAAAAACAAGATGCTATTTATCTGTTTGAGAATGATTCACTGCCTTCCGAAAATTCCATTTATATCTTTTTGGCATATGCACAAGAGGATGGTTCGTTACTAATTTCTGGTCCAAATTCAAATGTAATGTGTAACGATTCGAATATGTATTCTATTAATTCTGTCTCAGAGGAAAAATCAGTTACAGAATACGATGAGTTTATTACATATAAAGATGCTAATGATAATGAGATTATTCCAGTTGATCGAGAGCGTTATAAATCTATATATGAGACTGACAATAATTAATCATTATTTCTGAAATATATAGATTAAAGATGGCAGGTAGGTGCTTAACCTATCTGCCATCTTTTCGGTTTTATACCTATATGTAGAACAGTTCGTGCATGTTGGGCTACCATTCGTGCATAGAGGGATTGAAAAAATTAAATACTCTGTTATATTAAGCACATACCATGGTAAACAAATAAAGTTGTCTGTAATTGTCAGACAATTAAGGAGGGGGGGGTGAAAACGATGGACAATAAGCAAGTAAACAAGGCACCCCAGAAAAGTGCCCGTCTCGTACTTCAGGCAGTGACTGCTATTGCTCGAAGTAATGCAAATTCATTGTGCCGTGGTTTGTTGTATGAACCAAAAGTACCAACGCAGTTAAAAAATAAGATTGGGAGGAATTGACTATGATGTTAAAAAGTTTAAAACAGAAGATTGCAAAAGTAGGTATTGGTTTGTTTTGTGCAGGATGTGTATTTCTTTCTTCAGCAGCATATTCTCAGGCGGCATCTTACACCGCTTATGCACTTAAACTGAATAAGACTAATAACTTTACCTCTATGCATGCAAAAACAACATCCGATGATTACATCACAAATGAGGTAACAGCAATTACCAATACCTCTTACGCAAATTTCTGGGCTGTCAATAACAGCAAGAGTAAAATATCTAATAAGTATAAGCAGGGTGTTGGAACAGGATCTTGTAATTTAATCTTTACCAAGAGCGGTTATAATTCTACTAACACACAGGTCGGTATGGGAATGGAAAATTATCAATCTCAATTATCAACTGCATTTGTAAGTGGAAATGTAGATTTTAGATAACAGAAGGGATGGGCATAAACCTCTTCGTGGGTTTATGCCCTTTTGGTAAAGATTATGAAAAAAATGGTTCTTATAGAAATCAAACATTGTATTGATCGTGCAGAATATAAAGTTGTTTTTATTGCTCTAATGATTTTAAATATTGCTTCGTATATTTTATGTGTAAAAAATGATATAGGAAAAAGTTATCAATTTATTCGTTCAGCAAATGAAAATTTCGTATTACAGGGCACTGAAGCGGCATATATTCCATATATAATGTATCTGTTATTGCCTGTTTATGCAACAATTATTGCATCACTTTCCTTAATAAGAGAAGAAAAAAGCAATAGTTCAATCCTACTTATTCAAAGAATCGGGAAAAAGAAATATTTAGCAGGAAAATTATTTGGCATTCTGATTGTAACCTTTTTGACAATAACAATACCAATGCTCATAAATTTATTATTATGCCACTTGACATATCCAATACATGGATATGACAGTGCTTGGGGAGAACCTGATTACGCTATAGGTTTGGTATCATATAACGCTGACAATTTTCTTGATATGGTGAGATTGCAACATCCAACTTTATATAATCTAATATACATTTTTAATTACGGAATTTTGGCTCGGGATTAGCTATCTTAGCTTATGCTCTTTCATATTATAACAAAATGAAAGTTCTATATTTCGCAAAGATACCTGGTGCTTTGTTTATATTCTATATTGTTTTTAATTTGATTGTTTCTGTCTTTGGGCTAAATGAATTCTCTATACAAGGTTATATTATGCCTAATGTTCATGGAAATATAATAGGAGAAATTGTTCTGATATTGCTTATTTTTGGATTAAGTATTGGCATTATACAGAGAAAAATAAAAAATTATGAAGTTATATAAGAAAAAAATTTGAATGTTAATGTTGGAAAATGCTTACTAGTATCACTTATAACATTTGTAATTAGATATTTTTATGCTAATGTGTACTTGGGGTTTCATAATAGTCTGGTTACAATAACAGAAGGAGTACGTTCACAAATATATTTTGGGGGAATACTAATAGATCATTCGTTTGACCTTATATCTTTATCATTTTTTGCGATTTTGTTTATCCTTGAGATTTGTTATCTTACAATGGACTTATTTAATGATGCAAATGATAACATGGTAATTCTACTTCCTCGTTATGGGAAAAACACATAATTTATAAGGATATATTAATAAAAATGATATTACGTGACTGTATTGTAGTTGTTTCCGATTATTTGTTTTTTCTTTTTGTAGAGCATACCTCTAATGGCTTAGAAGATTTCAAAGTTATTTTTATGCTATTGATAGAGATTTTTCATTTGCAAATGATTAGTTATTTGTTTTCATTTTGGAAAGATTCAATTATAGGATACATCGTTGCATTTATTGTATTTTTTATTCCAGTAATGGTGTGTGGATTTTATTTTTCAATGGGAAATGTTATATGGAAAAATTTGGCATTATTCCTTGCTACATATTCCTTTATTTAATTGGCATAACAAGCTTATTATATATTATGTCGAAGAAAATTACGAATGGACTACAAGCAATATAGATTTATTGAATTTTAAGTCAAGCTGTCTCATTTCAGTTATATCATCCGCTGTTTTGGTGTGGATAGGTAAATTTCTTTGCGAAAAAAAACAAATATTGTGAGGTGAATGATATCCATGAATTTATATGTAAAATCTATTTCAAAGTCAATTAAAGGTGAAAAAGTGCTTGATGATATCAGTTATACATTTGAATCTGGTAAAATATATGGAATATATGGTAAAAATGGTTCAGGTAAAACAATGCTACTCAGAGCCATTGCAGGTTTTATAAATACAGACAAAGGATACATAAAATATAATCACAAGGCATTACATAAAGATATGGATGTTTTACCAGATTTAGGAGCTGTTATTGAAAATATTTCTTTTTGGAGTATGTATTCAGGATTTGAAAATTTGAAAATGCTTTCCAATATAAAAGGAATTGTATCAGATGAAGAAATATATGAAATAATGATATACTTTGGTCTTGATCCCAAATCAAAGAAAAAAGTAAATAAATATTCATTAGGAATGCGTCAAAAACTAGCTCTTTGTCAAGCACTGATGGAACATCCAAAAATTTTGCTTTTGGATGAGCCAACTAACGCATTGGATCAGCATAGCATTGATTTATTTCGTGAACGTATATTGGAAGAAAAAAGAATGATACCATTACTATACTGACAAGCCATAATAAAGAAGATATTGAAATATTAGCGGATGAGAAGATATGCATGGAATTTGGTAAAATTAAGGAGTTGATGTAATGAAGAAATTTGTATTAACTATCTGTGTTGTAATCATTTGTATGGTGACAGCCTTATTCTATGGAAAGACTGGGATAAAAACAACTACAGGGGTTCATGATCCTGATATTGCTTTATCAGAAAATACAGCTATGGAAATTTTCTATACAGGAGGGCAGAAAACTTCTTACTTTAACAATGAAAGTAATTACTCATTGGATGATATGGAAAAAGATTCTTCTTTAATAGCTCGTATAACTGTAACAAATTCTCGTGAAATGAGTTTACGATCAACAAAAACAATGGTAAAAATAGAGGAAATCTATAAGGATAATTCTGCTAATCTTTCAGTAGGTGACTGTATTTACATTATAGAACCTGTATCATTTGTTAGAGGTGAAGAATTTTACACTAACGGATGGCAATATCTGAAGACCGAAGATACTTATTTAATATTTTTAAAAAATCTAGGATGTATTGATGGGTATAAATACACCAAAGAGGAAGAAAATTCATTTATGCCTGTATCGGAAATATATTCAAAGAGAAATCTAACTCATGATGAAAGTTGTGTGGTTTTTGATTCGGCGGAAACTCTCTATTCAAGTATATCTATGTTTGCATTTTTGACCTCAGAAAAAACTATAGTAGATAATTATGAGAAAATATGGAAAAACATTACAAATTCAGGTAAGTATGAATGATTTAATTATTTATGAATGAATCTCTCCTATTCTATTTCCTGTGAGAAGCGTATCAATGTTAGAAATTCATGGAGATACTGAATTAAGCAATATGGAATCATTCAATCTTAAAGAAACTAAAAATGGAGATAATAGAAATTGAATAAAAAGAAATTGGCAAAGAGTGTTGTAGGCATTGCTTTAATTGTAAGTGTAGCTATACTTATCGTTGTATGTGTTGGAAAAATAAAGTCACATTCAGAATAAAAAAAAATATTATTGGTACATGGAAGAATGCAAATGCAGAGGAAGTGTTTACCTTTCAAGAAAATGGAGGACTTGTTGTAAACAAAGATATGCCCGAATTGGGTATTACCTGTGGCAATGCATTATATAGCATATCTTCCTCAAATATGATTTTTGTGGAACAGAGAGATAATAGCGTGAATTTTGAGATAGAAGTAGATCAAAACGAATTAACAATCTTCTTTATGGGTCATAAATATTGGGAATTAACAAAATAGCAATTGCATATAAAGCGATACTCATGATATCCATAACCATAAAATATAGAGCCGATGAATCACTCGTTATTTCGATTGTGAGTTATCGGCTCTATTTCATTATTTATGGAAGGGCTAAAGAAATATCGTATTTTATAGAAATACTTTTGACAGATTTCTTCTCATTTTTATGTTCTTTTATCAAGTGCTATACCATTCCATATTCATCGCATTCACCCAATCTTGCATTTCTGAATCAAGATACAAACGGGCATATTCTAGTGGATTGTCAATCGCCAGTGCATCCAACATTCGTTGAGAGTTAGGAGTAGTAATCAATCCATCTTCTGCCTTGCCACAGTCAATCCGAAGTATGTAGCCATTGTAATAATTGATGTCTATGATGTTGTGATATTTATTATATTCTGCATGAACGATATTCATATTGCAAAGTCCTTTCTCTTATCTGTTTCAGTTGTAGAAGCATCTTGACCAGTTCCAGCCGATTATGTGATTTATATAATGTTATTAGCTGTTACCGGATTTTGCTTCCCTTGTTTTGCCCTTATGAGGTGTCGTAACACAAGGGAAAAGGATATAACATAAGGGAAAGTCTAAGGGAAAGCTCACTTGCCAAAACTGTAGTAAAATCAAGGCATTGCGGATTTTATCGTAACACTTTATAATACCAGTTAGGTGTTAAAGAATTGTAGGTATCAAAATTCCGGTTTGTAAAAGCATTAGAGGATGAAAATACCGTAGCAAAGCAGACCATACCTTCTCCCGCCCAGTTTCTGGCACAGTTTACCATGCCCTTTAACCGAGGCTGCACAGAGAAGCATTATCCGAATGAGCAGGAACTGGTAAATGACATCGTGGCGGTCTACGGAAAAGTGATCGATGATCTCTATGCGGCAGGATGCCGGAACTTACAGCTGGATGACTGCACCTGGGGCATGTTCGCAGACAAGATCGGTCATACCCTGTACGGAACCACCAGAGAGGGAATTGTGGAGTTCCAGAAAGCCCACAAGGATATTAACAATAAGGTGATCGCCAATGCACCGAAGGATATGATCATCAACACCCATGTATGCCGCGGTAATTTCCATTCCACCTAGCAAGCGAGGGTGCCTATGATTCCGTAGCGGATATCCTGTTCGGCGAAGAGAATGTGAATGCCTATTTCCTGGAGTTTGATGATGAGAGATCCGGCGGTTTCGCACCTTTGGCCAAGGTATCCGGGGAGAAAAAGGTCGTTCTGGGACTGATTACTACCAAGTCTCCCGTACTGGAGGACAAACAGCTTGTCATTGACAGAATCCATGATGCGGCAAAATACATTCCACTGGAAAGATTATACTTAAGCCCCCAGTGCGGATTTGCTTCCTGCGAGATCGGCAACAAGCTGACCGAGGAAGAACAGTGGGCAAAACTCCGACTTGTGAAAGAAGTGGCGGAGGAAGTCTGGGGAAAATAAATAAACGTGGTTCCGGCGATTACCAGAGAGGTGGTTGCCGGAATTTTAATTATATTCAATTGTCTCATTTTTCTGGATAGGCTATAATATACCTATGGTTATCCCTGTTTAACATTTTCTAAATGGGGATTTTTGAAATATTTTGAATATGAAAAATAATACGGAGGAAGCAGAAACATGAATAAACAAACAGCCCATTACCATCTTCCCGGTCTGTTTGAATTCTATGAATTATACAGAATGTTCCTGCCGTTGTTTCGGGAACACCGGGAATATTTTTACGACTGGTGCGACATTGGTTCCATCTACGGAGCACCGCCGGACTGTATCTGGGGCGGCGGCCGCGTCTCACTGGAGGATCACGACGCAGGAGAAGTGCTGGCACTGTTACAGGAATACGGGATCTCAGCTCGTCTGACCTTCAGCAATTCGCAGCTCTGCGAAGAACATCTTTCCGACAGAAAATGCAATGAACTCTGTGCCCTGTTTGCGGAAAATACAGAGCCGGAAAGCGGCGTGATCGTCCATTCGGAACTGCTGTTACAGTATTTGAAAAGTCATTATCCGCAACTTTATCTGATATCCTCCACCACAAAAGTACTGACGGATTTTGAAGCGTTAAAAAGGAAACAGACAGAGAAGATTTTCGCTACGTCGTACCGGATTTCCGCCTGAACAAGGCTTATGAAAAATTAAATACGCTGACAGAATCACAGAAAGACAAAGTGGAGTTTTTGTGCAATGAGTGCTGCTATTTTGGCTGCAAGGACAGGAAGGAATGCTACGAAGCCGTCAGCCGCAGGAATCTGGGAGAGGAGCCGGATTTTAGTTGTACCTCACCGGGGGCGGAGGAGGGCTATCGTTTCTCCAAAGTTATGAAAAATCCCGGATTTATCAGTGTGGGAGATATTCAGAAGATCTATCTGCCTATGGGATTTTCCAATTATAAGATCGAGGGCCGAGGACTGGGCAGTGCACTGGTTCTGGAATTTTTACTGTATTATATGACGAAACCGGAGTACCAGCTGCAGGTCAGAGAAGAAATATATCTGGACAATATGCTGGATCTGTTTTAATTATTTGAGTCACCACCTCATAAATGAGCAAAATTAGCTGCGTAGCAGACGGCGGCAGGGTCGTTGCTGTGGGAACTCTGGAGCAGATCAAGGCAGATGCCGATAGCATTACGGGAAAATATCTGTAAAAAATCAAAAACCCGGATACGGCAGAGGCATCCGCTCACCGTACCCGGGTTTAAAAAACTGATTTTTACAGAATCACCTGCTCCAGCTTCTCACGGAAGTCTGCTTCGGACATGGCGCCGACGAAGTTGGCCACGGGTTGTCCGTCTCTGAAGATCACAAAATTCGGAATGCTTGCCACGCGGTACTTCTGGGCGATGGTCATGTTCTCATCCACATTGATCTTGCCGACCTTTACTTTTCCCTCGTAAGCTTCTGCCAGCTTTGCCACGGTAGGAGCCATCATCTTGCAGGGATTGCACCAGTCTGCGTAGAAATCTACCAGAACGGGCAGAGGGGAGTTCAGAACGTTCTTCCTCAAAATTAGA
>OKWD01000046.1_pt1 | contig 20031 bp, 21 predicted proteins | sample 1607011 | NCBI WGS metagenome assembly OKWD01 (sample SAMN04414077, study PRJEB24778) | human gut metagenome | material: faecal | host: Homo sapiens | reverse complement strand
GACAAGGTTTCCCCCCAGAAATTATTCCAGTTAGTATTCATCTGCCAGTAAAGAGAGAACTGCTTGTAATTAAAGGATGCTTCAGCATTACAATACCAGTTTGTATAAGTATGAGAATATGTATTACCATGACTCATATAATGGTTTACTCCACCGGTAAACGAGAACTGTAGCATATCCTTAATAGGACCGACACGCAAAGTCAGACGCCCCGATAATTTCTGCCAATCCTTTTGATTGTCCCATGTCTGTACAATCTTGTCACCGTCCTGATACTTCTCGTCCATAATGGCATTCGGCTGATAATCATACGCTCCCCAAAGATTAGAATAAAATATACCTTTCTGCCATTCGTATGTCAACTCTGTGTGATAACGCAAATAGGCTTTCAAGTTCGGATTGCCTCGTCTGATTTGCAACGAATCCACAATCTGTTCTACAGCACTTAAATCCCCCAATGACGGCGAAGCATTACTGATATCGGATTTCCAACGAACAAATGAATTTCCCGGTAATGCATAATGCAGTACCAAACGGGGATTAAAACTATAATTCTCATACGAATCATCACCACTTTGTTTATAATAAGAACGAGTAACGCCTACCCCCAATCTGTAGTCCAATTTTTCACCTTTCCTCTATATTCACCATAAACATATGTATCCCCTTGATTCATATCCGTTTCATAATAATGACCGTTACGGTATTCATTATTGGCAAAAGACTGAGTATGGCGCAAACCGAAACTCAAGGAATTTCCTTTAGAAAATTGCTTCTCATAAACAGCCTCCCCAATCAGAGAATATTTATCTCCCAATACATTATTATTAATATCAGTCAACAACTCATCCTGCAAACTTTCTTGATACAAACGGCGTGATTTTTCCTTATTATAAGTACCGACCACATTGAATACCAAAAGTTGCTTATTTTTCAATCCCTGTTGATAATAAAGATCCAACGAAGGACGAGACCAACTTTCTTTAGTACGGTCTATCATATCCACCTTATCATCAGAATCGGCAATATTAGTCAATACTCCTTGATAATTCCAATGCGGCTGGCTATTACTTCTCAAACGAAAAGTAGCACTGAACAATGAATTTTCGGTCTGCTGCAAATTATAATTCATACTTAAATTATTCATAAACATAGATCCGTGCCCCGGTTCACCTTCTTCTATACGATGTAATGTCGTTCCGTCCGCCAAATGGAATTCCTCTTCATTATCCCGGTACATACCATAGAAATCGCGAGGTCCCATGTAATACGAAACGCCAAACTCCGACTTCTTATGGTTCACTTTTCCAAAACATTATATTCTCCCCACATGGCATTCATCCCCTGAGACAAATCCACTCCAAAGTTTCCCCCCGTTTCCGGACGGCGGACAATATAATCAAGCACTACCTCAGCATTACCATAACGCAAACCTGGATTGTCATGATACTCTATTCGAATAATGTCTGATGGCTGTAATGCCTTAATCTCTTCAACTTCTGCTTTCGCTCCATTAATACGAAGCTGAAGTTCTCCTCCCCCTAACACTCCTATCTCATTATTCATGGGGTTTATCTGAATACGGGGAAGCATCATCTGTTGCAACAGATTGACTCCATTTGTCGAAACCTTCATTTGCCGTTCAGAAGGAAAAATCAACTTACGATCCGAATGACTGATCTGTCCGGAAGCACTAACTGTTACACCTTCCATAGCCACAGCATCATCTTCCAACAAAATTTCCCCTAAATTTATATTCTGTTTAATTCCGTCTAATACAATGAATTGCGTACGATACCCCACACAGGATAATGCCAATAAAATAATTGCCTGCATAAAACCTTATTCAGCAAAGAAATCGCCTTTACCATTCGTAGTAGTCCCTCCAACAAAAAACCGAATCTGCTGTTTGTAAAACTACATTAACATATTCTGCAGCCTTTTTACTTGTCGCGTCTTTCACAGTGCCCTTTATAATTATTTGTTGGGCAAAAACTCCTTGTACCATACTGACTACCAGTATAGCTATCATTACTATTTTTCTCATTTTAAATATTATGATTTTATTCTTTTTACAAGATGGCCTGTCCTGCTTAAAAGTTATTGTTTTACTGTTTAGACGCTAGAAGCTGAAAAAAAGTTGCACTTCCCTAAACTTTTTGCTTAAAAAAAGGTTATATTTGCAGAAAACCTGTTTCAATAATGAAAAAAATTCTTCTAACATTAGCACTTGCCTTTTGTTGTGCTGCAGGGCAAGGACAAACTACAGCCAAACCGGCAGATGTCAATATTCAAGAGTTAAATACAAAGTGGGCAAAATTCACTCAGTATGCCGAACAAAAGCAAATAAATAAAGCGGTAGAAGAGGGAATACGGATAAGTACGCTCTTTACTCAAAACAGGCAATATAAAGAAGCCTTTGCCACTTGCCGACAAATGGATGCATTGATTTATTATAATGAGCAAGAAAAAAAAATCACCCGAATACAAATTACGTTTCATGGTGGGTAAAGAACGCCTGCGTATGTATACGAATCTAAAAAATACAGAACAATGCAAGATACTATTGAAACAACTTCATTCCTATACAGACCAATTAAAATCAGACTCTTTACAAGAAGAGCTTCTAATGACGGAAGCCAATTATTATCAAACTTTCGGTATGACAGACAAAAGCTTGGAATGTTACAACATCTTATTCCAAAAGCGCTCTGCCGGTAAAGACGAAAAAGGAATAGACCAATGCTATAAAGACATGTTGGGATATGCCGAACAGAATAATAATGCCCCATTGGCTATTGCAATGAGAAAACTTTATACTTCATGGCAAGATTCCATAAAAGCAGTAAAAACAGCCAATGAACTAAACACACTGCAACAAAAATATGAAACCAGTCAAAAGACTTTGCAGGAAAAAGAAGACAAGATTACCACAAATCTAATTATTATCATTGCACTATGTGTGTTATCCGCCATATTGGCTGCCGGATTATTATTCTTAGCTACCCTGTTATTTAAACATATCCGCCAAGTAAAGAAATTGAAACATAGCCTGCAGACAGCGAATGAAAACAATGAGCAGAAGTCTAAATTTATCGGTAATATCAGCGCCCAAATTGAACCAAGTCTGAATACAATAGATGAAGCAACAAAGGAAACAATATCCACCCCAATATTACATGAAAACATCAAGGCACTGAAAGAACTAATGACAGCTATCCAGACGTATATTTCATTGGAAGAAACACGTGAAGAACATTATCCGCTAAAGGAACTGAACATAAATACATTGTGTGAAAGTATTATGGAAAAAGCGAAAATAAACTTCAAATCCGGAGTAGAAGCAGTGGTAAATGTTCCACGTGTAAATATTAAGACAAATGCAGAAGAATTGGAACGTATATTAAACCATTTATTGAACAATGCGGCAGAATATACGAAAAGTGGTAAGATTTCACTGGAATTCAAAAAACGAAGCGCCCATACACATCAATTCATACTAACTGATACGGGAACGGGAATTCCGGTTGAAGCACGTGAAAAACTGTTCAAGCCATTTGCAGAAATACGCGATTTAACGCAAGGAAACGGACTAGGGTTGCCTACTTGCAGCCTTATCGCTTATAAATTAAATGGTACACTGACTTTGGACACTGATTATAAAAAAGGAACTCGGTTTATACTGGAACTTCATGTATAATAGTGTACATTCTCACATATTAACACGGATTATTCATTTTGACAATCAATAAATTTGATGTAATCCATGTTAATATGTGATGATTCCTGTACCTCTCCGCTAGTGAGATTATAAATAATTAATGAGAAGAAAGAGACAACACATCCAATCCTGAAGGAATTTGGAATACCCTTAATCCAAATTCGGGAAGAACAGCCAACAAATGGTCAAAAACCTCTGCTTGCAAACGTTCGTATGGAATCCAGTCTTTATTGGCTGAGAAGAAATAAAGTTCTATGGGTAATCCTTGCGGCGTAGGTTGTAATTGACGCACCATCAAAATCAATTCTGTATTCACCCGAGGATTATGACGCAAATAATATTCCATATAGTGACGAAATACATAAAGATTCACCTCCTCCTTTCCTGTCTTTTCAAAGCCTGACATCCAGACTTGTTTTTCAAATTTTTTCATTTGTTCCGGTGTACAGAAACGGACCGTATTCATATCTATATTAATAGAACGTTTCACTCTGCGTCCACCACTTTCCCTCATGCCACGCCAATTCTGAAACGAATCACTGACCAATGCATAAGGTGGGACTGTAGTTATAGTATTATCCCAATTGCGTACCTTTACAGTGGTAAGAGTCACTTCTATTACTGTACCGTCCGCTCCGTATTTCGGCATGGTAATCCAATCTCCCGGACGGAGCATATCATTGGCAGAAAGCTGGACTCCGGCTACCAGCCCCATAATCGTATCTTTGAAAACCAACATCAAGATAGCTGCAGAAGCACCCAATCCGGTAAGAATATTCACAGGATCTTTATCAATCAAGGTACTGATTATAATGATCACCCCTACACAAATCACAATCAGTTTTATCATCTGATATACCCCTTTCAGAGGATGATTCTTTAGTTTCTCATGTTCGCTTGAAATGGTATAGAGAGAAGTCAGAAAAGAACAAATCAACTTCATGGCTACAGCCGTGATATACACCCAGCATAGCTTCAGAATGAATGTCAAAGTCACAGGTTCATGCGGAAAAGCAAAAGGAAGCAATACATACAATATAATAGGTGGAATAAGATGACACATATTATCTAATACAGCATCATTGAATAAATAATCATCCCAAGTAGCCTGAGTCCTTGCCGTCAGTTTCTTTATAGTAGGAACTACTATTTTTCTACAAAAATAATCTGCCACAAAAGCAATGATCAGAATCCCTGCTATAATGACAATACGCTGGGTTATACCCAGGCTTTCCTTATGCACACCCATCTGTTGCAATAAGTTAGTAAGATCGTTGTTTATTGTATCCATATTTCCATGTGTTTGTCGCAAAGATACACAAATTCACCACAGATAACGCAAATCCATACAGTTTTTAAATCGAGTTGTCCGTATAAATCTGACCAATCTGTGGTGAAACCAAACAATTATTTTTTCTTAGTCAGCCATTTTTCCTGAATATGCTGCATCACTTCATACCAGTTAGGAATATAAATGGTAGCAAAAAATTGTATTCACAGCCATACCGAACACCACTGCCGCACCCAGTGCCACACGGCTGCCTGCACCGGCTCCTGTGGCAAACAACAACGGCATCACACCCAGCACGAAGGTAAATGAAGTCATCAGGATAGGACGCAAGCGCACATGCCCTGCCTCGTATGCCGCCTCACGGATAGGATTGCCGGCCTTACGGTAATCACGGGCGAACTCCACAATCAAGATACCATTCTTCGCAGACAAGGCTATCAGCAGAATAATACCGATCTGGGTATAGATACTCACCGGAACCCCCATCACCCAGCAGCCCAACATCGCTCCCAAAATAGCAACCGGAAGCCCCATCACGGCAGCCACTGGACTTGTCCAGCTTTCATACTGTGCCGCCAGTACCAAATAGGCTACCAACAAGGCCATGATTAAAATAATTGTAGTAGTATTACCTGCCTGAGTTTCCTGATAGGCAACAGAGGTCCATTCATATCCAAACTCACCACCTAGCTGATTTTTAATCAAACTCCCCATAGCCTCTATCGCCTGTCCGGAACTACTGCCCGCAGCCGGCGTACAAGTGATGGAAGCAGCCGAATACATATTATACCGGTTTATCTGGTCCATCCCCAGTTTTTGTTCTATCTGCGTAAAACTGCTGAAAGGCACCATCTCTCCCTTCGAATTGACCACACTCAGTTTTAACACATCATCAATCACTTTTTGGGCTTGTTCGCCAGCCTCCAATTTCACTTGGTAGATACGGCCGAATTCCACAAAATCATTTACATAAGCCTGCCCCATGTAATACCCTAATGTAGAAAAGACCTGATTCAACTGCAAACCCATCAACTGAACTTTATCCCGGTCTATATTCAAAAATATTGAGGTACATCCGCTTGATACATACTGCTCATGGAAGCGACAGCCGGTTCATTATGATAATTAGCCAATAAAGCCTCAACCGCCTTTTGCAGTTCTTCCGGACCCAAAGACTTACGATCCTCCAGTTCGAGTTGTAAACCACCCGTATTGCCCATACCTGGAATAGCAGGAGGAATAATACCAAAGACTTGAGCTTCCTGTATCATGCATATGCCTGTCCGTTAAAACGATTGACCACCGCTTGAGCGGTATGCTCTTTACCCGCACGCTCTTTCCAATTCTTCAGCACCACAAAATAGGTAGCCGCATTAGGCAACTGACCACCTCCCATGATACTGAATCCGTTTACGCCCAAATAAGTCTTCACTTCGGGATACTCTGACAAAATAGCATCAATCTGCTTACCCACCATCTGTGTACGCTCTAAAGAAGAAGCTGCCGGAAGCTGAATGGCAATCATAAAATATCCGTCATCTTCTTCAGGAATAAAGGTGCTGGGCCATTTTACAAACATCAGAATAGCAATGACTGAGATTACGATATAAGAACCGATAGCAATGACCGGCCGTGCCAACAACCATTTTACCGAAGCGTCATAAACCCGCTGCATCCAGTCATTCATCTTGTCAAACCAGAGGAACAAACGCGCTTTATGCGTCGGGGTGGGACGGAGCAACAGAGCGCAGACTGCCGGAGTCAAGGTCAATGAGTTGAAACCACTTATCACTGTAGAAGCCGCGATGGTCAAAGCAAACTGTTTATAAAGCTGCCCGGAAATACCGCTAATCAGCGTAGTAGGAATAAATACGGCAAGCAGTACCAGCACCACTCCGACAATAGGTCCGGTAATCTCCCCCATAGCCTGCTCGGTAGCGGCACGGGCGTCCAGCTTCCCTTCATCCAGAATACGGGTGGCATTTTCAGTCACCACTATGGCATCATCCACTACAATAGCTATAGCCAATATCAAGCCGAACAGTGTCAATGTATTGATGGAAAAGCCTAAAGCAGCCATTACCGCCAATGTTCCGATAAGGGACACAGGGATAGTAAGACAGGGGATAAGAACCGCCCGCCAGCTTTGCAGGAAAAAAAAGATAACCAGCACCACCAGAATAATCGCTTCCACAAAGGTCTTCATCACTTCATCAATGGAGTCGTGTACCACATCGGTAGTATCCAACGTCACATTGTATTTCACCCCGGCCGGAAATGTTTCAGCCAGTTCCGCCATACGGGCACGGACGTGTTTAGAAACATCCAGCGAATTACTTCCCGGCAACTGGTAAACAGCAATACGCAGCCGTAGGTTGCCCTTTCAAGCGGGAAACAACTCCATACCCGGCACTGCCCAACTCAATTTTTGCAACATCTTTCAGACGGAGCACTTTTCCCTGGTCTTCCACTCTCAATATGATGTCGCCGAACTCTTCGGGAGTAGAAAGACGTCCTTTTACATTCAGCGTATATTGAAAATCATTATCGGCCGAACTGCCGATGGGTTGTCCCACATAACCGGCAGACACTTCCATATTCTGACTTTGAATGGCAGCATAAACCTGCTGCGGGGTAATATTGCGGATACGCATGGTTTCAGGATTCAGCCATACGCGCATGGAATAATCACCGGCTCCCATGACATCCACCGCTCCTACCCCTGGTACACGTGTCAACTGGTCTACCAGATTCAAATTGGCATAATTGGTCAGATAAAGGCCATCATAAATACTGTCACCACTCAGTGTAAGCATCATCACAATATTGGATGACTGCTTCTGCACCGTCACTCCCTGTACCTTCACAGCTTCGGGTAAAGAATTCAATGCTACACTGACACGGTTTTGTACCATCACAGTTGCCATATCGATATCCGTTCCCACTTCGAAAGTCACTGTCAGCGAATAAGCGCCCGATGCAGAGGAATTGGAACTCATATACAACATTCCGTCCACACCGTTTACCTGCTGTTCAATGGGGATACCGACAGTTTGAGCTACAGTTTCAGCATTGGCACCCGGATATACCGCACTGACTTGCACGGTAGGAGGCGTAATATCGGGATATTGCGCCACGGGCAATATATTCAGAGTTACAAGTCCGGCCACCACGAATAACAAAGCCAGCACCGTGGCAAATATAGGCCGTTCTATGAAAAATTTTGAAAACATAAGGCTATTGAAGTTTATTGGTTTGTTCTATCGGTTTAATTTTCATGCCTTGACGCACTTTCAACAATGCCTTGGTGACATAACGTTCGGAAGGTGACAAGCCACTTTTTACAACACGCATATTATGATCCGCCAACTGCCCGACTTCAATATGCCGATAATTCACTATATCACTGTCATTCACTACATACAAATATTTACCCAACTGGTCTGTTCCGATAGAAGCATCATTAACCAACACTGCATTCCGCGCTTCACCGTATGGTAAGGTGACACTGACAAATAATCCGGGACGAAGCATCCCGTCAGGGTTATCCAATTCCGCACGCAAACGGAGAGTACCTGTAGTTAATGTCACATTGGGAGAAAGATAATCCAGTTTCGCTTTCCATGACTGTGCCCCGTCAGTTCCCAAACGCAAGGTTACAAAATGAGTTTCCGCAGGAATCTTGCTGGCAGCCTCCTGGGCCAGCTCGTATGTCAGATATTGGTTATCTGCAATATTAAAATAGGAATACATACGGTTATCCTTATAAACAGTAGCCAATTTAACCGGTTGCAAAGCACCACCAATATACGCCCCGACAGAATAAGCCGAAACATCAACCACTCCGTCACAAGGAGCCTTGACATAGCAATAACTCAAGTTGGTACGCGCAGTTTTCAAAGCTGCTTCAGCATTACTTACGGCAGCCTCACAAGCCGCCACATGACTTTCCGCCTGTAAATATTGTATACGGCTCACCGCATCACTTTTTATCGCTTCTTTCATACGTTGATAACTACTGACAGCATATTCAAGATTGGCTTTAGCCGTTTTTAATTCAGCTTCCGCTTGTTTCACTGAATTTTCATAAAGTGTCGGTTCTATAACGAACAATACCTGTCCCTGACGTACCCGGGAACCAGGTGCAAAATTCTTGGATTGTAAAGTTCCATTTACTCGTCCCACCAAATCTACAGTAGATTCCGCTTCCAGATAACCGGGATAATCTTTGGTCAGCGTCACATTTTCCACCAAAGGTTTCGCAACATCTACAGGCAATGCCTGCATTTCTGTCTGAGAAGGTTTATTTTATCGCAGGCGGTCAACACACATACCGTCCATGCGAAAGCTATCATTATTTTTTCATATCTTGGGTTAGGTTTTTATTATTTCTATAGTTCAACAGCTTTTCCGTCGCAGCCTACCAGCCTCCTCCCAATGCCTGATACATCTGGATCAGACAAAGCAATGAATATCCCTGTGCCTGCACCAATGAATTCTCGTATGACAGTAACGAACGCTGTGCATCCAATACATTTTGGAAAGGGCTCAGCCCCTGTTTGTATAAGTCCAATGAAAGTTTAAATGCCTCTTTCCCCTGATTCAACATCTCACGACATGCTACAATCTGTTTGATGGAATTCTTATAACTACTCATGGCATTATCCACCTCCTGCACCGCTGTAAGAACCGTAGTATTGAACTGATTGATTGTTTCATCCAGTTGTGCACGCTGCAAGCGTACATTATTCGCACGCTGGCCACCATTAAAAATCGTCCAGCTCATAGAGGGAGCGATACTCCATGTCATACTGCTACGTCTAGTAAAATCTTTCATATCATGTGAAGCATAGCCGAAGGAACCGTTCAGAAAAAATGAGGGAAGCCAATCGGTCTTGGAAGCTCCCAACAAGGCTGCTTGTGCATTGACTTGACGTTCGGCAACCCGTACATCGGGACGTCGTAAAAGTAATTGTCCGGGAAGACCGACCCCTACCGGCTCTATATAATCGGGTAACGGTTTTCCCGTTTCCAGTGCAGCCGTCACATCCTGAGGATAAAGCCCGAGCAATACAGCCAACGCATTCATATATTGAATAATACCGGATTCTGTAGCAGGAATAGAAGCCAATGTACTATAATAAACCGATTTAGCCTGAGCCACATCCAGTTTGGAAGCCAGTCCGGTATTATAACGCACTTCAGTTATATCCACCACCGCCTTTTGAGATAAAGCATTGCGCTGTAACACACTAAGTTCCTGTTGGGCCTCACGCAAATTAAAATAGGCTGACGCCACTTCTGCACAAAGACTTACCATCGTCGCATTGTACTCTTCACGACTTGCCGCAAAATTTTCTTTCTGCGCTTTCACCCGTTGGCGGATGGAACCGAACACATCCACCTGCCAGCTCATATTAACCGTTGCATCATAATACCCCACTCTGGATTGAGGCTGTCCCGTACCGGTATTGCCACTAGTCTGTTGGCGGTTCCACCCGGCATCCAATGACAAAGCCGGATAATAGCCTCCTCTGGCTATCCTCAGATTCGCTTTCGCCATATCTATACGATTCAAGGCTGTAAGGACAGACGGATTCTGCCTGACAGCCACATGAATCAATGAATCCAGTGTGGCATCCTGAAATACAGTCCACCAATGGTCATCCACCGGAAGCAGTTGTTGAAACATCGCATCCTCTTCTTGCCAATGTTCCGGCAAGGGTACATTCAATAATTTTTCGGCCCGCTGCTGGGCATTCAGTGCCAAAGGAATGATTAAAAGGAGCCATACTCCCCATCTACGTATTTTCCTCATAAGTTTATCACATTAAAAAACATTAGGAAACACATGAAACAACGTTTTTGTTTAACCCTTTGACTTTCAAAAACAAGACAGCCTCTCCTTCTGAGAAGAAAAGGCTGCACCATACAATATGAAAAAAGAAGTTATTTCCCAAACATATTATTTATTAATGACATAGAACCGGTCAGCATACTTCCCAAGACATCCTGGTTGAATGCAATGGAATAGTTTCCGGGAGATAACTGTATATCCATTTGTACGATACCGTTTTTGCCGATTTTCTTCAATTCTTTAGCCTTTATATTATAATAGGCAAAACGGCGGAAACTTTGATACACATCACTCATCTCCACATCTACATGCTGCAATACAGAAGCGCCGCCTGCTACCGTAGGCAGCTCTAATGCCTTTCCATTATCCAACGTCAGGACACACTTACTGTCATTAGGAATTTCCACCTCATGCCCCGACCCGATAGTAACAGCCAGCGAATAACGTATGGTACTTTTATACTGAAATCCAGCGAGTGCCACATATACGTCCATATTATTGGAAACACCCAGATTCATACCCTCGCATACCACTGTACGCACTCCGGTCTGGTTGGTTTCATCATAAATTACCTTTTGTGCCATAGCTCCTATACCCAGAAGCAAAAAGGCGAATAAAAACAATACTTTCTTCATAATTCTTCAGTTATTATTTCATCATACAACAAAAACAAACTCATAATGATGACAATATTAACAAAAACTTTTCATACAACATATATCACAACGCATCATTTATACGTTTTTATCCGAACAAGCATAGAACTATAACCTTTCGCATCTCTTATTTCAATCTACTCTACCGATTCGATTCCAACGAATTGAATTTTGCTCTTCATCTTTTGAAAACCAAATCCATTGTACTACACCCACAATGAAATCATCAGGCACCAATCCCCAATGTCGTGAATCCAATGAATGGTGTATATTGTCTCCCAGCATAAAATAATAATCATGCTTAAACTGATAATTTGTGAAACGATGATTTCCTATAAAATATGCGCTATCTTTATAATCTATTTTCTGTTTAGTCTCCCATTCCATAACACTTCCATATTGGGTAGCAGTCAAACTATTTATCGGGATTTGATCACCTTTGCAAGGTATATAAAGAGGACCGAATTTTTCAGCAGTCCATCCTAACAGGTCATAGTAATTATGATCAAAAGAAAACGTAAGGCTATCCTCGACTAAGGCAGATAATGTAGGCAGGATAATTGCCACAGTATCACCCGGAAGCCCCACACATCGTTTGGCATAATATTGCATGACATCAAAATGTATTCGATTCTTATATTGCCCGACTGGTGAATTAAAAATGAGAATATCATTTTTTCTTATCCGTCGTATTCCCGGAATACGTTTTATTGATATATGCTTGTTTTTTACCGCATTAAAAACATTAAATATCCTGCCGCCTGCTATCCATTTATTCACTATTACATAGTCACCTTTTATCAGAGTAGGATGCATGGATGCAGTAGGAATCCTGAACGAAGAAAAGGTCAGTGATTTGTAACAGCAACCATATCAGAGCAAGTACACAACCATAAAATACAAAGTTTATTAAACGGTCTATCCATTTATTCTTTTCTTTTACCCTCTGGTTCATTCATCACCCTCCACCTCCGACTTATTATTACAATCACGCAACTGTCCCATATACATCTCTTTTATCCGAGGATGATGCATAGGATTTCCTACTAATATCACTTTATTAGTATTGTCAAGCAAGAATGTCCTAAATTTATCATTCAGTGGAAACTTATTCAGTTTATTAAAGGTATCTTTCAGATCTATACATACAGGATAAATAAAATCTTCTGACTGTAATGTCATTATTAGTTCCTTCCTATTTCTAGGGTGGAAGAAAAAATAAAAGGATACATTCCTAGATGTGACAGAGTCTACCTCCGCTATAAAATTTATCCGTTCCAATAATTGCAATTTGCAACTAAGGCATCCTAATGAGTCTACATAAGTTACAATTTTATAATATGTTGAAGCATAAGGAAACTTATCTAATGTGTCTTTGCCTTGTATGGTAAAGACAGCTCTATCATGAAAGAGAATTTCTTTTCGAGTCCATTCTTTCATCAAAAAAGTCAACTGCTCCTTTTCTGTCCTTTTACACGAGAAGAAACAAAATACCCCAAAAGCCAACAACACATAAAGCAGGATTTTCATAATTTTGCTTTCAGGATATCATCCATCTCAAATATTTCAACATTACATTCCGATTCGCAATTTAACAAGTACAACTGAGGGGTATATTGAGAAAGAAGCACACTCATGCTTTGGTGTTCCAATGCGTACTTGCCTACCAGTTCACCATCGATGGAAAAACCCAGCAAAGTTTTAGGTGTACAGGCTGAATAGTTTTCAAAGGCTTTATAGCATAACTCACCACTATAAGTCACAAAAACATATTTATCATTGGCTGTCAATCCATAAAATCCATCCAAGTTATTCTTCTTTCTTGCAAGATTTGCTTCATAGACATTGCAAACAGGCTCAACAAGCATTTTTTCCCACTTCAAAGTAACATCTTCCTCATCCGATATATCATACCGACAAAGATAACCAAAAAATCTAGATGCAAATAAAAGCTGTTTTTGTATGAAACCATCTCCCCCTGCAACTGCATAAAATCATTTGCTTCAGTAGTCATTCCCCGCACCGGATGATTACCGAAACGCTTTATTTCTTTAAAATCCCTATCAAAGAGAATGAAAAACTCCTTACCCCCAGACAAAGTCGTCGCCACACTATAACCATTGGACAGTCGACAGAAACGGGTTGTAAAACAACCATCTTTTACTTTAATTTTTTCACTTCCTACATAACGGTAGTCAGCACCCTTTTCCTCCCGTGCATACAATAGGACAGTAGAAGGCAAATTAACAAAATATAAAGTATCGTCCCCCTCTGTTTTTCCAATAAATTCAGCGGCTATAAATTCTCCAGGCCCTTGTCCCCTGCTTCCAAAGCTACCCACTCTTTCGCCTGTCTGTTCCTCTAGAATCTGACAAATAGGTTCACCAGGAAGTTTACAACGTTGAACCATAAGAATTCCACAATCAAGAGAAGAGAATGCAACCAACTCATTGGACATAATTTCTTTATCATAATAAGAGCCATAGATCGGTTTGGCGGGAATAAGATAAAAAGTCATTTCCTTTGTTACTGACACAGGAAATTAAAAAAGGATGGTAACAATCGAATAATACAATTTTATTTTAATCATAATTTTAATACTCTTCAAACGGGACAAAACAAATGCCTAACACCTATTTATTTGTCCCGTATTACATAAATGCCTAATTACTCAGGAATGGTATATCGATTTACCCAATTCGCTTCCTCACTTGTTTCAATAATAACAGGTTCGCCCGGAGGACCTACAACGAGTTCATAACAACGTGAATTACGTTGATACATACAATCCTTCGTACCTAAAGTCAAGGCCTCCACATTTGACAAAGCTAAATCGGACAATTCTTCTTTGTTTTGAGAACCATACAAAACATAACTTCCACCAACAGCCAATGAGGCAATCAATGCCATTTTAAATGTTCTTTTCATAATATATTTTTTAAAGTTTGAAATAGGGATATCTTATGATGATTCAAAGAGGTATAATGAAAAAGATACCGTCTGTCCCTATCATCAGAAACAGACCGTCCACGAAGGCCATTTAGCTTGATTGTACTTGGAGGTGAATGTTTTCATAGTATCACTTTCTACAAAGAATATAAAAAGTTTCCACTTAAACAAACATTTCCGCTTTATTCTACAATATAATTATCATAAAAACATTTGTATCCTCCTCGATTCATGCTCACACCTCACCTTTTTGTGCATATTTTCTCCTCATATCCTTTTGTTGCTCAAATTGTTTAAGTAAATTTGTCGCCAGAATATTACTAATACCAAATATATTAAAGTATATGAGTTTAAAAATTGTAGTACTGGCAAAACAAGTTCCCGACACACGCAATGTGGGGAAAGATGCCATGAACGCTGACGGTACTATCAACCGTGCGGCACTTCCGGCCATCTTCAATCCGGAAGACCTGAACGCCTTGGAACAGGCACTCAGACTGAAAGACACACATCCCGGCTCTACGGTAACTATCCTGACCATGGGTCCCGGACGCGCTGCCGAAATTATTCGTGAAGGTTTATACAGAGGAGCAGACAATGGATATTTATTGACCGACCGTGCTTTTGCCGGTGCTGACACGTTGGCCACTTCATACGCCATCGCTACGGCTATCCGCAAAATAGGCGAATGTGACCTGATTATCGGTGGCCGTCAGGCTATCGACGGTGATACCGCACAGGTAGGTCCGCAGGTAGCAGAAAAGCTGGGATTAAGCCAGATTACTTACACCGAAGAAATTCTAAACGTGGACGAAACTGCCCGCCGCATCACCGTAAAACGCCACATTGACGGAGGGGTAGAAACTGTGGAAGGTCCTCTGCCTATTGTACTGACTGTGAACGGAAGTGCAGCTCCCTGCCGTCCGCGCAATGCCAAATTGTTACAGAAATACAAACGCGCTCTCGGCGCACAGGAAAAAGCAGCCATCACTAAAGACGGTTCTGAACTGCCTTACGCTGAACTATATGAGAAATTCCCTTACCTGAATATCACTGAATGGAGTGTGGCCGATGTAGAAGGAGACACCAAGCAGTGCGGTCTGTCAGGCTCTCCCACCAAAGTGAAGAAGATTGAAAACATCGTCTTCCAGGCAAAAGAAAGCAAGACCATGACAGGAAGCGACCAGGATGTGGAAGGATTGATTGTCGAACTGTTAGCTAACCATACAATAGGATAACGATTATGAATAATGTATTTGTATATTGCGAGATTGAAGGCACAACAGTGGCCGATGTGAGTCTCGAACTTTTAACCAAAGGTCGTAAATTAGCTAATCAGTTAGGCTGCCAGCTTGAGGCAATCGCTGCCGGAACCGGCCTTGCAGGAATTGAAAAACAAGTATTGCCCTACGGAGTAGACAAACTTCATGTATTCGATGCTCCGGGTCTGTTCCCTTATACTTCACTGCCCCACACTTCCATTTTGGTGAATCTGTTCAAAGAGGAAAAACCACAAATCTGTCTGATGGGCGCTACTGTTATCGGCCGCGATCTGGGACCGCGTGTATCTTCCGCATTGACCAGCGGACTGACTGCCGACTGTACCCAGTTGGAAATCGGTACCCACGAAGACAAGAAGAACGGCATCACCTATGAAAATCTGTTGTATCAGATTCGTCCCGCCTTCGGTGGTAACATCGTTGCAACCATTGTCAACCCCGAGCACCGCCCACAGATGGCGACCGTTCGTGAGGGAGTGATGAAGAAAGAGATTCTGGATGAAAATTATAAGGGTGAAGTGGTGAACCACGACGTTGCCAAGTTTGTTCCTGAAACAGACTATGTAGTCAAAGTCATTGACCGTCACGTAGAAAAAGCCAAACATAACCTGAAAGGCGCACCTATCGTGATTGCCGGAGGCTATGGCATGGGATCTAAAGAAGGTTTTGACAAATTGTTCGAACTGGCCAAAGAACTTCACGCCGAAGTAGGTGCCAGCCGTGCAGCTGTCGATGCAGGTTATGCAGACCATGACCGCCAGATTGGCCAGACGGGTGTAACCGTCCGTCCCAAACTGTATATTGCTTGCGGTATCTCCGGACAAATCCAGCACATCGCAGGTATGCAGGATGCAGGTATCATCATCTCTGTAAACAGTGACCCGAACGCTCCGATCAACACCATTGCCGATTATGTGATTAACGGCACTGTGGAAGAAGTCGTTCCGAAATTGATTAAGTATTATAAAAAAGAATTCAAAGTAGTCAGTAGTAGTCATAAGTAGTCAAAGTAGAAAAAAATGAAAAGTCAATCCTTTGAACAACTGATTGTTTGGCAAAAGGCACATTCGTATGTATTGGCCATTTACAAAATAACCAAGCAATATCCCAAAGAGGAATTATTCTGCTTGGTTAACCAGATGCGCCGTGCAGCAGCCTCTATCACTGCAAATATAGCGGAAGGATATGCTAAAATCAGCTCAAAGGACAAACTGCGTTTCTATAACATTTCACAAGGTTCGTTGGAAGAAACACGCAATTTCATTATCCTGTCGAAAGATTTAGGATACATCACATTGCAAGACAAAGAACAATTAGGCATACAAGCGGCCGAAATCAGCCGCCTGCTAAACGCCTACTGCATAGCCTTGTTGAAAAATGTATCGCCACCCACTACTTAACTACCCTTAGCTACTATTAACCACTCTAACTACTAAAAATTATGGCAAACTTTTATACCGATATACCGGAACTCAAGTATCACTTGAACAATCCGATGATGGAGCGCATCTGCCAACTGAAAGAGCGCGACTATAGAGATAAAGACGAGTTCGACTATGCACCGCAGGATTATGCCGATGCCATGGACTCTTACGATAAAATTCTGGAAATCACAGGTGAGATTACAGGTGAAACCATCGCTCCCAATGCCGAAGGGGTAGACGAAGAAGGTCCTCACTGTGGAAACGGACGTGTGGAATATGCTTCAGGAACCAAGCAGAACCTCGACGCTATGGTAAAAGCCGGACTGAACGGTATGACCATGCCTCGTCGTTTCGGTGGCTTGAACTTCCCCATCACCCCCTACACCATGTGCGCGGAAATTGTTGCCGCCGCCGATGCAGGTTTCGGAAACATCTGGTCTTTGCAAGACTGTATTGAAACGCTGTATGAATTCGGTAACGAAGACCAGCACAGCCGTTTCATTCCCCGTATTTGTGCAGGTGAAACCATGTCTATGGACTTGACAGAACCCGATGCCGGTTCCGACCTTCAGTCGGTAATGCTGAAAGCTACTTTCGATGAAGCCAACAACTGCTGGCGTCTGAACGGTGTGAAACGTTTCATCACTAACGGTGACGCTAATCTTCACCTGGTATTGGCACGTAGCGAAGAAGGAACCAAAGACGGACGTGGTTTGTCTATGTTCATCTATGACAAAAACGAAGGAGGTGTAGATGTACGCCGCATCGAAAATAAATTAGGTATCCACGGCTCTCCTACCTGCGAACTGGTTTACAAGAACGCGAAAGCCGAACTTTGCGGTGACCGTAAGCTCGGTTTGATAAAATACGTTATGGCATTGATGAATGGTGCGCGTCTGGGTATCGCTGCCCAGTCAGTAGGTTTGTCACAAGCTGCTTACAACGAAGGATTGGCATACGCCAAAGAACGTAAGCAGTTCGGAAAAGCCATCATCGATTTCCCGGCAGTATATGACATGCTGTCTATCATGAAAGCCAAACTGGATGCAGGCCGTGCATTGCTTTACCAGACTTCACGCTATGTGGATATTTACAAAGCATTGGATGATATTGCCCGCGAACGCAAACTGACTCCTGAAGAACGTCAGGAACAAAAAGTCTACGCCAAGCTAGCAGACAGCTTTACTCCGCTTTCCAAGGGTATGAACTCTGAATATGCCAACCAGAATGCATACGATTGTATCCAGATTCACGGTGGTTCAGGTTTCATGATGGAATATGCTTGCCAGCGTATCTATCGCGATGCACGCATCACCAGCATTTACGAAGGAACGACCCAGTTGCAGACTGTAGCCGCTATCCGTTATGTAACCAACGGTTCTTATATCGCAACCTTGCGTAATTATGAAGCTATTCCTTGCAGTGAAGATATGCAACCGCTGATGGACCGCGTGAAAGAAATGGCCAACAAATTTGACGCATGCACCAATGCGGTAAAAGAGGCCCAGAATCAAGAGTTACTTGATTTCGTTGCACGCCGTCTTTATGAAATGGCTGCCGTATGTATCATGTCACATCTTCTTATCCAAGATGCGACAAAAGCACCTGAATTGTTCGCCAAGTCGGCCCATGTATATGTAAACTATGCAGAAGCTGAAATAGAAAAGCATTTCAATTTCATCCGTAAATTCAAAGCAGATGATTTAGCTGACTATCGTTTGTAAACTTCATTCCATTCTATAAAACGACGTTCTATTCTTCACGGAGTAGAACGTCGTTTATAGTATAAGATTTACTTTTAAACACATACTGATGCAAAATCAAAAATGCCCGTTTCACAACGAGCGTTTTCCTTATAAACAAAGCCTCAGCCGACCTTATTTACTAACAAACTTATTATTAACGTATTTATAAACTGCCTCTTCATATCCTTCCTACAACTATATCAATCCCTCTATCCAGACAAACTAATAATCCGTCTACCTTTCTACTACCCGATCTTGATTCTCAAACTTTTTCTTTTTCCAAAAGTAAAATTAAAGCTTTATCATCATTGGAACAAGAGTTATCGACCAATCTCCTTATTTCATCTATTAACACCCGTTTTTGTTCCTTATCACACTATTTCGAACTTTTCTTTCCACCTACTGTTATGAGAGAAACTTATTAAAAACCTTGACTTATGAAAGAATTAGAATTAACCAGTAACGCCGCTTTAACGGATGCGGTATACGAAACCGCCCTGAACGGCTCATTTCTTGAAGTTAAACTTGTAGCAGGTTCCGTGGGCGATGACGAACCTAGAGGAATGCAACCGGAATATGAATGTTATCACATCAGCTATCCGGACAAAAAAGACACAATTTTGTTCGAGCAACCTTTGGATGCTGCCGATGACAAAGTAACCGTATATGATTTGGGAAAGAAAATCAAATCCATAGAAGGCTGTTGCCACAAGACACTGACAAAAGGCGAAAGCCGCACAGCCACAGCACGTAAAGTAGTTGCTCATGGTCCTATGTGGATTTATGTGGCTATTGCTGTCGGGATGGATAAAGCAGGCACCGAATCACCTTTTATGATCGTCCAAGGAGCAGGCACTTACGGTTCTGAAGATACGACCGAGAACGAAATGATAGGTTATGCTAACGGACGTATTCATGAAATGACAGCTTTGCTTGTCCGCCGTGCGCGTTTGGAAAAACTGCATCTGGCAAGCATACGCGCAGCGTATACAATATTTATTCGTAGAACCGGGAAGAATAGGAAAGGCTAAAGTCAAAGAAGGATAAGCCCCCTTGTCTTCACTGATAACCATCATTTTAAAAGCCTGTTGCCTTCTTTCAACAACAG
>OKWD01000045.1_pt1 | contig 20267 bp, 26 predicted proteins | sample 1607011 | NCBI WGS metagenome assembly OKWD01 (sample SAMN04414077, study PRJEB24778) | human gut metagenome | material: faecal | host: Homo sapiens | reverse complement strand
CTTGGCGAGTCTCAGGCCATGCCACCAGCAACACACCGATGACCAACGCACAGATACATCTGATTATAGAATAATTCATTGTTTTCATATTCAATCATGTCTAATTGGTTAATGAAGCGAATATACTGATTATTTCTGAGAAGACAGATGCAAAATGGATATTAATTTTCAGACAGAAGAACAAAAGAACAAAAAAAGAAAGCCAAAACAAATTTTCCTGCCATAAGCTTAGAACTAATTCTATTGTTCTATAGACTTTAGCAAACAGAATGTTATACCGACTATTCCAATCTATTCTTTCGTACCCATGCCTGAAGATCATCCTTTTGTCTTATGACAAATCACTCTATCTGTTCTGTTTCAGGCAGACTTTGTTCATTCTCGTCCTCATCGATCAAAATAGCCCAAAAGAGCCACCATAACAGCAATCCTGCCAACAACACGGCACCTATTCTTATCCAAAGTTTACGTTTCATACACTTCATTTTAATGATTTATTAACTGATGTATTAAAACCATTCCGCCACCCGAAATGTTCATTTATAAAACCAATTTAAAGTAATAAGATTATGAATAATGGAAAATTCTTTGCCGGACTGGCACTAGGAGCGCTGGTCGGCAGTGCATTAAGTTGTTTTGCGCACAGCAACAGAGGTCGCAAATTGAGAAGAGACGTGTATGATGCCATTCAGGACTTACAAGAAGATGCAAAAGACCTGGCTCATCATGCAAAACATAAAGCAGAAGAAGTAAGCAGTGAAGTAGCCGGAAAGTAGGTGAGAAAGTGGAAGAAGTGAAAGGGAAAATACACGAAGCTGCAAATAAAATAAAAAAAAGTAAGTTTTTCTTTGGAGTTTAAAACAAAACGCTTACATTTGTTCCAAATAAAAACAGATTTTATGAATAGAATCATGGTAAATACATATTGGTGGCGTTTCTTACAACTAAACAAGTCGTAAGGGAACCAGACCATGTATATATACCTGACATTCTAAAAGGATATTCAAACTGAAGGCCTGTCGTACTTACGACAGGCCTTTTTTCGTTAGTGCAATTAACATTAAAATATAGAACGACAATGAAAACTTATCAGGTAAACAAAGAAGGTTATTATGGCGAATTTGGAGGGGCGTATATTCCCGAAATCCTTCACCGCTGTGTGGAAGAATTGCAGAATGCCTATTCCAAAGTATTGGAAAGTGAAGGATTCAAACAAGAATTCCACCAGTTACTACGCGACTATGTAGGACGCCCTTCACCTCTTTACCTGGCAAACCGGCTAAGCAAGAAATATGGCTGTAAGATCTACCTGAAACGTGAAGATTTAAACCACACCGGAGCACATAAAATCAATAATGCCATCGGACAGGTGTTACTGGCAAAACGTATGGGGAAAAAACGTATCATTGCAGAAACCGGAGCTGGACAGCATGGGGTGGCCACCGCTACGGTATGCGCTTTGATGAACATGCAATGCATTGTTTACATGGGCAAGACCGATGTAGAACGCCAGCATATCAATGTAGAAAAGATGAAAATGCTGGGAGCCGAAGTCCGCCCGGTCACTTCCGGCAACATGACACTGAAAGATGCTACAAACGAAGCCATCCGCGACTGGTGTTGCCACCCTGCCGATACTTACTATGTCATCGGCTCTACCGTAGGCCCTCATCCCTACCCTGATATGGTGGCACGTCTGCAATCCGTTATCAGCGAAGAAATCAAAAAGCAGCTGAAAGAACAGGAAGGAAGGGAATATCCCGATTACTTGATGGCTTGTGTAGGAGGAGGAAGCAATGCGGCAGGAACCATTTATCACTATATAGATGATGAACGTGTGCAGATTGTCCTGGCCGAGGCAGGAGGCAAAGGTATAGACACCGGTTTCTCGGCCGCTACCATCCAACTGGGGAAAATGGGAATTATCCACGGAGCAAAGACCTTGGTTATCCAAAACGAGGACGGACAAATAGAGGAACCTTACTCCATTTCTGCCGGTCTGGATTATCCGGGCATAGGACCCATGCATGCCAATCTGGCCAAACAGCAACGCGCTTTGGTACTCGCCATAAACGATGATGAAGCCATCCGTGCCGCATTTGAACTGACCCGGCTGGAAGGTATCATTCCTGCATTGGAATCGGCTCATGCATTGGGAGCATTGGACAAAATGAGATTCAAGCCAACGGATATAGTGGTTCTCACCGTATCAGGACGCGGAGATAAGGATATTGAAACCTACTTGAAAGAATCCGGCACAAGGGCCTCCTTGCAATAACACATAGAAACCCATGAGAACAAAAATCCTATACGGACAACTATAAACAGAAAAGAAACAATGAAAACTTTTACCTATACCACCCGATGCAAACCATACTGGGTGACCTGCATACACCGGTCAGTACCTATCTGAAAGTGCGCGACATTTTCCCACAGAGTGCACTGATGGAAAGTTCCGACTATCATGGAAGTGAGAACAACCGTTCTTTCATCGGACTGAATCCTGTAGCCAGCATCGGAATCAATCATGGCACAGCCACTGCCACCTACCCTGACGGCAGCATAGAAGAACATCCCATCAGCGAACATTTCCGGGCAGACCATGCGATCTCCGATTTTCTGAATCGTTTCAAGGTAAGCGGAGAATACAACAACTACTGCGGACTGTATGGCTATACCACTTTCAATGCCGTACGCTATTTCGAACATATCAATGTAAAAGACAGCCGTGATCCTAAGAACGATGCTCCGGATATGTTGTATATCTTATATAAATACCTGATTGTCTTCAATGACTTCCGCAACGAAATGTTATTACTGGAAATGTTGCAGGACGGTGAGGACAGCCATCTGGATTATGTGGAAAAAGCGATCCACAACCGTAACTATACCACTTACGACTTCCGTGCCGTAGGCGAAACCACCAGTACCCTGACCGATGAAGAGCATAAGGCGAACATCCGCAAAGGCATTGCCCACTGTATGCGCGGCGATGTTTTCCAAATCGTCCTTTCACGCCGTTTTATCCAACGTTACGAAGGAGATGATTTCAAACTTTACCGTGCTTTACGCAGCATCAACCCGTCCCCCTACTTATTTTACTTCGATTTCGGAGGCTTCCGTATTTTCGGTTCCTCTCCCGAAACCCATTGTAAAATAGAAAACGGGCGTGCCACCATCGACCCTATCGCCGGAACCACCCGCCGCAACGGAGACAAGAAAATAGATGCTGAACTCACCGCCAACCTATTGGCTGATCCCAAAGAAAATGCGGAACATGTAATGCTGGTAGATCTGGCACGCAATGACTTGAGCCGCAACTGTCACGATGTACAAGTAGAATTTTACAAAGAAGCTCAATATTACAGCCACGTCATTCATCTGGTAAGCCGGGTCAGCGGCGAACTGAACCCCAAAGCCAATCCCATCAAAGCATTTATTGATACTTTCCCGGCCGGAACCCTGAGTGGCGCTCCGAAGGTAAAAGCCATGCAGCTGATCAGCGAATACGAACCTCACAGCCGTGGAGCCTATGGAGGTTGCATCGGATTTATCGGGCTGAACGGCACATTGAACCAAGCTATCACCATTCGTACATTCGTCAGCCGCAACAACGAACTATGGTTTCAAGCCGGTGGCGGCATCGTAGCTAAGAGCAATGAAGAGTACGAATTACAAGAAGTAAACAACAAACTGGGAGCACTTAAAAAAGCAATCATCCTGGCAGAACAAATGTAAAAACGAATCATCATGAAAACAGTAATTATAGACAACTATGACTCATTTACCTACAACTTGAGTCATTTGGTAAAAGAACTGGGAGCCGAAGTTACCGTATTACGTAACGATGCTTTCCAACTGGAAGAATTGGAAAAATTCGATAAAATCATTCTTTCACCCGGTCCCGGTATTCCATCAGAAGCAGGCCTGCTGCTCGAAGTAATTAAAAGATATGCCGGCAAGAAACCGATTCTGGGTGTATGCTTGGGAGAACAGGCCATAGGAGAAGCTTTTGGCGGCAAACTGACCAATCTGAGCGAAGTATTTCATGGCGTACAGACCCCCATCTCAATTAAAAAGAACCAATCAAAAGACAAAGGAAAGAAAACCGATTACATTTTCAACGGACTGCCGGATGAAGTGCCGGTAGGACGTTATCACTCATGGGTGGTAGATACGGACGGTTTCCCTGAGTGCCTTGAAATAACCGCAGTAAGCCAGGAAGGTCTCGTCATGGCATTGAAACATAAAGAATACGATATCCACGGCATCCAGTTTCATCCCGAATCCGTACTGACCCCCGATGGTAAAGCCATGATAGCCAACTTTCTAAACGCATAACCCCAACCGTACATAATAAATATGAAAGCTATATTATCCCGCCTCTTCAATCACGAGGAACTGAACCGAAAAGAAGCAAAGAATTTGCTGCTCAACATAACCCGGGGAATGTATAACGACGCACAGATAGCCGCCCTGCTGACCGTTTTCCAAATGCGCGGCATCAAAGTAGAAGAATTGATAGGTTTCCGTGAAGCATTGCTCACCACCCGCATACCTATAGATTTTTCCGCTTACAGCCCTATTGACATTGTGGGTACAGGCGGTGATGGAAAAAACACCTTCAACATCTCTACTTGCGCCTGCTTCATTGTAGCGGGAGCCGGATATCACGTTGCCAAACACGGCAACTATGGCGCGACTTCCGTCAGCGGAGCCAGCAATGTCATCGAACAACACGGCGTAAAATTCACGAACAATCCGGATAAGCTGACCCGTTCTATGGAAGAATGTGGAATGGTCTATATGCATGCCCAGTTGTTCAATCCTGCCATGAAAAGTGTAGGCCCTGTCCGCAAAGCACTGCAAGTACGTACCATATTCAACCTGCTAGGTCCGCTGGTTAATCCATGTCTTCCGGCTTACCAACTTCTAGGAGTCGCCGATCTGCCGCAAATGCGCCTTTATACCAACGTGTTCCAAAAACTGGGCATTGGCTTTGCCGTAGTAAACAATTTGGACGGTTACGACGAAATCTCACTGACCGATGAATTCAAAGTGATGACCAATCACTACGAAACCATCTACAAGCCATCCGAACTAGGCTTCTCTCTCGCCAGACAAGAAGAACTTTATGGTGGGAACACTCCCGAAGAAGCGTCGAAAATCTTCCATAACGTACTGGAGAACAAAGCCACCAAAGCCCAGACAGACTGTGTACTGATTAACGCTTCTTTTGCCATACAAGCCATGGAACCGGCCAAACCGATAGAAGAATGCGTGGCCATCGCCCGTGAATCATTGGAAAGCGGAAAAGCATTGAATACATTGAAAAAATTTGTGGAACTGAACAGTTGACTACACACCCGGTATTCCACTACCAAACGCCTCATACAATGACAGATATATTAACAGAAATCATCGCCTGCAAGCAAATCGAGATCGAACTGCAAAAGGCTGCCATCAGCAAAGAAATGCTGATAAACAATTGTAACGAACCCATGCCACGTATCAGTATGCGTGCCAGTCTTGCCTCTTCTCCTTACGGCATCATCTCCGAGTTCAAGCGTCGCTCTCCCTCCAAAGGATGGATAAAAGAAGACGCACAGGCAGATACCATTCCTCCCGCTTACGAAGCGGCCGGAGCCTCCGCACTTTCCATCCTCACCGATGAAAAATACTTCGGCGGCAGCCTGAAAGATATCCGTTCGGCACGCCCCCACGTGCAACTTCCCATTCTAAGGAAAGATTTCATTATAGATGAATACCAACTTTATCAGGCACGCATCGTAGGAGCGGACGCTATCCTTCTTATAGCCGCCGCTTTGAAGAAAGAGCAATGCAAAGCCCTAGCCCTCAAAGCCCATGAACTGGAACTGGAAGTCCTGCTGGAAATCCACAACGAGCAAGAACTGGAATATATAGACGAGAACATTGACATGGTGGGAGTCAACAACCGTAATCTGGGAAGCTTCCACACAGAGGTGGAAAACTCTTTCCGTCTGGCGGAAAAACTACCCGAAGAAATGCTCCGGATCTCTGAAAGCGGCATCTCCAGCCCCGAAACAGTCAAACAACTCCGGGCTGCCGGCTTCCGAGGCTTCCTGATAGGGGAAAACTTCATGAAAACACCCGCACCGGGAGAAGCCTTAAAAGAATTTATAACCCAACTAGAGAAATGTTAGGATGAAGCAACAATGATTATCAAGGTATGCGGTATGCGCGAGCCCGAAAACATACGCGCCATAGAGCAAGCCGGAGCAGACTGGATGGGCTTCATCTTCTTCCCCCAATCTGCCCGCTACGTATCACATCGTCCGGAATACCTACCGGAACAATGCCACCGGATCGGGGTCTTCGTCAACGAAAGCAGCGAAAACATCCTGCTGAAAGCACAGGAATTCGGTCTGCACCATATCCAATTGCATGGCAGGGAGACACCGGAACAATGCCGCAAATTAAAAGCCGCCGGACTGGGAGTCATTAAAGTTTTTTCCATAGCACAGGAAAGTGACCTGCAATCCGCCGGTTGTTATGAGGGCGTTTGCGATTACTTTCTTTTCGACACTGCCTGCTCCGGATATGGCGGTTCCGGCAAACCCTTCAACTGGAATATCCTGCAAGCCTATCGGGGAAAGACGCCTTTCCTACTGAGTGGCGGTCTCCGTCCCGGCAGTCTTTCCCTTTTGTTGCAATTCAAGCATGAACAATGGGCAGGCATCGACCTGAACAGCGGATTCGAGACCGCTCCGGCTCTGAAAGACGCCGCCGCCGTCCACACATTTATAAACCAATTAAAACAAAAAATACAATGAACAGAATCAACCAGTTATTCAGTACCAAGCAAAAAGACATCCTATCTATTTATTTTTGTGCAGGCTTTCCTACCTTAGAAGGTACGGCAAGCACCATCAAAGTCCTGGAAAAAAAAGGGATTAACATGATTGAAATCGGTATTCCTTTCAGTGACCCGATGGCTGACGGTCCCGTTATCCAGCACGCTGCCACCCGCGCCTTGAAAAATGGCATGACACTGAAGCTCCTTTTCGACCAACTGAAAGATATCCGTAAAGAAGTACAGATTCCGCTGGTGCTGATGGGATATCTCAATCCCATCATGCAATATGGATTCAAGGATTTCTGCCGCACCTGCCGGGAGACGGGAATCGACGGAGTGATTATCCCCGACTTGCCTTTCAAAGATTATATGGAGGAATATCGTTCCATAGCCGAGGAACAAGATGTGAGAATCATCATGCTCATCACTCCGGAAACCAGTGAAGAACGTATCCGCCTGATTGATGAACATACCGACGGTTTTATCTATATGGTATCTTCCGCCGCTATCACCGGTGCTCAAAAAGATTTCAACGCACAGAAACAAGCCTATTTCCAACGCATCGCCGACATGAATTTACGCAATCCCCGCATGATAGGTTTCGGAATTTCCAATAAGCAAACCTTCGAAACCGCATCCGCTCATGCCGCAGGAGCCATCATCGGCAGTAAATTCGTGACCTTGCTGGATGAAGAAGACGGAGATACGGAAAAGCAGCGGACAAGCTGCTGGAAGCCTTGAAAAACTAACCTTTCACAACTCGTAACATCCTCTTCTTCAAAAATCCACCTGAAAGATCATGGCGATACAAGTGAAAAATATAATATCTTACAGGTATAAGATTATATATCTTGCAGCAGTAAGATCTATAATCTTATACCTGATCTTTCTACTTCTTCCATCCACAGCATCTGGCAGAAGCAGTTATCACCTATAAAGAAAAACATTTTGTTACTTTCCCTCTCTTATTTTTGTCATAGTTACACATAATTACTATCTTTGTGCCAAAATTAAACAAGAAAAGCGCATGACACAGAGTGAATATCCTTCCGTTTTGCTAATATACACAGGCGGTACGATCGGCATGATTGAAAATCCTGAGACAGGTGCACTAGAAGCCTTCAATTTCGACCAGTTACAAGACAATGTTCCCGAATTGAAGCGGTTCAACTATCGCATCTCCTCTTACCAGTTCAATCCCCCCATTGACTCTTCGGATATGGAACCTGCCTTGTGGGCCAAGTTAGTCAAGATCATCAAATACAATTATGACAATTTTGACGGGTTCGTCATTCTGCACGGTACAGACACCATGGCATACACCGCTTCAGCGCTCAGCTTCATGCTGGAAAACCTGAGCAAGCCGGTTATCCTGACTGGCAGCCAGCTGCCCATCGGCATGTTGCGCACCGATGGAAAGGAAAATCTGATCACTTCCATAGAAATAGCCGCTGCCAAACATCCGAACGGCACTGCTATTGTACCCGAAGTATGCATCTTCTTCGAAAACCATCTGTTGCGCGGAAACCGTACCACAAAAATCAATGCGGAGAATTTCAATGCGTTCCGTTCATACAATTTCCCTTCGCTGGCAACAGCAGGCATCCACATAAAATATGAATATGACCGTATTCACAAAGCCGATCCCAATCTGCCATTAAAACCACACTATCTTTATGATACCAATGTAATTATACTGACCTTTTTCCGGGCATCCAGGAAAACATGATCAGCAATATCCTGCATACACCGGGATTACGCGCAGTGGTATTAAAGACCTACGGTTCGGGCAACGCTCCGCAAAAGCCGTGGTTCATCGAACTTCTAAGGGATGCCACCTCACGGGGAATCATCATTGTCAACATCTCCCAATGCTCTACCGGAACAGTGGAAATGGGAAGGTATGAAACCGGACTCCATCTGCTGGACGCAGGGGTCATCAGCGGCTATGACAGTACGGTGGAATCCGTTCTAACCAAACTGATGTTCCTTTTGGGACACGGAAAAAGTGAAAGAGAAATACGTTACCAAATGAGTATTCCGGTAGCCGGAGAGTTTACGAAATCATAATTTATTGCGTTCCAATTATCATCTGACGGGATGATTGCAGAATCATTAAAATGGTGTAATCTGCGATGAAAACTTAACGATTTTATAACATGTAATCTTTTTGTAATATTTGTTTCATCAAATAGTAATAAAAATGCTCCATCTTTGCAATGCTGATCAGAAAAGATTAGTTTTGTAGTATTAAAAAGATGGATATATGAATGATTACCGCATTTTAGTAGTTGACGATGAAGAAGATCTATGCGAGATTCTTAAATTCAATTTAGAAAACGAAGGGTATTTTGTGGATACGGCAAACTCCGCCGAAGAAGCCCTGAAGATGGAACTGACCCAATACAACTTGCTGTTGCTGGATGTGATGATGGGAGAAATATCAGGATTCAAAATGGCGAACATGCTGAAAAAGAATAAAGCTACTGCTTCTATTCCCATTATATTCATTACTGCTAAAGATACTGAAAACGATACTGTGACAGGATTCAACCTGGGAGCCGACGACTATATCTCGAAGCCATTTTCACTGCGCGAAGTTATAGCACGCGTTAAGGCTGTCCTTCGACGCACCAGCCCCACACAGGGAAAAGAAGCGCAAGAACAATTGCAGTACAAAGGGCTTTTAGTCGACATCACCAAGAAGAAAGTCAGCATAGACGGTATAGAAATTTCCCTGACAAAAAAAGAATTCGAAATCCTGTTGCTGTTGTTACAAAACAAAGGCCGCGTATTCTCACGCGAAGATATTCTGGCTAAAGTATGGCAGGAGGAAGTCTATGTGCTGGACCGTACCATTGACGTCAACATTACCCGCTTGCGTAAAAAAATAGGCGAATATGGAAAATGCATCGTCACCCGCCTGGGATACGGATACTGTTTTGAATGCGAATAACCTAACCTGTACCTTTCCATGACTATTAAATTATCCAGCCACGTCCTGTCATTCAACAAGAAACTATTCTTGTCGGTAATTTCCTTATTCATAGCATTCGCCATCTGTTTCATGGCATTCCAATATCGCAGGGAGAAGGAATACAAAATAGAATTGCTGAACACACAACTCCAGAATTACAACGACCGCCTGAATGATTTTCTCCGTGGCAGGGATACACTGAAATATTCAACAATTGAACGACTATGTTTGCGAACACACCTTTGAAGATCTACGCGTGACACTGATCAATAAGAATGGTACTGTAATTTATGACAATCTGGAAAAAGATCCCAGCCACTTCGAGAACCACCATAACCGTCAGGAAATAAAAGAAGCCATCATTTATGGCAGCGGCTACTCCATTAACAGACAATCGGAAAGCCTGGGCGGTGAATTTTTCTATTCGGCAAAGTATTATCCTAATCTGGACTATATCATTCGTTCAGCCCTTCCCTATAATGTCAGTCTGATGAGACACCTGAAAGCAGACTCTCATTATGTATGGTTCACACTGATAATCAGCCTGATATTAATAATTGTGTTCTACCGATTCACACATAAATTGGAATGTCTATCACCAAATTGCAACAATTCGCCATGAAAGCCGACCGCAATGAACCGATAGACACTGATATGCAGGATACCTTTCCCAAAAACGAACTGGGCGAAATATCCCAACATATCATCCAGATTTACAAACGTCTGCATCAGGCAAAAGAAGATTTATATATCGAACGCGAGAAACTGATCACCCATCTCCAAATCTCGCACGAAGGCTTAGGCGTATTCAACCACCGCAAAGAAGAGATTCTGGTAAATAATCTGTTCACACAATACGCCAACCTTATCTCGGACAAAAATCTGAGTTCTACGGAAGAGATCTTCTCCATCCCCGAATTGCAGCCCATCACCCGTTTCATTACAAAAAACAAGGAACGCAGTATCGGCAAAGAAGAGAAACGGATGTCATTGAACATAGACAAAAACGGACGTATCTTTGCCGTGGAATGCATTATCTTTCAAGATGACAGCTTTGAAATCTCCATCAATGACATCACTCAGGAAAAGGAACAGGCACTTCTGAAAAAAACAGCTGACACAGAATATCGCCCACGAATTGAAAACCCCTGTAAGCAGCATACAGGGATATCTGGAAACCATAGTAAACAATCCTACCCTGCCCCGTGAGAAAATCAATGCTTTCCTGGAGAGAAGCTATGCACAAAGTAACCGGCTGGCACATCTGTTACGGGATATCTCCGTACTTACCCGCATGGAAGAAGCTCCGAACATGATCGAAACAGAACCGGTAAACCTCACCACCATGATGCGGAATATCCTGAACGAAGTAACTTTGGAACTGGAAGAAAAGCAGATCACAGCCCACAACATGCTGCCTGAAGGACTGACCGTACAAGGCAATTCTTCCCTGCTATACTCCATCTTCCGGAATCTGACAGACAACGCCATTGCATACGCAGGAACTCATATTTCCATAACCATCCGCTGTTTCCGTGAAGACGAACGTTTTTATTATTTCAGTTTCTCGGACACAGGCGTAGGAGTAGGACCCGAACATCTAAGCCGTTTGTTCGAGCGTTTCTATCGGGTGGACAAAGGACGTTCACGCAAACTGGGTGGTACCGGACTGGGACTGGCCATTGTAAAAAACGCAGTCATTCTGCATGGCGGAACAATCTTCGCTAAAAATACCCCCGGTGGAGGTCTGGAATTCATATTTACATTGAGTAAAGAATGAGAGGATACCAAGAGCTGTTTCTAAATTTTCTTCAAAATTTAAACAGGCTCTAAAAATAAAGAAAGATAATTGTTTCTTAAATATAAACTGTATCTTTGCGGTGCATCGGTTCATTTATCTCCCCTCCGAGGTGAATGATTAAAAGGGAATCAAGGTGAAAATCCTGAACAGTCCCGCTGCTGTATGTTTCACTAAACGCATAAGCAAAATGCCAATAACCACTGGGATAATTTCCGGGAAGGTGCTTATAGCGGAAACGAGTCAGAAGACCTGCCTGTGCATTTATCAAATCTGAAGCTTTCGAGGAAAGAGCTTGGAACACTGAACGTAAGGGATGCCTTTAATCACATCCGCTATTTTCTCCGTTTCACTGTCCGGAAAAGAGTATCAGGTAAAAAGAACATTTATTTTAAAGTAAACTCTGCCAAGTTTATTTGGAATGCTCAGCCGAAGTGATTCGCCTGAGCATTATTTTATAATCCAAGTCAATACAAAATCGGGATGAGTGACATAACGGACCCGGTAACGTCCCTGCCGGCCTGTACGATATTCGCATGCCTCGAACTCCCCCTCTTCCGACAGGCTGAAAGGAAAAATACGAAGATGACGAATAAAATCCACCTCCTCTACTCCCATCAGTTTGAACAGTGCCTCCTTGGCCGACCAATGGAGCAATAAAGCATAAAACGTCATCTCCTTCCATCATTGCGGGCTCTTCATCGGAACGAATAAAACGGGAAGCTACTTTCCGCACTCTGGTTCCATACTGCTCTATATCCACTCCCACCTCACAGGAAGAATGAAGCGCCACCGCCACATAACCGCGAGTATGCGAGATGCTGATATACCGGCTTCCATCCTTTAGATAAGGCCTTCCCGAAGAGTAATAAGCTATCTCCTTTTCTTCTCCACACAAAGCCTTCAGCAGCACACGTACCGACAACCATTCATGCTTCCGTTTTTCGGAAAGAACAGCCAATTTCTCCCTATACCAGTCTTTATGCTCCAATGATGCCAGCAGTTGTTCCGTTGTTTTCATCAGACTTCCATATTCCAAGCAGAAACTCCCCTTCGCTATAAGTACGGTATAAAGGCATAATAAAATCTATTTCTTTTCTTCTTTCCACGGAGCTGGAAGAGTCAACGATAACTTTTACTTTCAAAATGCGGCGCGTATTCATTTCAAGTACCTCAAAATGATAATTCCCATAATCTAACCGCTCGTGCAATACAGGAAACTCCCCTTTTATTTCCAGCAACAAACCAGCCAAAGTGTCCGCATCTCCTTCCACTTTCTCGAAAAGAGCGGGATCAGCTTTCATAATCTTATAAAAATCGGACAGCAAGGTTTTTGCCTCGAATATATAGGTACGGTCATTCAGTTTCACATACGTACGCTCTTCATCATCGTATTCATCATTAATCTCTCCTACAATCTCCTCGATGATATCCTCCATTGTAACAATGCCCGAAGTACCTCCAAACTCATCGACAACGATGGCAATATGGATCTTGTTCGCCTGAAAATCACGCAAAAGGTCATCAATCATCTCGTTTCAGGCACAAAGTAAGCAGGACGGACCAATGTCTGCCAACGAAAGTTGTCGCCTTTGCCCAAATGAGGAAGCAAATCCTTTATATAAAGAATTCCCTTTATATTATCCCGCGATTCGGCATATACCGGAATACGGGAATAGGCATTTTCCACAATACATTTCAACACTTCGGAATAAGGAGTATTGATTTCCAAGTCCACCATATCCAGCCGGGAAGTCATCACTTCCTTAGCCGTTTCCTCACCAAAACGGATAATACCTTCCAGAATATTGCTTTCCTCTGAAATCTCACTCTTGTCCGTCAGTTCCAAAGCCTGTGAAAGCTCGTCGACAGAAATATTATAATTCCTTTTTGCCACACATCTGTTCACCAAAAAGGAAGAACGGACCAGCAATGCCGACAAAGGTGAAAAGAATTTCTTTAAAAAAGAAATGGCAGGAGCTGCCTTACGGCAAAACTTCAACGTGTTCTGTGCCGAATAAATTTTAGGCATGATTTCACCGAAAAGCAACAGCAGAAAAGTAAGGACAACCGTTATTAGCAAGAATTCCAGAATCACGGAATTTCCAAAGTGTATGGTGCTGGCAAAAAAGTAATTGCACAGCATGATAATGGTTACATTGACAAAATTATTAGAGATAAGAATAGTCGCTAACAAGCGTTCGGAATCATTCAGCAGGGCGCTGATACGCCTGTCCGAAGTATGTTTTCCTTCCTCTATCTCACTTAAATCAACAGGTGAAAGGGAAAAGAAAGCTATTTCCGAAGCAGACACAAAGCCTGAGGCATACAACAATAAAACAGCTAACAAGATAGCTATGATAGCTCCTATGGTAGGAGCTGTTACGGTTACACCGTCAAATAAATCCGCCAAGCGGCATAAATACGAGTCAGGGTCCAAGGAATCTGGTTTTAGTTAAACATCAAGTTCTCTTAATTAAAAAGGTAAATCGTCTGTCAGACTATTATCCGAGGCTTGCTGTTGTTGCGGAGCCGCTTGTGCAGACACCTGCTGCCGGGATACCGCTTGTGCCTGCGGTACATATCCTGTACCCGGTTGCTGCGAGGTGTTACGCGGGGTCAGCATCTCCATATTATCAGCAAAAATCTCGACAATGGTACGTTTTATGCCATTCTGGTCATCGTATGAACGGCTGCGGATTTTCCCTTCTATGTAGAGTTTGTCGCCCTTACGGACATATTTTTCCGCAGTTTGGGCCAGTCCTCTCCATAACACGATATTATGCCATTCCGTACGTTCGGGAACCTGTGTTCCATTCTGCAACGTATAGGCACGATCGGTGGTGGCTAACGAGAAAGTGGCAACGGCAATGCCGGTATCCAAATATCTCACATCAGGGTCCTTTCCTACATTTCCAATCAAAATGACTTTATTTACTGACATTCTATTATTCCTTTTTAATTATTAGGCTCCAAAATTAGCGAAAAAAACTGATTCACCAAACGCGATACGGCAAATTTATGCAAATCTTCCACGCTTATTCTCTGATACTTCGCAAAAGAAGCCGAATTCTCAGGGAGAATCACTTCATAAAAATTTGCGTAAATCACCCGGTGGGATAACACGTGCTTCACCCCTTTCCGCACCAGCCGCACTATGGGCTCCTCTCCTCCGGCCAGCATCTCGCGAAACTGTGGCGATGCATACAGTTCCTCTTCCGTCCACTCACGATCCGTTTCTATCAAAGGCGGTTCATACAAATTTTTCCATATATCATTTCCGCTTGCGCTTATGTATAAAGGTATACGCGCCCATGCGTACATATATATAATTAAAATAACGATTGGTCACCTTGGTTTTATGTTGCTTCACAGGCAAAGAGCCGGCAATCCCCTTCAGACCGCGCCACACAAGAATCGTTTAGCGGACAAAACAGGCAGTCGGGCGCTACCGGAGTACACTGCAAAGCTCCAAATCCATGATAGCCTGGTTGTAGAGACCAGGGCGCTCACGGTCCAGCAACTCATCGGCAACCCGGACAAACAGTTTCTTTCCTTCCGCCGAATCAATGGGGGTATCAATGCCCAACCAGCGAGACAGCACCCGATACACATTACCGTCCACCACTGCGTATGGCATACCGTAAGCAAATGAACAAATAGCCGCTGCTGTATATTCTCCCACTCCTTTCAAAGCACGCACCCCAGTGTATGTTACAGGAAATCCTCCTGCCTCTGCCATCCTTCTGGCCGCAGCATGCAAATTTCTCGCACGAGAATAATACCCCAGCCCCTGCCAATATTTCATCACCTCATCCTCATCGGCTGCCGCCAGTGCGAACACATCAGGAAAACGGGCCACAAAAAACGTTGATAGTAATCATATCCCTGAACCACACGAGTTTTGTTGTAGAATAATCTCCGAGATCCATATCAAATAAGGATTTTTTGTCCTTCTCCACGGCAAATCACGCCCGTTTTCCCTATACCAATCTATCAATTTTTCTGCTAAAATTCTCCATATCAGTATTATATAAAAGTGCATTCTATGCAATATTTCCGCAAAAGTAAACCAAGAAAATGGAAGAAGATGCTTTTTTTAGGAAATTTTATTCTGAATATATTTCTTAAAGAGGGAGAAAAGCTATATATTTGCAGTCCAAAAAATTAAGATATAAGTATAACAATAATTATTTAGCGAAATGACTAAAGCAGATATCGTAAACGAAATTACGAAAAATACCGGTATTGACAAGGTGACAGTGTTAACCACACTTGAGGCTTTCATGGATACAGTAAAGGATTCATTATCTAAAGAAGAAATGTGTACCTGCGTGGTTTTGGAAGTTTTGTAGTGAAGAAAAGAGCTCAGAAGACTGCTCGCAACATTTCAAAGAACACTACAATCATTATTCCGGAGCACAATATTCCGGCATTTAAACCAGCTAAGACATTTACATTATCAGTAAAGAAATAATAAACAAGAGTATTAACCCATAAAATTTGAAGCTATGCCAAGCGGAAAGAAGAAAAAAAGACACAAAATGTCTACTCACAAGCGTAAAAAAAGACTAAGAAAGAACAGACATAAAAGCAAAAAATAATTTGTAGTCTGTCTGTGACGACAAATAAAGAACAAACCTTGCAAAGCAACAAAAGTCTTTCAGGTTTGTTCTTTGTTTAATGAGAAAAGTGAACAATTTAAAAATACAAAAGTGACAAGCGAACTAGTAGTAGACGTACAACCCAAAGAGATTTCCATCGCACTCCTTGAAGATAAAGCGTTGGTGGAATTTCAGAAAGAAGGGAGAAGTGCTTCCTTCAATGTGGGAAATATGTATTTGGGACGGGTAAAGAAACTGATGCCCGGCCTTAATGCCTGTTTCGTGGATGTCGGCTTTGAAAAAGATGCTTTTCTTCATTATCTAGACCTAGGTCCTCAATTTCATTCTTATCAGAAGTATCTGAAGCAAGTTTTAAGCGACCGTAAAAAACTTTTTCCCATCACAAAAGCTACTATGCTGCCTGATATTGAAAAGGAAGGGACGGTTTCAACCACCCTCCAACAAGGTCAGGAAGTTATTGTGCAGATTGTAAAGGAACCTATCTCGACCAAGGGCCCCAGACTAACCTGCGAATTGTCATTCGCCGGACGTTATTTGGTATTAATCCCTTTCAACGATAAGGTTTCGGTATCACAAAAAATTAAATCGAGCGAAGAACGCGCCCGTCTGAAACAGTTATTGCAAAGCATCAAACCGAAAAACTTCGGAGTGATTGTACGCACCGTAGCGGAAGGCAAAAGGGTGGCCGAGCTTGATGCAGAGCTTAAAGTCTTGCTGAAACATTGGGAAGAAACAATCACTAAAGTACAGAAGGCTCCCAAACTGCCGGCATTGGTATACGAAGAGACCAGCCGTACAGTGGCCATGTTGCGCGATCTTTTCAATCCGTCTTATGAGAACATCTATGTGAACGATGAAACAGTGTTCCATGAGATTAAGGATTATGTATCACTTATCGCCCCTGAACGAGCCGAAATCGTAAAACTGTACAAGGGTCAGCTTCCCATATTCGACAATTTCGGTATTACCAAACAAATCAAATCCTCTTTCGGGAAAACCATTTCGTATAAAAGTGGAGCTTACCTGATTATTGAACACACAGAAGCACTTCATGTAGTGGATGTCAATAGTGGAAACCGCTCCAAATCTGCCAACGGGCAGGAGGCTAACGCACTGGATGTAAACCTGGGTGCCGCCGACGAACTGGCACGCCAGTTAAGATTGCGTGATATGGGTGGTATTATCGTGGTTGACTTCATTGATATGAATCTAGCAGAGAACCGGCAGAAACTGTACGAACGTATGTGCCAAAACATGCAGAAAGACAGAGCAAAACATAACATTCTGCCCCTCAGTAAATTTGGATTGATGCAAATTACCCGCCACGCGTGCGTCCTGCCATGGATGTCAACACGAATGAAACCTGTCCCACCTGCTTCGGGAAAGGTAGCATAAAGCCATCCATCCTTTTTACGGATACTTTGGAGAGTAAGATTGACTACCTGGTCAACAAATTGAAGATAAAGAAATTCTCGTTACACATCCACCCGTACATCGCAGCCTACGTCAATCAGGGACTCGTCTCCCTGAAACGGAAGTGGCAGATGAAGTACGGATTCGGGTATCAAGATTATTCCAAACCAGAAATTAGCATTCCTGGAATATGTATTCTACGACCTGCAAGGGGAAGAGATAGACATGAAGGAAGAAATCGAAATCAAATAAAAAAGACGCGAAGGGTATTTATCTTCGCCGTCTTTTTTATCTCTTGCTTTGGGGGAGCTCTCCCCAAACATGCCTTCCGCTATAAAGCCAAACGATAGATTTCCCTGCAATCAGTCATGGTCAGCTTCACGTAGTTGCCAAGCAGTTCGCCTTTATTGCGCTGCAGACTGACGAGCATACGGTCTATATCGGGATGCTCGATGCCCAACTCCTTAAAGCTAACCGGCAAGCCCATGTAACGGAAAAAGTGTTTCAGGCGGGCGGTACCAGCCAAAGCCATCTCTTCCAAATCTTCGGACTTGGGTATATCAAAAACGCGGTGGGCAAACTGGGCTATCTTTGCCGGATTATGTTCTGCCATAAAAGCCATCCAGGCAGGGAAGATTACAGCTAAGCCGGCACCGTGGGCTACATTATAGATAGCACTGATTTCATGTTCCAGTGCATGGGATGCCCAGTCTTCCTCACGCCCTACCCCACAAGTTCCGTTATGCGCCACAGTGCCACACCACATAATGTTGGCACGCGCGGCATAGTTGTCCGGTTGCTGTTTCACCCGGTAAGCTTCTTTAATGATAGCTGTCAAGGTGCCTTCGCAAAGCCGGTCGCTGATTTCCACATCCGGTGTATTTGTGAAATAACGCTCCATGATGTGAGCCATCATGTCGGCAATACCACAAGCCGTCTGATAAGCTGGGAGAGTGTAGGTCAGTTCAGGATTCATGATGGAAAATACGGGACGCAAATGCGTCGGGGGCACACGAGCCCAGTTTTTGGAGTGTCTCTGTCTTGGTAATTACCGTATTGCCCGAACCTTCGCTTCCGGCAGCCGGGATAGTCAGCACCACGGCTACTTTCAACGCTTTCTCCACCTTGGCACGACCGATAAAGAAATCCCAAAAGTCACCATCATAGAGGGCTCCGGCAGCAATGGCCTTTGCCGTATCTATGACCGAACCACCTCCCACAGGAAGCATCATATCCACCTGCTCACGACAGCAAAGCTGAATACCTTCGTATACCTTCCCGTCAATGGGATTGGGCTGGACACCTCCCATTTCGCAATAAGCCACACCGGCTTCCTGCAAGGATTGCTTCACTCTATCCAGCAGACCACTCCGTACAACAGAACCGCCTCCATATACTATCATCACTTTTTGTGCACCATACTTACGCGCCAATGCACCGACTTGCACTTCAGTATTCTTGCCAAAGACAAACTCTGTAGGACTATAAAAAACAAAATTATTCATTGTATACCTTATTTAATGTATCGACTGTATCTTTCAAAGAAGCGTCCGAACGCTCCCCACTTCATCAGTCCTTTCTCAAAAACAAAAATACCCAGCAATGCACAAGAGATGCCCAGCATCACATCAATCAGATAATGGTGTCCCGAATAGACAGCCGTCCACCAGATACCGACCATAATCACCGCAAACAACGCTATCAACCACTTTTTGCTGCGGTCCATAACCGCGTAAGCCAAAGCCACCACCATATAGGCGGCATGGAGCGAGGGCACTGCTGCAAATACATTGGCATTCCTTCCGTAAATGGAGTTGAAGATGGAACATCCCAGCAATTCGTCAAAGCGCCCTAAGCCTGCCACATTGCCCGGAGTGTCGAGTATCGGCTCGAAACCATAATTCATGGCATACCAGGGCGGAGCAGCGGGATGGATATAATAGCCGGCAAAACCGATGAGATTAACCAGCAGGAACACCATCGCAAAACGAAGATATACCCTACGGTCACCCTTCAGATAGAGCCACAACCCGAATGCAATGGGAACCGGTACCCAACAGAGATAGAATATCCCGGCAAAGAAATCGGCAACAGGACAATGGTTCAAAGCAAAATACTCACAAGGGATAAGGACAGCACCGTCTACAGACAAGCCAAAAAGGGATTTTTCTGCCTCATAAAGTCCTTTTACATCAATGGGATTCACCTGGTAATTGGGATATACGCGCATCCAGTCATACGAAATGCCGAATATGAAAAACGGCAACAGCGCCACTGCCAACTTACGGGTTGTCTGTCCGGCAAAGAACAATACCAAAAATACACCCGCCATCAGGAAATGTTCCGGACGAAGCCCGATACAGACCGCTGTCAGAATCAGGAAAAACGCTGTGATGACAATCACCAGCACCGCCTCTCTCACAGAGGGAAACAAACTATTTTTCATTCCTTGTCTTTCAGTAGTTTATAGCAATGCGCCAAGCGAGCAAATGCCGTCAAATTCGCCAATATTGCAATCACTGCCATAGGCACAATTAGTATCAGCATCGGGTCGAACAAGGTACAATCACCAAAGATACCGCAGAACATGGCACCGAGGCAGTCAGCACAACGCGT
>OKWD01000044.1_pt1 | contig 20445 bp, 26 predicted proteins | sample 1607011 | NCBI WGS metagenome assembly OKWD01 (sample SAMN04414077, study PRJEB24778) | human gut metagenome | material: faecal | host: Homo sapiens | reverse complement strand
TTCCGACATCAAACATAGGTGATGCATTGAAACGTATCAGTGGCATCAATGTGCAATACGATCAAGGCGACGGCCCGTTTCGGACAGGTCCGCGGCACTAGTGCGATTTAAGCTCCGTCACCATTAACGGCAACCGTGTCCCATCTGCTGAAGGGGATACCCGTAACGTGCAGTTGGACTTGATTCCTGCCGATATGATTCAGACCATCGAAGTAAGCAAAGTCGTTACACCCGATATGGACGGCGATGCTATCGGTGGTTCCATCAATCTGGTAACTAAAAATTCTCCTTATAAACGTACTATCAATGCCACAGCGGGAAGTGAGTTACAATTGGATCAGTGAAAAAGCCCAGTTGAATTTAGGCTTCACTTACGGAGACCGTTTCTTCAATGACAGACTGGGCATGCTGCTCTCCGCTTCTTATCAGAATGCTCCTTCCGGTTCTTATGATACTGAATTCATGTGGGAACAAAATGAAGATGGCAAAGTATATGTCAGCGATTATCAGATGCGCCAGTACTTTGTCACCCGTGAACGTCAAAGTTATTCGGCGGCTTTTGATTTTGATATCAATGAAAACCATAAATTGACTTTCAAAGGGATCTTCAACAACCGTAACGATTGGGAAAACCGTTACCGTACCAATATCAAGGATTTGGATGAGAACGGAAAAGGCACAGTCCGCATCCAGACCAAAGCAGGTACTCCCGATAATCGCAATGCCCGTCTGGAGCGTCAGCGTACCATGGATTTCGCTTTGGGCGGAGAACACTTATGGGGGGCAATCGGTATGGATTGGAATGCCAGTTATGCAAAAGCTACGGAAGAACGCCCTAATGAACGTTATCTTGACTTCCAACTGAAAAAGCAGGAATTTGATATGGACTTGAGTGATGAACGCCAGCCGTTGGCAACACCTGGAACAGGTTCTACTTTGACACTGAGTGATAAGTTCAGCTTGAAGGAACTGACGGAACAACAGGAGGACATCAAAGAAGAAGATATGAAATTCTCGGCCAATTTCAAGGCCAGTTTAAATAATGGAGCTAAACTGAAGTTCGGTGCGAAGGTAGTACGTAAAACAAAAGAGAAAGAAATAGACTTCTACGAATATACTCCGAAAGACGAGGATGCCTTCATGACCAACAGCCTGAAAAATACGGTAGACCAGAGTACGGATAAGTTTATGCCGAGCGACAAATATCAGGTAGGAACATTTGCCAGTAAAGAATATGTGGGTGGATTGAATTTAAATGATGCTTCCCAGTTCGATAAAGAACAGGTACAAGCCGAATTGGCTGAGAACTTTGAGGCTCGTGAAACTGTAAGTTCCGGGTATGTGCGGTTTGATCATAAATTCGCTTCCGATATAAACCTGATGGCGGGACTCCGTATGGAACATACTTCCCTTCGTTATACCGGCCGTAACTATGATGATGAGACAGATAAGACCACCAAGACCGGCCGCATGACCAACAGTTATGTGAATTTCCTTCCTTCTATTTTGGTGAAATGGGATGTAAATGATGATTTCAAGATACGCGGTTCTTATACGCAGACCTTGAGCCGGCCCAAATATTCAGCTTTGGTTCCCAGTGTGAATATCAACCGTGGTGATAATGAAATAAAGATTGGTAATTCTGACTTGAAACCGACTATTTCTTATAACTTTGATTTGAGTGCCGATTATTATTTCAAGAGTGTAGGTTTAGTGAGCGCAGGTTTCTTCTATAAGAAAATAGACGATTTCATCGTAGATCAGGTACTGACCAACTATGAATACCAAGGAACAGAATATACCCGTTTCACTCAGCCCAAGAATGCAGGAAATGCTAATCTGTGGGGATTGGAATTTTCTTATCAGCGTGATTTCGGCTTCATTGCTCCAGCCTTGAAGTATGTGGGTTCTATGGAACCTATACTTATACGCACTCACGCGTGGAGGACTTTAACTTCGAAGGACGTGAGAACGAGAGCGGGTTGAGTTTGCCGGGGTCTCCCGAGCATACGGCGAATGCCTCTCTTTACTTTGAAAAAGGAGGCTTGAATGTGCGCCTGAGCTATAACTTTGCATCTGATTTTATCGATGAAATGGGCCCAAGTACATTTTATGACAGATATTATGATGCTGTGAACTATATGGATGTGAACGCCAGTTATACCTTTGGCAAGAAGGTGAAAATGACCTTTTATGCTGAGGCGAACAATCTGCTGAACCAGCCGCTCCGTTACTACCAGGGGACGAAGGATCGTACTATGCAGGCAGAATATTATGGCGTGAGAATGAATGCAGGTTTAAAAATAAGTTTCTAAAAATAAGTATATGAAAAACGTTGATGATGATTAGAAAAATGAAAGAAGTATTGACATGGGTATGGATTGCCGTCATTGGTACGGCTATCTGCCTGAATGTGTGTGCCCAGACTCCGCAAGATTGGAAAGGACTGGAGAAACAACTGAATTTTTATATGGCCAACGATTTGGGACGTAACGGTTATTATGACCAGAAGCCCATAGCCGAGCTGATGGGAGAAATGGCGGATGTTATTGGTCCCGAGTGTGTATTTGCAGCCGGAGACGTGCACCATTTTGAAGGTGTGCGCAGCGTTAACGATCCGCTCTGGATGACCAACTACGAGTTGATTTACAGTCATCCCGAGTTGATGATAGACTGGTTTCCGATCTTGGGAAATCATGAATACCGGGGTAATACGCAGGCTGTGTTGGATTATACCAATGTGAGTCGTCGCTGGTCGATGCCTGGTCGTTATTATACCAAAGTCTTTGAGAAGAAAGGAACTGCCATCCGTTTTGTGATGATAGATACCGCTCCTCTGATTGACAAATACCGTAACGAGAGCGAAACTTATCCGGATGCCTGTAAACAAGATATGGATCAGCAATTGGCATGGATAGATTCTGTACTGACTGTTGCCAAAGAAGATTGGGTAGTCGTAATCGGACATCATCCCATTTATGCTGAAACGTCGAAAGACGACAGTGAACGCAGCGATATGCAGAAGCGTCTGGATCCTATCCTCCGTAAACATAAGGTGGATATCTATGCATGCGGACACATTCATAACTTCCAGCACCTTCGTGTGCCGGGCAGTGATATCGACTATGTGGTAAATTCGGCTGGTTCGTTGAGCCGTAAGGTAAAACCAGTGGAAGGCACTCTGTTCTGTAGTCCCGAACCGGGCTTTTCTATCTTTACGGCAGACAAGAAAGAACTGGATATGCACATGATTGATAAGAAAGGAAAAGTAATCTATACTGTAAAACGCACCAAATAGGGATAGTTATTTTAGGGAAAAAGAGTACATTTGCGGTATAAAACTGTAAATGTACTTTTTGTTATGTTGAATACACTCCTTTTGATTGGTGGTCTGGCTCTCATTTTAGCTGGCGCGAATGGCTTGACGGATGGTTCTGCAGCGGTTGCCAAACGTTTCCGTATTTCTGATTTGGTAATCGGGCTTACCATTGTAGCTTTCGGCACTTCGGCTCCCGAATTGGTTATCAGTGTGCTTTCTGCATTGAATGGCAGTGCTGAAATGGCTATTGGTAATGTGGTGGGTAGTAATATATTCAATGCTTTGATGATTATAGGTTGTACTGCCTTGGTACTCCCTATAAAAGTAGGTGAGGGGACGATGAGTAAAGAGATTCCGTTAGTCATTCTTTCTTCGTTGGTACTTTTTGTCTGTGCCAATGACATGATGCTGGACAGGGAAGCGGTCAATGTTATCAGCCGTTCCGATGGGTTTGTTCTGCTGGCTTTCTTCCTTATATTTATGCGTTATACATTTGCCATCGCCCGTAATGGGGCAGATGAGGCAGGAGAGGAGCAGAAGATAAAGGAAATGCCTGTATGGAAATCGGTGTTGTATATTGCAGGAGGGCTGGCCGGACTCATATTCGGCGGACAGCTTTTTGTTGACGGGGCAAGCGGGCTTGCCCGTTCATGGGGTGTCAGTGAATCGGTAATCGGACTGACATTGGTAGCCGGAGGTACTTCCTTGCCGGAGCTTGCCACATCTGTTACGGCGGCTTTAAAGAAGAATCCGGGAATTGCTATCGGCAATGTCATCGGTAGTAATCTGTTCAATATATTCTTTGTTCTGGGGTGCGAGCGCTACGGTGTCACCGCTTCCGCATGGGGAATATAAATAACCTCGATTAAGTTGTACTGATTGCTTCCTCCCTGTTGTTGTGGCTGGTAGGCTGGTTTTTCCGCAAACGTACCATAACCCGGCTTGAAGGCGCATTGATGGTTGGCTGTTATGTCGTTTATACCGCCTATCTTATTGCCCAACAGTGAAAAAGCCATAAAAAGAATAAGTTTTCTGCAAAAAAACTTCTATCTTTACACCCCGAATTTTATAAAAATACAGCATGGCTATTACCATTAAAAAAGTCAGTTCAAAGAAAGAACTAAAGACGTTTATACGGTTCAACTACGAGTTATACAAAGAGAATCCCTATTCCGTACCCGATTTGTACGATGATATGCTGAATACGTTCAGCCCGAAGAAGAATGCCGCTTTCGAGTTTTGTGAGGCGGAGTATTTTCTGGCATATAAGGATAACAAGGTGGTAGGACGTATTGCAGGGATTATAAATAAACGCGCAAACGAGACTTGGAATAAAAAAGAAGTCCGTTTCGGATGGATCGATTTTCTGGATGATATCGAAATATCACGTGCCTTGTTGGATGCAGTAGCCCAATGGGGTAAATCAAAAGGTATGGATACCATTCAGGGACCTTTAGGCTTTACCGACTTTGATGCGGAGGGTATGCTGGTAGAAGGATTCGACCAGTTGAGCACCATGGCGACTATCTATAATTATCCTTATTACCCACAGCATATGGAGAAGTTGGGATTCGAGAAGGATGCCGATTGGGTGGAATATAAAATTTATATTCCGGATGCAATTCCTGATAAGCATAAGCGTATCAGTGACTTGATTCAACGTAAGTTTAACCTGAGGGTGAAGAAATATACATCGGGTAAGAAAATTGCGGCCGAATATGGACAGGCTATATTCGAGTTGATGAATGAGGCTTATGCTCCGCTTTATGGTTTCTCGGCTTTGTCGCAAGGACAGATCAACCAGTATATAAAGATGTATTTGCCTATTGTAGATTTGCGTATGGTAACCTTGGTGACCGATGCCGAAGATAAACTGGTGGCAGTGGGGATTTCAATGCCTTCTCTGTCCGAAGCGTTACAAAAAGCGAAGGGACGTTTGCTGCCTATGGGATGGTATCACCTGTTGAAAGTGTTGTTCCTGCATAAGTATCCTCCTATGTTGGATTTGTTGCTGGTTGCTGTAAAACCTGAGTATCAGAACAAAGGTGTCAATGCTTTGTTATTCTCGGACTTGATCCCCGTATATCAGCAGCTGGGATTCGAGTATGCCGAAAGTAATCCGGAACTGGAACTGAACGGAAAGGTGCAGGCCCAGTGGGAATATTTCAAGACCGAGCAGCATAAACGCCGTCGTGCTTATAAAAAGAGTATTCTGTAACAACGATATATAAAAATGTGATAAGTCAATATGGAAGAAAACAACGAACTGATAAACAATCCCGCCGTAGAATATACCGACGATAATATCCGCCACCTCAGTGACATGGAGCATGTGCGTACCCGTCCCGGTATGTATATTGGAAAGTTGGGTGACGGATCACATGCCGAGGACGGTATCTACGTTCTTTTGAAAGAAATTATCGATAACAGTATCGATGAATTTAAAATGCAGGCGGGTAAAAAGATTGAGATTATTATTGAAGAAAATCTCCGTGTCAGCGTGCGTGATTATGGCCGGGGTATTCCGCAGGGAAAACTCATTGAAGCTGTTAGTGTGTTGAATACGGGAGGTAAATATGACAGCAAGGCGTTCAAGAAGAGCGTCGGACTGAATGGGGTCGGTGTGAAAGCCGTCAACGCATTGAGTTCACGTTTCGAGGTGCGCAGCTATCGTGATGGAAAGGTGCGTATCGCTACCTTTGCCAAGGGAGACTTGTTGACGGATACCACACAAGATACAACAGAGGAGAACGGTACCTATATTTTCTTTGAACCGGATAACCTGTTGTTTGAGAACTACAGTTTCCGTCCGGAGTTCGTGGAAACCATGCTCCGCAACTATACCTATCTGAATACAGGACTGGCCATTATCTATAACGGTCAGCGTATCCTGTCCCGTAACGGTTGGTGGACTTGCTTAACGACAACATGACGGCTGTGGGATTATATCCCATCATCCACTTGAAAGGAGAAGATATCGAGATCGCTTTACGCATACGGTCAGTATGGTGAGGAATATTACTCTTTTGTCAACGGACAGCACACCACACAGGGAGGTACGCACCAAAGTGCTTTCAAAGAGCATATAGCCCGTACCATCAAGGAATATTTCAACAAGAATATGGACTATGCCGATATCCGTAACGGATTGGTAGCTGCCATTGCCGTTAATGTGGAGGAACCGTTGTTCGAAAGTCAGACTAAAATCAAGCTGGGCTCTACCAATATGGCTCCCGGTGGTCCTACCGTTAATAAGTTTGTAGGTGATTTTGTAAAGACTGAGGTCGATAACTATCTGCACAAACATACGGATGTGGCCGATGTGATGTTGCAGAAGATTCAAGAATCGGAGAAAGAGCGTAAGGCTATAGCCGGAGTGACCAAACTGGCACGTGAACGTGCCAAAAAGGCAAATCTTCATAACCGTAAGTTGCGTGACTGCCGTTTTCACCTGAATGATGCCAAAGGAGACAAGAAGGAGGAAAGCTGCATTTTCATTACCGAGGGTGACTCGGCGAGCGGTTCTATCACCAAGAGCCGTGATGTAAATACTCAGGCAGTATTCAGTTTGCGTGGTAAGCCGTTGAATTCTTACGGGCTGACCAAGAAGATTGTATATGAGAATGAAGAGTTTAACTTGCTTCAGGCTGCTCTGAACATAGAGGACGGTATGGAAGGATTACGATATAACAAAGTGATTGTGGCAACAGATGCCGATGTGGACGGTATGCACATCCGTTTGTTGCTGATTACCTTCTTCCTGCAATTCTTCCCCGATTTGATAAAGAAAGGTCATGTATATATCCTTCAGACTCCTTTGTTCCGTGTCCGTAACCGCAAGAAAGGAGTTTATGAAACGGTATATTGTTATTCGGAAGAAGAACGGGTTGCCGCAATCGAACGGTTAAGCCCCAATCCCGAAATCACACGGTTCAAAGGTTTGGGAGAGATTTCACCCGATGAATTCAAGCACTTTATCGGCAAAGATATGCGTTTGGAGCAAGTTTCCCTCCGCAAGACTGATCTGGTAAAGGAATTACTGGAGTTCTACATGGGTAAGAACACGATGGAACGTCAGAATTTTATTATAGATAACCTTGTTGTAGAAGAAGATATTGCGTGAGTGAATCACTAAAAAATATGAGAAGAGCGATATTTCCGGGAACCTTTGATCCTTTTACCATCGGTCATTATTCGGTCGTGAAGAGAGCGTTGACTTTTATGGACGAAGTGGTGATCGGCATCGGTATCAATGAGAATAAGAAAACTTGGTTTCCTACAGAGAAACGAGTGGAGATGATCGAGAAACTTTTTGCGGATGATCCCCGGGTAAAGGTCGATGCTTATGATTGTCTGACCATTGACTTTGCCCGAGCTAAGGAGGCGCAGTTCATTGTTCGTGGTATCCGTACCGTACACGATTTTGAATATGAGGAAACTATAGCCGATATCAACCGGAAACTGGCCGGAATAGAAACGATTCTGTTGTTTACGGAGCCGGAACTAACCTCTATCAGCTCTACGATTGTAAGAGAATTGTTGCAGTTTGGCAAAGATGTGACGCCATTCTTGCCTGAAGGAATGAAAATAGACTGACCATGAAATATACTATGTATTTTGCAGGCTTGATTGCCTGCTTTTTTTCTATCGTAGCCGCACAGGCTCAGGAGAGTAAATTTCTGAATTCTCCGGCACGTAAGTTGCAACTGGCGGAATTTGCCATTGCCAATCTTTATGTAGACGAAGTCAATGAGGGAAAGCTGGTGGAAGAAGCTATCGTAAAAATGCTGGAGCAGCTTGATCCTCATTCTACCTATCTGATCCGGAGGAAGTGAAGAGAATGAACGAGCCGTTGCAGGGAAACTTCGAAGGTATCGGTATACAGTTTAATATGGCGGAGGACACTTTGCTGGTGATACAGCCTGTATCGGGCGGACCGTCCGAAAAAGTCGGTATTCTGGCCGGTGATCGTATCGTCATGGTGGAAGATACGCTGATAGCCGGTGTAAAGATGAGTACCGAGGATATTATGCGTCGTCTCCGTGGTCCTAAAGATTCAAAAGTGAATCTGAAAATACTTCGCCGAGGGGTGAAGGAACTGCTCCCCTTTACGGTGAAAAGGGATAAAATACCTGTTTACAGCCTGGATGCTTCCTATATGATTAAAGATAAGATCGGTTATATTCGTATCAACCGTTTTGCCGCCACTACCCATGAGGAGTTCAAGAAAGCGCTGACCGGGTTGCAGAAGAAAGGAATGAAAGACTTGATTCTTGATTTGCAGGGCAATGGCGGGGGGTATTTGAATGCTGCTATCGATATTGCCAATGAATTTTTTGGGTAAAAAGGAACTGATTGTCTATACGGAGGGCCGTCGTAATCCTCGTAGCGAGTTTTTTGCCAAAGGTACGGGCGAGTTTCAGAACGGTCGTCTGATGGTATTGGTTGATGAATTTTCTGCTTCTGCCAGTGAGATTGTGACCGGAGCTGTTCAGGATTGGGACAGAGGAGTTGTTGTGGGCCGGCGCAGTTTTGGTAAAGGCTTGGTGCAGCGTCCCATTGATTTGCCGGACGGTTCGATGATCCGTCTGACGGTGGCCCGCTATTATACGCCTGCCGGACGTTGTATCCAGAAACCTTACGAGAGCATTGAAAAGTATAATGAAGACCTGATAGACCGTTATAATAAAGGAGAAATGATGAGTGAAGACAGCATCCACTTTCCGGATTCACTGAAGTTCAAGACTCATAGGTTGGCCCGTACGGTATATGGTGGCGGAGGATCATGCCCGATTATTTTGTGCCGATTGATACGACTCTCTATACTAAATACCATCGTCAGTTGCGTGATAAAGGAGCGTTGATGAAAGCTCATTTCCATTTTATTGATGCCCATCGTAAAGAGTGGCTGGGCAAATACAAGACTTTCAATGAGTTCTACAAACGTTTTTGAAGTGACTCCGGATATGTTGGCACAACTGGTTGCTACCGGCAAGGAGATGGGAGTGGAATATAATGAAGAAGAGTATCAAAAGGCCCTGCCTCTGCTGAGGTTGCAGATGAAAGCATTGATAGCCCGTGATTTATGGGATATGAATGAATATTATCACTCATTAATGACGCGAATGAAAGTATCAGGAAAGCGCTGGAACTGTTGGAGCAACCGGACTTTGAGGGGCTGCTGTTGAAAAAGCGATAGTCAAGACTTTATATTAACTGCAGGGGCGCATAGTTGCACTCCTGCAGTTGTCTGAAAAACTTCTGCTGTGTCTTCTTTTAGGTGTGGAATAATTTTCCAACCATCACTTTATCTGTCTCCCGAACAGCACCTTATTCAGCCATCGGTTCACATACACGTTCACGAAAGCACATCCTACTCCGATAGCGGCTCCTGCCACTACATCACTGGGATAGTGCACCCCTTGGTTCATCCGGGCAAACCCTACTCCGCAAGCCCATACGGCTGAAGGGGCGATAACATACCACTTAGGATAAGTGATGGAGAGTGAGGTGGCTAAAGAAAAAGCTGCCGCAGTGTGTCCTGAAGGGAATGACGGACTATCGGCATCCGGTGCTCCGTATGCATGAATCTTATCCGGATACTTTACAAAAGGCCGGTCACGACCTATTATATGTTTGGCGGCGTATGTAATCCCCACTGCTTCAATCACACTGGTTCCTATGTAAATGGCATCTTTCAGCATCGGCTGGTCTTTTTTATCAATGCATAGAGTCCCATGGCTGTAGGTATTCCTACGGGTAGAATCACTCCGCTAGCGGACAATCCGCGGCTCAGTCCGTGTACATCCCATCGGTTGATGGTTTTCAACGTATTGATGTCTATATTTTGTGCGCTGAGGCTGAATGTAAAACAGGCTGTCAGTATGAGAAAAATAATCCTTTGGCGTTTCATTTAGTTTGGCATTTGTTCAGTGCAAAGATAGGAAAATAATGTAATTCGCATTTTACCCTTCCCCGAATTAAAGAATAATTTCCATAATTCCTTGTATTATCGCTAGAATTCCTTTACTTTTGCATCGTGAATACACAGCTTTTAACAGAATTTTTAGTTCTAACAATTAAATAATTTAAATTCAATCATTTATGTGGTTAAGTAATTCATCTATTGGAAGGAAAGTGGTGATGAGTGTCACAGGTATCGCCCTTGTCCTGTTTCTGACGTTTCACATGGCGATGAACCTTGTTGCGCTCTTCTCGGAAGATGCTTACAACATGATTTGTGAATTCTTGGGAGCTAACTGGTACGCGTTGGTTGCAACTGCCGGGCTGGCTGCTCTGTTTGTAATTCACATCATCTACGCTTTCTGGTTGACCATGCAGAACCGTGCAGCTCGCGGTAGCGAACGTTATGCAGTGAACGTTAAACCTAAAACTGTGGAATGGGCATCTCAGAACATGCTTGTCCTGGGTATTGTTGTCATTGCCGGATTGGCTCTTCATTTTGCCAATTTCTGGTACAAAATGCAGTTTGCCGAAATTATCGGTGTTCATGATTTGGGCGCATTCGGTCCTACAGACGGTGCCGCTTACATTCGTGAAACATTCGGATGCCCTGTATTTACAGTGCTTTACCTCATTTGGTTAGCAGCTTTGTGGTTCCACCTGACTCACGGATTCTGGAGTGCTTTGCAGACTTTGGGCTGGAGCAATAAAATCTGGTTCGAGCGTTGGAAGACTATTGGTAATATCTACTCTACTTTGGTAGTTCTTGGTTTTGCAGCAGTAGTCGTTATCTACTTCGTGAAATCACTCGCTTGTGGTGCTTGCTAATCGTAAATTGTAAATGATAAAATTGTAAATGAATATGGCTACTATAGATTCTAAAATTCCTGAAGGCGCTTTAGCCGAGAAATGGACCAATTATAAAGCTCATCAAAATTGGTAAACCCTGCCAACAAACGTCGTCTTGACATTATTGTGGTAGGTACCGGTTTGGCAGGTGCTTCGGCTGCTGCTTCACTGGGTGCTCTGGGTTTCAAGGTATTAAACTTCTGTATCCAGGACTCTCCCCGTCGTGCACACTCTATTGCTGCACAGGGAGGTATCAATGCTGCTAAGAATTATCAAAATGATGGTGACTCTGTTTACCGTCTTTTCTACGATACAATCAAAGGTGGTGACTACCGTGCACGCGAAGCTAACGTTTATCGTCTGGCCGAAGTGTCAAATGCTATCATCGACCAGTGCGTAGCTCAAGGTGTTCCTTTCGCTCGCGAATACGGTGGTTTGCTGGATAACCGTTCATTCGGTGGTGCTCAGGTATCACGTACATTCTATGCCCGCGGTCAAACCGGACAGCAGTTGTTGCTGGGTGCTTATTCTGCATTGAGCCGTGAAGTTCAGCGTGGTAACGTGAAGTTGTACACTCGTTATGAGATGTTGGACGTTGTGCTGATTAAGGATAACGAAGGTGTGGAACGCGCCCGTGGTATCATCGCCCGTAATTTGGTTACAGGTAAGATTGAACGTTTCGCTGCCCATGCGGTAGTTATCGGTACCGGCGGTTATGGTAATACTTACTTCTTGTCTACCAACGCTATGGCGTCAAATGGTTCGGCTGCTATGCAGGTTTACCGCAAAGGTGCTTACTTTGCCAATCCTTGCTTTGCACAGATCCACCCGACCTGTATCCCTGTACACGGTGACAAGCAGTCTAAACTGACTTTGATGTCCGAGTCATTGCGTAATGACGGACGTATCTGGGTTCCGAAAAAGCTGGAAGATGCCAAGGCATTGCAGGCAGGAACTAAGAAACCGACCGATATTCCTGATGCAGACCGTGACTTCTACTTGGAACGCCGTTATCCGGCATTCGGTAACCTGGTTCCCCGTGACGTTGCTTCACGTGCTGCGAAAGAACGTTGCGACGCCGGTTTCGGTGTGAACAACACAGGTCTGGCCGTATTCCTTGACTTTAAATACGCTATCGACCGTCTGGGTGAAGATGTAGTTCGTGCCCGTTACGGTAACTTGTTCGATATGTACGAAGAAATCACTGACGAAAATCCGTACAAGACTCCGATGATGATATTCCCGGCTATCCACTATACGATGGGTGGTATCTGGGTTGACTATGAACTGATGACTTCTATCAAGGGCTTGTATGCTATCGGTGAAGCTAACTTCTCTGACCACGGTGCAAACCGTTTGGGTGCATCTGCATTGATGCAGGGATTGGCTGACGGTTACTTCGTATTGCCTTATACTATCCAGAACTATTTGTCAGACCAGATTCAGGTTCCCCGTTTCTCGACAGACCTTCCTGAATTTGTGGCTGCCGAAAAGGCTGTAAACGATAAGATCCAGAAACTGATGAATATCAAGGGTCATCGTTCAGTAGACTCTATTCACAAGGAACTGGGTCACATCATGTGGGACTTCGTAGGTATGGGACGTACCAAGGAATCTTTGACTACTGCTCTGGCTAAACTGAAAGAAGTAAGAAAGACCTTCTGGAGCGACCTTCGCATTCCGGGTGAAGCTAATGAATTGAATGTGGAACTTGAAAAGGCAATCCGCCTGGCTGATTTCATCGAAATCGGTGAGCTGATGGCTTACGATGCATTGAACCGTGAGGAATCTTGTGGTGGTCACTTCCGTGAAGAACACCAGACTCCGGAGGGTGAAGCGCTTCGTCACGATGACAAGTTCTCGTATGTAGCTTGCTGGAAATACACAGGTGAAGGAAAAGAACCCGAATTGATCAAGGAAGATTTGAACTATCAGTTCGTTAAGGTTCAAACTCGTAACTATAAGTCTTAATTATTAATTGTATAGAAATCATGGATAAAAATATAAGTTTCACACTGAAAGTTTGGCGTCAGAAAGGTCCTAAGGATAAAGGACATTTTGATACCTTCCAAATGAAAGATATTCCGGGTGATACCTCATTCCTGGAAATGATGGATATCTTGAACGAGCAGCTTATCAATGAAGGTAAAGAACCTATCGTATTCGACCACGACTGTCGTGAAGGTATCTGCGGTATGTGCTCTATGTACATTAACGGACATCCTCACGGACCTGCTACAGGTGCTACTACCTGCCAGATTTATATGCGTCGTTTCAAAGACGGTGACACCATTACTGTTGAGCCTTGGCGTTCTGCCGGTTTCCCGGTAATCCGCGACTTGATGGTAGACCGCAGCGCATACGACAAGATTATGCAGGCGGGTGGTTACGTGTCAATCAATACCGGTGGTATTCCTGACGCTAACGCAATTCCTATTGCAAAACCTATTGCCGATGAGGCTATGGATGCTGCTGCATGTATCGGTTGTGGTGCTTGTGTTGCTGCATGTAAGAATGGTTCTGCTATGTTGTTTGTTTCTGCAAAGGTCAGCCAGTTGGCACTGTTACCTCAAGGTAAAGTGGAAGCTGCACGCCGTGCGAAAGCTATGTTGAGCAAAATGGATGAACTGGGCTTTGGTAACTGTACAAACACTCGTGCTTGTGAGGCAGAATGTCCGAAGCTGGTTTCTATCAGCAACATTGCTCGTTTGAACCGTGAATTTATTGCTGCGAAGCTGAAAGACTAATTACGGTTAGTTTTACTTGATATTTGAGAGTGCCCTGCCTTTTGGCGGGGCATTTTTTTTATAATTATGTATTGGGTGAAGTTTCTTCCTTTTTCTTTTTTACGGATGTTTCTGGGAGAGTCGCCAAAGGACTTCTTACAGAAGTTGGAAAAATGTGAGAGAGATTCAAATCCATGTCCAAAGCAGATTTCGGAGATGGAAGCATCTGTATAGCGCAATTGGTAAAGGATACTTTCTTTGCGCTGTTTCATCATCCATTCATAGGCCGGTTCGTTGAAGATGGCTTTGAAAATGCGGCGGAAGGTGGTGACGCTGTAGCCGCCCAGTTGTGCGAACTCCTCTACGGACTTTATTTGTTTGTGGTGCTTTAATATGAAATATTCAAAACTGCTGGTGTATTGGGATAGGCTGTGTACAACAGGAGATAGCTCATAGTCTGTGTAATAGTGCGCCAACAGATAATAAAGTTCTTTACGCTTGAATTCGAGCAGCTCTTTACAAATTTTGTCTGCATTCAGATAGGAAGCAACCCCTTCAAGGAAAAGCTTTATTTCGGGCTTTATTTTCAGTGGCTCGGAGATGAGTGGCGGGGGCACGTTTTTCAATATATAGGTATAGCGGTCATAACAGAAAGCTTTGGGGTCATCGAATGTGTACAGAATACCTTCCGAGTCTGTCATGGCCAGTATTTCCACTTTTGATGCGATAGCTTGCAGCACAAATTCTCCGGAATTGATGATGGTTCCGGCATATTCTTCACTATTGATTAATATTTGACCTTTGAGTAAGAAAAATAAAATATTGGTTTCACACTTATGTGGGGGTAAGTGGAAACCTTTTTTGTTATGTGTGTAATGGATGCTGTTCTCCACTGCTTTAGGGCATTGGGTACAATCCATCCTTTCATTACAGGGCAGACCAGACATATATAGATGTTAGAAACGCTTGTGTTCTTTTGGTTGATTTGACAAATGTAGGTCAAATATGGATAATTTGCAATAAGTTTCAGGAAAAAGACCGAAGAATCCTGTTTCCACTTGTTTGTCTTCTGCCGTTACGGAAAACGATAGCCTGTGGGCGTGAGCATAGAGGGCTAAATTTGTGTGGCCAAACAAAAAGAAGTTGCAATTGTTGGGAAAGTAGCAGAAAGAAAGTATCTTTGTGTGTATCCACGGGGAGGTATACCGGCTAAAACAGCATAGATTATGGAATTTGTAGTATCATCCTCCAATTTCCTCCCGGTTATCATTGGCGAGCTGCATAACTATCGCATATACTTTTTGAGGACGGTTGATTGACAACAGGTAAAAATGCTCCGCAAATGAAATCGCAAATCATGGTGGGGATGATACGGTGTTTCATTGCGGAGCAGGAAATTGTTATGTTCTTATCAGGAAATTATAATTGGCCTGACAAATGGATGTGATTTATTTATTGGGCTCAATTGGGCTAGGTTGGGGATCTTCATTTGTCCACCCATCCGCTTGGGCTGTAAATGTTAATTCTTCAGCACCGGCAGGTAATGTTAACGTATAAAGTATTTTTTGCCTATATCCCATGTTCCGGTTAATGTGGCTTCTTTTGTTCCTTCAAATACTTTGCCATTATCATTAGTCGTGGAATAAGTAACAGTAATCTTGACTGACGATAGATCATTCTGAGGGATTAACATTAATGCATTACTGCTTGTCGCAATTTCGCTTGTTGCTGTACCGTCAATTTCAGAGTAGGTAGCATTATATGTATATTCTTCATTGCCAGTTTGAGCGCTCCATGCACCTTTATCTGCGTTATAAGTATAAGTACCGCTATTTGCAACTCCTGATAATTTTATAGATGTAACATTTGTATTTTGAATCCTGTGTCTTTACCTTGGAGCTTGAAATTAATCTGAGTTAAAATATGATTGAATGTTAAATCTACACTTCCAACAGAGGTTGCACTATTGGTTTTTGCTTTATCTGTTACACAGGCGGCTAGTAAATCTGTCTGTATCGTCTGAAGAGTATACGTGAAACTCGGGTAAGTACCGGTTGTGGCATAATTTGTAATACCGCCGGCTTCAGGTGAGTAAGCAAAAAATTGTAAATTTTCGGCTATTGGCCAATAATATGGACCATCTGCTACGGACCAGTTAGAGTTAGTACAAGTTGCTTTTTTCCCATTAATAAATGTTGTTGTTAAGCTACCTGCTGTTACTTTGTCCATTGTAATTGTTTTAGTATTATAGGCGTAAAGTATGAAACCTTGGGATTCCAAGTTTTCAGTTGTAGCTTCTGCAGCTCTGGATGACTTCCCAACTACGCTTCGGAAATTAATTTCGTTTTTTGTGTCGGAGCTTTCAATTTCTTCATTCTGTGAGCAACTTGTGATTGCCAGTGCAGCTAAAGCTGCAAATAAAATCTTCTTCATATTCTGTGTGTTTTAGTTAATAATTCTATGACTCTTTATTTTATATCTTAACCAACCGGTAATTCCACATTCGTTTCATCGTCCCAGTCACTAACGTTCCCATCAAATCCACCGCCACTTTCATCTGGAGGAATCTCTACATCATCCACTACAATTTTCTCGTCATCCGGAAGCTCAATCTCTATCTCGGACTCTTGAGGTTTTTCATCACCTTCTCCCGGCTCGTCTTCAGGAGGTTTTACCGCTTCCGTTATTTCCACTTTCGCTTCTTGTCTGGAACCATCCACCTTACTATGATCAGATTCAGAAACTGAGTGATATCAGCTCTTGCCTGCGTCAGTTCGGGATGTCCGAAACAGGTGAAACTCCCTTTTATAACCCCATTCCCTTTACCGGTTTCACAATAAATGGGAGCGAAGCGGCATAAGCCGGCTCCTTTACCTAAATGGTAACATTCAGCCATTCCGGAAACACTGCCAATGATCGATGAGACATTTTTCAGCCCCTCTGTCTTTATTGAAAAGATGTAAGTGGTTACCACAGATTTTGGTCTTACCTCTAGTGTCGGTAACTCTTCTCCTTTTCCTATTTCTACATCGTCCAGGGTTGCCACATAAAAATTATCCGGTCCCCATACCATGTTTTCTGTTTCGCTGTCTCCCAATCCCGTGCAGTTTCCTGTACACGCCATTATCGTTTCGTAACTGTCTTCGCCTTTTACTTGCATTACTTCGGTGTCATAATTGTAAATCACTGCCAAGTAATGCCCCGGGGGCACTTTCATTTCTCCGCCTTTTGCCGGCAAGTAAGTATCAATCTTCCTTCCTTGGGCGTCCTTGGGATAGAAAATAACCCGGACTCCTTCCGGCAGACGGCCGGTTACTCCTTCCCAGTCCAAACGGATATTTATTCCTGTTACGGGATAATCGTCCAGAATCTCGCGTCGGCTGCATCCCACTAAAGTCAATAGTGAAGATAAAAGTACAAGAGCTACGTACCTTGTCTTTTTCATTTTCTTCCTCTCTTCTTTGTTATCACCCATACCAACGAAATTTTTGCTTTCGTAGGGCCTATAAAGGTGTAATTCCCGCTACTCATCCAAACTAGTGACCCTTCATAGGGAGTGTACTTTTGATATTCCGTGGTCAGGTAGCCTATGCCCAGGCTGAATTCCAATGCCAGATGCCGTGACACTGAAGTGGAATATCCATAAGTGAATCCTGCCGCACCGTAATATTTACCTTGGTAGCCGTCTCCTTTAAACTGAAGTCGTAGATACCTCCTTCGGCATACAATCCAAAGAAATGTCCGTTCAACCGGTGATGCAGTTCACGGTTGCCCAGCCAGTAGCGGCTTTCTATTCCTCCCGAAATCAGCTGGTAGCAGATTTCTTTGCTACTGTTGGACCACCAGGGGCTTTTATATTCCAGGTTCACTGACCACCGCTTTCCTACAGGAATTTCTATTTCTATATTAGGCGCCAGTGCCAGGTCGTACAATAAATTATTTTCAGTGCAAGCACTGTGTTGCCGGCTGTCTTATCTCTTCTTGCTGCCTTTTCTTTGGGCTTTTTTCCCCGTTTTGCTTTTGTCTTCTTTTTCCTTTTCTGCCTTTGTTACTGTTTTTTCTGTTTTTCTGTTTATTTACTTGTCTCCTTTTCCTTTTGTGGGAGTGCTTGCACCGCCATTGGCGCAATGGTCGTTTCCCTGTCAATCGGAATGAATTCAGTTTCTTCTATCATGGCCGCCTGTTCCGTGGAGGAGTTTTTTCCTTCCTTTTCTTCCGGATAAGACAGGCAGACTCTTATTTTTGTCCGTCTGAGCTCCGGTAGCAGCCGGTTGGAAATATATTGATAAGGTATGCCGGCATCCAGATGTTGCAAGAAATCTTGCATTTTTACAGGATTGTCATGGTGATAATCTATCAATGCCAATACATCCTCCCGGTCGGGGACCAGCCTGTCGTCCGTTATCAGTTTCCGTAAGGCATCCCCGTATTCTTCTCCTGTACGGATACAGATTTGGGCGGCATTGACTTGCGGATATTTCCGACATAAGAACGCTTTTACTTCCTCGCTTCTTTTTAGGCCCGGCGCTATGTCCGGTTCTTTTTTTTTTCCGTTATATGAATCCGGTGAAACCAGAATAATGGAATAAAGATGTCTGCTGCGGGCAGGATGGGCAAGCAGGGAATCCAATGTTGCCAGCGTTTTTACCGTTTCCTTGGTAATCCTTGTCCGCCTGTCGGGCCTCAGGTCAAAATAGAGCATCATGTCCAATATGGTATCTTTGGGATTTTCGTACTCTGTCGTCCGGGCATAAGTGCTATTGGTCAGTAGGCACAAAAACACAAATATGCTGAATATAGTAGTGCGTTTTTCCATGGATTACCATTATGTGTGGAGCAAATATAGGTGATAAAATCTGAAAAAAAACGTATTAAATGTTCTATTTTCGGACGTGAAAGGGTTAGTGAAGCGATTGGACAGAATTTGCAAGTTTGGGCAGCCGGATAATGAGAAGGGCAGGGAAGCTTACTTTTATTTGGAGTGAATAATCAGAGGAATACTTTCTTTTTGCTTTTTACTTTCCAATGGACAGAAATGAACGGTCTTATCATATGGATAGGGCAATGTTTCATATTCCCTTTTTAATCCGTGTTTTTCAATCTAATTGTAATGTTGTGTGCGAAAACGGTTGTATTTGTGAAATAATACTAAATGAAAAGCGAAATTGAACTAAATATTTGGAGAAAATGAGTGTAAGTTGTACATTTTGTCATGTGATTTTTTTCATAGTATTAGATTTAAGGTTAACAAAGGTTGGAGCAAAGCGTTGCTCCTTTTCCTTTTTTAAGCCCTTCGCTTTTGTTCTTTTCCTGCCTGTCAAGTTTCCTGTCTTTTAAAATATTCAGCTTCTTGTTTTCATCCATCGGATTTTATGTTATCTTTGTGTCAATGTAATTAATTGACAATCTAAATGAAAAGACACGCAAACCTTTTATGCTTGGGAGCTGCTGTTGCATTACTGAATGCCTGCGCTCCGGCTGTGAATGCTCCTGAACCTGTTTTCCCCATTCCTGAAAAGAAACAGGTGGATTGGCAGAAAATGGAGACATACGCTTTCGTACATTTCGGACTGAATACGTTCAATGATCGTGAATGGGGATATGGAGATTCCGATCCTGCTACATTCAATCCTGTCAAACTGGACTGCGAACAATGGGTGAAAACCTTTGTGGCGGCAGGGATGAAAGGAGTTATCCTTACGGCAAAACATCATGACGGATTTTGCTTGTGGCCTACGGGGCTGACCGAATACTGTATCCGTAACACGGCCTTTATAAAGGCGGAAAAGGGGATATAAGTGCGCGATCTTTCGGAGCTTGCAAGAAGTATGGTATAAAATTCGCTGTCTATCTCTCACCGTGGGACAGGCATCAGGCCAATTATGGAACTCCGGAATATGTGGATTATTTCTATCGACAGTTGCACGAGTTGCTGACCAATATGGCCCGGTGTTTGAAATCTGGTTTGACGGGGCCAATGGCGGTGATGGCTGGTATGGCGGAGCAAAAGATTCCCGTACCATAGACCGGAAGACTTACTATGACTATGCGCGTGCCTATGAAATGATTGACAAGTTTCAGCCGCAGGCTGTTGTATTCTCGGATGGCGGTCCCGGATGCCGCTGGGTAGGTAACGAGAATGGATTTGCCGGAGCGACAAACTGGTCTTTCTTGCGTGCCGGAGAGGTTTATCCGGGATATCCTAAGTATAGGGAACTGCAATACGGACATGCGGACGGCAATCAGTGGACGGCTGCCGAGTGTGATGTGTCTATCCGTCCGGGCTGGTTTTATCATCCGGAGGAGGACGACCGGGTGAAGACGGTGGAGCAATTGACAGACCTTTATTACCGCAGTGTGGGGCATAATGCGACTTTATTGCTTAATTTCCCCGTAAACCGGGATGGATTGATTCACCCTACAGATTCGGCGAATGCTGTTGATTTTTATAAGAATGTACAGAAACAGTTGGCAAACAATCTGTTGAAAGGTGTTCTTCCGATAGTTTCCAATGAACGGGGTGGAAAATATACGGCAAAGGCGGTGACGGATGGAGAGTATGATACATATTGGGCTACGGAGGATAGC
>OKWD01000043.1_pt1 | contig 20694 bp, 20 predicted proteins | sample 1607011 | NCBI WGS metagenome assembly OKWD01 (sample SAMN04414077, study PRJEB24778) | human gut metagenome | material: faecal | host: Homo sapiens | reverse complement strand
TTAGAGACATTTACTGAATATCCCCATTTAAGTTAAGTTACTTTTTCATGGCTGTTCGGCTTAGTTGGAAAAATAAAAGGAGCAAAGTCTCTACGACTTCACTCCTTTTATTTTTTCCGGTCAGATGAATTATTTTCCGTTGTATTCATCAGATACAGTTAATTTCTTACGACCTTTTGCACGACGGCTGGCTAATACGCGACGACCGTTAGCAGTTGCCATTCTTTCACGGAATCCATGTTTGTTTTTTCTCTTTCTGTTAGAGGGTTGGAACGTTCTTTTCATTGTATATACTTATTTTATGTTATTATTCACCATGAGTAACGGGCTGCAAAATTAAGTGACTTTTTTGAAATAAACAAAGAGATAACTCATTTTTAGTGATTTCTTTTTGCGTTTTTTCTTGATTTACATTACTTTTGCACTCGAAATCACAGCTATAAGTGAATATAATCTGAAATAATAATCAAATATAAGCGAAGAAAAGTATGATTAATGCTCAAGACATTAAAATCGGAACAGCTATCCGTATGGACGGCAAATTGTATTTCTGTATTGACTTCCTGCATGTAAAACCGGGAAAAGGTAACACATTCATGCGTACTAAATTGAAAGATGTGGTTAATGGTTACGTTTTGGAACGTCGTTTCAACATCGGTGAAAAATTGGAAGATGTACGTGTGGAACGTCGTCCACACCAATATTTGTATATGGAAGGTGCAGACTATATTTTTATGAATCAGGAAACATTCGACCAAATTCCTATTGCTCATGACTTGATTAACGGAGTAGACTTCCTGTTGGAAGGAATGGTGGTGGATGTGGTTTCTGATGCTTCTACAGAAACAGTATTGTTTGCTGATGTTCCGGTAAAAGTGCAGATGAAAATTACTTATACCGAACCGGGTCTGAAAGGGGATACGGCTACCAATACGTTGAAACCTGCTACAGTGGAATCGGGTGCTACCGTGCGTGTTCCTTTATTCATTAATGAAGGTGAAACAATTGAAATTGATACTCGTGACGGTTCATATGTAGGCCGTGTGAAAGCATAATCTATTTATATATGCATATAAAAAGGCGGAACTTGTTGCAAGCTCCGCCTTTTTTATGTTTCTTTGTACTTCTCTGTGATGGATAAAATCAAAATAAAGCAATGAGATATTCTTTTATTATACCGGTTTATAATCGTCCTGAAGAGGTGGATGAGTTATTGAACAGTCTTACAAGGCAGACAAATAAGAATTTTGAAGTCCTGATAGTGGAGGATGGTTCATCAGTTCCGTGCAAGGAAGTGGTAGATAATTACGCTGACCGGTTGGATATATGTTATTATTTCAAATCCAATTCCGGTCCCGGGCAGACCCGCAATTATGGAGCGGAACGGGGGCATGGAGAATATCTTATCATATTGGATTCTGATTGCATTTTGCCTGAAGGGTATTTGGCGGCTGTCGAGTCAGAGCTTCAACGGCAGAAGGCAGATGCTTTTGGTGGTCCTGACTGTGCTCATGATTCGTTTACCAATATACAGAAAGCAATAAATTATGCCATGACTTCGTTTTTTACTACCGGAGGTATCCGTGGAGGGAAGAAAAAAATGGATAAATTCTATCCCCGTAGTTTTAATATGGGGGTACGGGCTGAGGTATATAAAGCGTTGGGAGGATTTTCTAAGATGCGTTTTGGAGAAGATATTGATTTCAGTATCCGTATCTTTCAAGGGGGATATGCTTGTCGGTTGTTCCCTGAAGCATGGGTGTGGCACAAGCGTCGTACCGATTTGAAGAAGTTTTTCAAGCAAGTGCATAATTCGGGTATTGCCCGTATCAATCTGTATAAAAAGTATCCTGAATCATTGAAAGTTGTACATTTGTTACCGGCACTTTTTACTATAGGAATTTGTATTCCTGTTGTTATATTCGTTTGGTTTGTAGCTGGAGTTTGTCTTTGCTGCTGCTTTTTGCTCTTATCATTTGTGTAGACTCCACATTGCGAAATAAAAAGTTTCAAAATAGGATTATTATCCATCCTTGCTTCTTTTATTCAGTTGATTGGCTATGGAACTGGTTTCCTGCGGGCCTGGTGGAAACGCTGTGTGTTGGGGAAAAACGAATTTGCCGCATTTGAGAAGAATTTTTATAAATAGAATTTTACCATGAAGAGGTATTAAAAGTGATGGACTTTTTATACGTCTTTATGGCGGGGAAAAATAAAGAAAGATGGCAGAAAAACTAACCATAAACCAATGGGCGGAAGAAGATCGTCCTCGTGAAAAGATGATGTTGCATGGAGTGGGGACACTTTCGGATGCTGAGTTGCTTGCTATTCTGATAGGTTCGGGAAATACGGAGGATTCTGCTGTGGAGTTAATGCGTAAAGTGTTGAGTGATTATCATAATAGTTTGAATGAATTGGGCAAAACTACCGTAGATGAACTGTGTCACTATAAAGGAATAGGTCCTGCCAAAGCTATCACCATTTTGGCGGCTTCCGAATTGGGAAAGCGCCGAAAGGAGGAAGAAGGAAAAGAACGTAAGGTCATTCTCAGCTCCCGTGATGTTTATCAATATTTTTATCCGTTGATGTGTGATTTGCCTACAGAGGAATGCTGGGTATTGTTGTTGAATCAGGCTTCCAAAGTAATTGACCGTATAAAGATAAGTTCCGGAGGCCTGGTCTCTACAGCGGTAGATGTCCGTTGTGTATTGAGGGAAGCATTATTGAAACGGGCCGTTGCCATGGCACTTTGTCACAACCATCCTTCCGGCAGTATGCGACCTAGTACAGAGGATGATCGGTTGACGGAACATCTTGACAAGGCGGCAAAAGTAATGAACATAAGACTGATAGATCATGTTATTTTAACGGATGCAAATTTTATAGCTATGCTGATGAAGGAAAAATATAGAAAATCATTAAATTTGCAATTAAAACAACGAGAGATATGGATGCAGATACCCGTTTAAAAACAGAAGAGAAGATTATAGCCATGTTGAAAACCGTATATGATCCCGAGATTCCGGTGAATATATACGATTTAGGCTTGATATATAAGATTGATTTGCAAGATGATGGAGAAGTAGTGTTAGATATGACATTGACTGCCCCCAATTGTCCTGCTGCTGATTTTATTATGGAGGATGTCCGTCAGAAAGTCGACTCTGTGGAAGGAGTTACTTCATCGGTCGTGAACTTGGTTTTTGAACCCGAATGGGATAAAGATATGATGAGTGAAGAAGCTAAATTGGAATTGGGTTTCCTCTAATAAATTGAAAGTTGAGAATTAAAATTGGAAAATAAGAATTGCCAATATGTCTAAGTTATTGGACAAGGTGTTGTTTTTTAATTCTCTATTCTCGGATTTTTAATTTATGAGGTATTTAATTTAGTAAGATTATGAAGAACGTATATTTCCTTTCCGATGCACATTTAGGTTCTCGTGCCATAGCACACGGGCGGACACAGGAGCGCCGTTTGGTGAATTTTCTGGATAGTATAAAACATAATGCTGCAGCAGTGTACCTGTTGGGAGATATATTCGACTTTTGGTACGAGTTCAAACTGGTAGTGCCGAAAGGCTATACTCGTTTCTTGGGGAAGATTTCCGAGTTGACCGATTTGGGAGTGGAGGTGCATTTCTTTATCGGTAATCATGACATCTGGTGTGGTGATTATTTGGAAAAAGAGTGCGGGGTAACTATTCATCGTCAGCCGTTGACCTGTGAGATTTATGGGAAGGAGTTTTTCTTGGCGCATGGGGACGGATTGGGAGATAAAGATGCCAAGTTCAAATTGTTGCGTTCCATGTTTCATAGTACCACTTTACAAACGCTGTTTTCTACCATACATCCCCGTTGGAGCATAGAACTTGGCTTGGAATGGGCCAAGCATAGCCGTCTGAAGCGTGAAGGCGGTAAGGAACCCGAGTATATGGGAGAGGATAAGGAACCGTTGGTCTTGTTTACTAAAAATTACCTTAAAGACCATCCGGATATCAATTATTTTATTTATGGTCATCGCCACATTATGCTAGACTTGATGCTGAGCCGTACTTCACGTATGTTGATTCTTGGTGACTGGATACAAGATTTTTCGTATGCTGTATTTGATGGTGAAAATATGTTCCTTGAGCAGTATGTTGAGGGAGAAAGTCAATATTCCTAAAAAAGGCTACTATGCATCACGCGTAGCAGCCTTCTATAATTTATATATTTAACCAAACAATAAAATTACTTATTCAGAATAGCCAGAGTATCGCTGGCAATCATCAGCTCTTCATCAGTTGGGATAACAGCTACTGTCACTTTGGAGTCATCGGCAGAAATAATAGCTTCTTCTCCACGAACCTTGTTCTTTTCAAGGTCAATCTTCACACCCATGAATTCCAAACCTTCACAAACTTCAGAACGGCAATTGGCTTGATTTTCACCTACACCGCCAGTGAACAGGATGATGTCTACACCACCTAGAGCGGCAGCATATGCACCAATATATTTCTTGATGCGGTAGAAATACATCTTTTCAGCCAAAATAGCTTTCGGATTTCCGGCGGCAACAGCGGCTTCCAGTTCGCGCATATCGCTGGATACACCTGAAACGCCTAATACACCACTTTTCTTGTTTAGTAAGTTGGATATGCCGGTTGCATTTAATCCTTCTTTTTCCATGATGAAAGTAACGGCGCCTGCATCGATGTCACCACTACGAGTTCCCATTACAAGACCTTCCAATGGGGTCAGCCCCATACTGGTGTCTATACATTTACCATCTTTGATAGCTGAAATGGAACCACCGTTACCGATGTGGCAAGTGATAATTTTCTTTCCTTTCGGATCAACGCCAAGGAATTCGCATACACGTTGTGAAACATAGCGATGAGAAGTTCCATGGAAGCCATAACGGCGCACACCGTATTTTTCATACAGTTCGTATGGAATGGCATACATATATGCATAGTCGGGCATTGTTTGATGGAATGCCGTATCAAATACACCTACTTGGGGAACGTTGGGCAGAATGGCAGAAACAGCATTCACACCTTTCAGGTTAGCCGGGTTATGAAGCGGGGCTAAATCGTTGCAAGCGATAAAAGCATCCAGTACTTCTTTATTCAGCAATACGGATTCGCTGAAACGTTCTCCGCCATGTACCATACGGTGACCTACTGCGTTGATTTCATCCAATGACTTGATTGCGCCATATTCCGGGCTCACCAATGTATTCAGAATGAACTCGATACCTGCGGTATGTTCTGGGATGTCTTTTTCTAATATTTTCTTTTCACCGTTGGGCAAAGTCAGTTTCAGGAAAGAGCCTACCAAGCCGATTTTTCTATACCGCCCTGTGCCAGGACTTCTTTGGTAGTCATATCAAATAATTTATATTTAATAGAAGAACTACCGCAATTAAGCACTAATATTTTCATGATGTTGTTGTTTGGAGAATGATTATTTGTTTTCTTTAGCGGCAATAGCCTGATTGGCAGTAATGGCAATCATCTTATAAACATCGTCGATAGAGCAGCCGCGTGACAGGTCATTCACCGGACGAGCGATACCTTGCAGGATCGGGCCGATAGCGGTAGCGTGTCCCAGACGTTCTACTAATTTATAAGAAATATTACCTACTTCCAGACAAGGAACAACCAGTACGTTTGCCTTACCTGCAATTTCTGATCCCGGGGCTTTGCTTGCACCGATGTGCGGAACCAAAGCTGCATCAGCTTGCAGTTCACCGTCAATCTTCAAATCGGGAGCCATTTCCTTAGCGATTGCCAAAGCTTCCACCACTTTATCTACCACTTCATGTTTGGCAGAACCCTTGGTTGAAAAACTTAACATAGCTACGCGAGGATCAATTCCGGCAACAGCCTTGGCGGTCTGAGCGGTACAAACTGCAATTTGAGCCAGTTGGTTGGCATCCGGTACCGGGGTTACAGCAACGTCACCCATTACGATTACACCGTTATTTCCGTATTCGGGAGCATGAGTCAGCAACAGCATGGCACCGGATACGCAAGTGATACCCGGAGTAGTCTTGATAATCTGTAAAGCGGGACGAAGTACGTTACCTGTTGTGTTGCGTGCGCCGGCCAACTGTCCGTCGGCATCACCAGCCTTGATAATGAGACATCCTAGATACAGCGGATCGACAACCAGTTTGCGGGCCTCTTCGATGGTCATACCTTTTTTCTTGCGGAGTTCGCACAGCAATTGTGCATACTCTTCTTTTTTCGGGTGGTCTGTGGGATCGATAATAGTGGCTTTACCGATGTTCCCTAACCCCCATTGTTTAGCCAGGCTCATGATTTCATCGGGGTTTCCCAATAAAATAAGGTCGGCAACACCGTCTGTCAATATTTGGTTGGCAGCTTTTAAAGTACGTTCTTCAGTTCCTTCCGGAAGAACAATGCGCTGTTTGTTTGCTTTCGCGCGCTCAACGATTTGAGAAATTAAATCCATGATAATATATTAATTATGTACGTTCTAAAGACGAGTGTTGTTTTTCACGATGCAAAATTAGCTAATTTTGCAATATCTACATTGCAAAATCAATATTATTTTTGGTTTAAAGTATGCTAAAAGTGTATGTTATTGAACACCAAACGGGATGTTTCCTTAACTTTGCGCAGTTTTCAATAAGTATTTAATAAATTTATAAGGTATGATTCGTCAGTGCGCCATTTTATTTGGCTGTTTGGCTTTGGGTGAATTGATTGTTTTTTTGACGGGTATCAAGCTGCCGTCCAGTATTATAGGAATGCTGTTACTCACCCTTTTTCTCAAATTGGGTTGGATAAAACTGCAATGGGTGCAGGGGCTGTCCGATTTCTTGGTTGCTAATCTGGGCTTTTTCTTCGTTCCGCCCGGTGTGGCACTGATGCTTTATTTTGATGTCATTGAAGCACAGTTTTGGCCGATAGTAATTGCGACAGTGGTCAGTACGGTTTTGGTACTGGTCGTAACAGGATGGGTTCACCAATTAGTTAGAAAATCAAATGGAATATTTAGAAAATAAGTTCTTTTTGCTGGCATTCACCTTCGGGGTGTTTTTTTTGTCACGTGTCTTGCAGAAAAAGACTGGATGGGTAGTGTTAAACCCGATTCTGCTTACCATTGCCGTGTTGATTCTGTTTTTGAAATTTACCGGTATCAGTTATGAAACATATAATGAAGGAGGTCACCTGATTGAATTTTGGTTGAAACCAGCGGTGGTAGCGTTGGGCGTGCCACTTTATTTGCAGTTGGAGATGATAAAGAAACAGTTGCTTCCTATTGTCATTTCACAGTTGGCAGGTTGTTTGGTGGGATTGGTGGCCGTGGTGGTCATTGCCAAATTGCTGGGAGCCACTCCGGAGATTATTTGTTCATTGGCTCCTAAATCTGTGACTACTCCTATCGCTATGGAGGTTTCGAAAGCCACGGGAGGAATTCCGTCTTTGACGGCCGCTGTTGTGGTGGTAGTCGGTCTGTTCGGGGCGGTGTTCGGTTTCAAGGTACTTCGGGTAGGTCATGTGGGGAGTCCTATTGCGCAAGGTCTTTCTATGGGTACGGCTACTCATGCGGTAGGTACTTCTACAGCAATGGAAATCAGTGGGAAATATGGAGCATACGCTAGTCTGGGATTGACTTTGAACGGAATTATGACAGCGATTTTCACACCGACAATTCTTAGATTATTAGGTGTGATTTAACAAAAAAGCTGTTATCTTTGTTATATATAGAAAATCATCACAGATTATAGAGGATTGATTTGATTTTCAATAGGTATGGTCATTGGGGTGAGCATTGCTTATAAAAAGTCTATCCGCATTTAGTAGTAACAGAGCATTCTTACAGCAGTCTGATAACTATTGTCACTTTGAATGAAATGAAGATTCTGTGATTTGTGGTGAGAAAACAAGCAACCCATATTTTATGATAGAATTTAAAGATATAACTTTAGCGGATAAAGACTTGATACAGTCCTTTACCTTAGGCAGTTTGCGTCGTAATTGCGACTTGTCGTTTGCCAATCTGTGTAGTTGGATTTTCCTGTACCAGACTAAATATGCCGTGATGGATAATTACCTGTTGCTGCGTTTCTATGCGGGAGAAGAATTGGCCTACATGATGCCCGTCGGAACTGGAGATGTGAAACCAGTTCTTGAAGCATTGATAAAGGATGCTGAAGAGATGGGGACAAAATTGCGTATGCTGGGGGTATGCGTGGGGATGAAAGCAGATATAGAGGCGGCGATGCCCGGACGTTTCACTTTTACAGAAGACCGGGATTACTTTGATTATATCTACTTGCGTACTGACCTGGCAACCTTGAAAGGAAAGAAGTTTCAAGCCAAACGTAATCATATCAACAAGTTCAAGAAGCAGTATCCTGATTATGAATACAAACCGTTGACTCCAGATCTGGTTCCCGAATGTTTGAAGCTGGAAGAGGAATGGTGTCGTGCCAATAACTGCGAGGAACAATTGGCATTGGGGGCAGAACGTAAGTCCATGACATATGCCTTGAACCATATGGAGGCGTTGGGTTTGACGGGCGGCGTGCTTCATGTCAACGGGAAGATTGCCGCTTTTACATACGGTGCTCCCATCAATCATGAAACATGGGATACTTGTGTTGAAAAGGCGGATACGGGAATAGAAGGGTCGTATGCCATGATTAACTATGAATATGCAAATCATATCGACGAACAATATATATATGTAAACCGCGAGGAAGACCTTGGTCTGGAAGGTTTGCGCAAAGCAAAACTTTCTTATCAGCCCGTTATTTTACTCGAGAAATGTATAGCAGAGCTCAATGACTACAAAGGATGAAGTGAAAACATTATGGAAACTCTGCTTCAATGATAGCGATGAGTTTACCGACTTATATTTCAAGATGAGATATAAGGATGAAGTGAACAGGGTGATTCGTGAAGACGGAAAGATTATTTCCGCATTGCAGATGATACCTTATCCTATGACTTTTTGTGATGAGGTGATTTCTACTTCGTATATATCGGGTGCTTGTACGCATCCGGATTACAGGAAGCATGGAGCCATGAAACGCCTACTGAAGGAAACACATCGGTGTATGTATGAAGATGGAGTTTTGCTGGCTTCGTTGATTCCTGCAGAGGAATGGTTGTTCGGTTATTATGCCAGGTCGGGATATGCTCCAGTTTTTGGGTATGCGGTTGAGCAGGTAAGGGTAGACAGATTACGCCCTGCGCCCGGTTGCCGGATAGAGGTATGCGAATTTCCCGGTGTGGAACATTATCATTATTTTGATTCCCGTATGCATGGACGCAGGAGTTGCATTCAGCATCCTAAAGAAGATTTTCTGGTTATTATGGCCGATTTAAGACTGGGTAATGGCAAATTGCTGGTTGCCTGGGAAGCGGATAAAATAGTGGGGATGGCATTTACGGTAATGGGGGATGATACATTATATATAAAGGAATTGCTGGCAGATACGGATGCGGTGCAGGATACTTTATTGTATGAAGCGGCCCATATATATAAGGTACAGCGTATGGATTATTTCATTCCGTCTCTGCCGATACTTTGTTTTTGGGGATGGCAAGAGTTATCCGTGCAGAGGAGTTGTTGAAGGTTTTCGCCCATAAGTATCCGGCATCCGAACTTTATATACATATTGAGGGAGATGAAGCGATTCAGGAGAATAACGGCTATTATACGGTACGGGATGGTTTCTGTTTTCGTGAGAGAGTACCGGAAAAAAAAATATCACACTTATACGTTGGATGGTTTTACCCGGTTGTTACTGGAAGCGGAGCATCCTTATATGAGTTTGATGCTGAATTGATCTTTATTACTGGTTGCCTAGGTTGAATTTCTATGTTTAAGATTGATAATCAGTGGAGTAAAAATCCGGATAGGTTATTAGTCTTCTTTTGTCAGAATACGTTCCAGCTCTTCGGCAGTCAGTCTGAGATGGAATTGTCCTTTATAAGCCACGGATATGCCACCTGTTTCTTCTGAAACGATAATGGCCAATGCATCTGTTTCCTGCGATACGCCCATGGCAGCCCGATGCCTTAATCCCAATTCTTTAGGGATATTCAAGTCGTGAGATACCGGGAGAATACAACCGGCTGCTTCTATCCGTTTATGGCGGATAATCATGGCTCCGTCATGTAATGGACTGTTTTTGAAGAAAATATTTTCTATCAGTCGTTGGTTCACATTGGCGTTGATAATTTCTCCTGTACGGATGATGTCATTCAGAGGTACACTTTTTTCGATGACAATCAGTGCCCCCACCTTCCCTTTGCTCATGCTCATACAGGCAAGTACAATCGGCATAATATCCGCTTTTTCCGTCTTTTCCTGCTTGTTTCCCGTCAGGAAGCGGAAAAAACGTCCCAACTGTTTATGCGAGCCCAGTGTGACAAGGAACCGGCGTATATCATCCTGAAAAAGAATAATCAGGGCTAGGACACCTACACTGACTAATTTATCGAAGATAGACCCTAGCAGTTTCATTTCCAAAACCTGAGATACAATCAGCCAGATACCTATAAATACCAGGATACCGATGAAGATATTGATAGAACCCGAATCTTTCATCAGACGGTAAGTCTGATAAAGCAGATAGGCTACCAGCAGGATATCGATGAGGTCTTTTATACTAAAATCAATAAACATCTTTCTAGAATTAAAAATTGAAAATTAAGAATTAAAAGGCAGCGGAGTCTTTCATCTTCTGTACTATCTTCACGGTTTCTACAGCAGCTTTTACATCGTGCACTCTGAGAATATCCGCTCCTTTTAGTAGGGAAATGGTATCCAGCACTGTTGTTCCGTTCAAGGCATCATCAGGGGTTCCGCCTAGTAGCTTGTAAATCATTGATTTACGTGATATGCCGACCAGTAACGGTAGTTCGAACAGGCTGAATTCTTCCAAATGATTCATCAACTGGTAATTATGTTCCACTGTTTTTCCGAAACCGAAACCAGGATCCAGAATAATATCTTTTACTCCTAAGTCGCGTAATTTCTGTACTTTTTCCGAGAAATAGAGAAAGACTTCTTTCAACAGATTGTCATAATGCGGATTCATTTGCATATTTTGCGGCGTGCCTTGCATATGCATAATAATATAAGGTACTCCCAGCCTGGCAATCATGTCGAACATCTGCGGGTCCATTTCTCCGGCGGCAATGTCATTGATGATTGCCACTCCGTACTCCTCTACACACATCTGGGCTACATCCGCACGGAAAGTGTCCACGGACACCACACAACCGGGATGATAGCGATTGATGATTTCCAGTCCGGTACGCAGACGGCGCATCTCTTCCTCGGGGCTGATGTGCTCGGCATTGGCACGTGAGGAATAGGCACCTATATCAATGATGGAAGCTCCTTCTTCTATTATTTGGGAGGTACGGTTGATAATATCTTTTTCCGTTTGCTGCCGGCTGCCGGCATAGAAAGAATCGGGTGTCACATTCAGGATTCCCATTACTTGCGGATGGGAGAGATCCATCAGTTTCCCATTAACATTAATATATTTGACGGTTTTGGTTTCCATTGTTTACGGCTTGTCATTTAGGTCGTACAAAAGTACGCACAATTCTTGAGTTTTTGTTATTTCATGAACTATTTTTCAGTTATCTTTGTTGCAACTTAATTTAAAAGCAAAGCGAAAGATGGATATTTCAGCTTTATATAAGTGTTTTACGGAATGCGGCAAGGTAACTACCGACAGCCGTAACTGCCCTGAGGGCTCTATGTTCATAGCTCTGAAAGGGGAAACATTCAATGGAAATGCATACGCGCTTCAGGCGCTGGAAAAAGGTTGCCAGTATGCCGTAGTAGATGAAAAAGAATATGCCGCCGATGGGCATCCGCGTATCTTGTTAGTAGACGATTGCTTGAAAGCATTGCAGGAACTGGCTAATTATCACCGGCATAAAATGGGTACCCGAATCATCGGCATCACGGGAACCAATGGGAAGACTACTACCAAGGAATTGATAGCCTCAGTGCTGCAAAAAAGATATGAAGTGCTTTATACACAGGGTAACTTGAATAACCATATCGGTGTTCCTCTGACTTTGCTGAGGCTGACTCCCGAGCATGAACTGGCTGTCATCGAGATGGGAGCGAACCATCCGGGTGAAATCAAGGCACTGACCCGTATTGTAGAACCGGATTACGGTATGATCACTAATGTGGGTAAGGCGCATTTGGAAGGCTTCGGGTCTTTTGAAGGGGTCATCAAGACTAAAGGTGAGTTGTATGAGCATCTGCGTTACAATGGCAAGCATATTATTTTCATAGACAAGGACAATGAGTATCTCACAGCTATCTCTCAGGGCCTTACCCGTATTTGTTATGGTATGGAAGGAGGAGAGGGACTTTATATCAGCGGCAAGCTGGGCGCTTGTGCTCCGTTTCTTTCGTTTGAGTGGGAACACGAGGGACAGAAGTTCGAGGTGAATACCCACCTTATCGGCAGTTATAACATGAAGAATGCATTGGCCGCCATTACGGTGGGCCGGTTCTTCAGTGTACCGTCCCGGCAGATTTGTGAGGCACTGGAGGCGTATGTTCCTCATAATAACCGTTCGCAATTGACGGAAACCACGGATAATAAACTGATAGTTGATGCATACAATGCGAATCCTACCAGTATGATGGCGGCTTTGGAGAATTTCCGGTTGATGAATGTCGCTCATAAAATGGTTATTCTGGGTGATATGAAAGAACTGGGAGAAACCAGTCATGAGGAACATCAGAAGATTGCGGATTATCTGGATGAATGTAAATTTGACCGGGTACTTTTGGCAGGAGAGGAGTTTGGCAAAGTGATTCCGTCCTTTGAACATTTTAAAGATGTGGTTGCATTGAAAGAGTCGTTGGAAAGATATAAGCCGAAAGGATATTATATTCTGATTAAAGGTTCCAACAGTATGAAGTTGGGCCAGCTTCAGGAAATATTATAGTTAACCGGTTGGCAGTTTCATTCACAGTAGGAGGATGAATGTGTCAAAAGTCCAAAGTAACTATTAAATGTGCTGTTTGCACCTGTATAGGTATATTGTCCCACCTGGGTGGAACTGCCATTTCACAAAGGTGGCACTACGCTCTCACCTGGGTGAAATGCCCATTTCATCCGGGTGGGATTTCTATATATGCTGCATGGAAACATGAATGGCAAAGGTCCTTTGGGGAATGATCCTTCATATAGTCTGCCTCTATGGTAAATGTAATCATAGAATCTTTCTTCTTTATTATTTCTCTGAATTTTTCTTTAAAATAGATATAATAATCGGTTTTGACCGTTTTCTGACTCCTTCCTGCCGAATTATTATCCCGTGTTATTACAGAAATCAGTTACTTTTGCAATGTTATCAATAGAATTGCTATGAGGAACTTATTTCTACTAATCGCATTATGCTGTGTGGCTTTTTCTGTTCGTGCCCAACGTCTGGTTGAAGTGGGGAAAGGCTTTAGCAGTACTTCGGTAAATACTACTGTATTCCGTAATAACTCCATTGTGACGCATGGAAACACACAATACATTTCTTATTATGACGCTGAAGGATGGCTGATGTTAGGCAAACGCCGTCTGGGCACTGGGGAATGGATTTTGCACCGTACCCAATACAAAGGACATGTAAAAGATGCACATAACATTATCAGTATGATGGTGGACGGCGACGGCTATCTTCATCTTTCTTTTGACCACCACGGACATAAACTGAACTATTGCCGCAGCATTGCCCCCGATACACTTGTTTTGGGAGATAAAGAGCCGATGATAGGCAACGAAGAAGAAGATGTGACCTATCCTGAATTTCATTTGTTGGCTGATGGCGGTTTGCTTTTTGTATATCGCTCGGGCGCTTCCGGAAGAGGAAATATGGTAATGAACCGATATGATGTGAAATCCCGTAAGTGGGAGCGTGTGCAGGATGTCCTTGTAGATGGAGAAAACGAGCGGAATGCCTATTGGCAGTTGTATGTGGACCAATCAGGAACCATCCATCTTTCCTGGGTGTGGCGTGAAACCTGGCATGTGGAAACCAATCATGATTTATGCTACGCCCGTTCTTTTGACGGAGGTAAAACCTGGTATAAGACCAACGGACAGAAATATGAGCTTCCTATCCGCCTGGGCAATGCCGAATATGCCTGCCGTATTCCTCAGAATGCCGAACTGATAAACCAGACCAGTATGAGTACGGATGCCGGAGGTCATCCGTACATCGCTACCTACTGGCGCAATCCCGATAGTGATGTTCCCCAATACCGCATCGTTTGGCATGATGGCGTGAACTGGCACAACCGACAGGTTTCCGAACGCAAGACCCTTCTCGCTCAAAGGGGAGGAACCAAGATGATTCCCATGTCCCGTCCCCGGATGGTGGTGGATCAATGGAGAAGTGTACTATCTGTTCCGATGACCAGGAGCGTGGAAGCAAAGTTTCCATGTACTATACCAAAGACATACAGTTTGGTGAATGGCACGTGAAAGACCTGACGGATTTTGCCGTAAATGCGTGGGAACCCAGTCATGACACGGAGTTATGGAAAATGAAGAAACAACTTCATATTTATGTACAGGATACCCGACAGGGAGATGGCGAGAAGCAGGTGGAAACAGAACCGCAAATGGTTTATGTGTTGGAATTGTAAATAATGTGCTGATTTGCCAATGACCATGCGGCATATAGCGCAAGCACATTAACACATTAGTAAATTGGCAAATTGATAAATTATTAATATGATGAACAAATTATTGAAACAAACCCTTGTTTGTGCAGGTACCTTGCTGCTTTCCATGCAGGTTGCCGCCAAACCTTCTTCCGAAGCCAAGGAAGTACGGGGGATTATAGACAAGGTAAACACTTATTGGCAAACGCATAACAAGCCCGAAGTCCGTTCGTTTTGGGACAATGCCGCTTACCACACCGGAAACATGGAGGCATACTTTCTGACCGGTAATGAAAACTACCGTGCATATTCTGAAGCCTGGGCTATACACAATGAATGGAAGGGAGCCAAGGAAAAGGATAAGTCTAAATGGAAATACTCTTACGGTGAGAGTGATGAATATGTATTGTTCGGAGATTATCAGGTTTGTTTTCAGACGTATATCGACCTTTATAATATTCTTCCGGACAACTATAAGATAGCCCGTGCCCGCGAAGTGATGGAGTATGAGATGAGTACACCCAATCATGATTACTGGTGGTGGAGCGACGGTCTGTATATGGTAATGCCTGTCATGACCAAACTGTATAAGGTGACGGGCAATCATCTCTATTTGGATAAATTGTATGAATATATTGTATATTCGGATAGTATCATGCTCGACCGGGAAACCGGCCTGTATTATCGGGATGCCAAATATGTTTATCCTAAACACAAGACTTCCAGCGGAAAGAAGGACTTTTGGGCACGTGGTGACGGATGGGTGCTTGCCGGACTGGCGAAGGTGCTGAAAGATCTTCCCGCTGATTACGAGCATCGTTCTTTTTTCGTAAACAAGTATGTGAAACTGGCCGAAGCAGTCGCAGCCATCCAGCAACCGGAAGGCTATTGGACCCGTAGCATGATGGATCCCACTCATGCTCCCGGACCGGAAACCAGCGGAACGGCTTTCTTTACTTACGGCTTCCTTTGGGGAATCAATAATGGCTATCTGGATGAGGCAGTGTATAAACCGGTGATAGATAAAGCATGGAACTATTTGACAAAGACTGCTTTGCAGAAGAATGGCAAGATTGGTTACGTACAGCCGATTGGTGAGAAGGCCATTCCGGGACAAGTAGTCGATGCTGATTCTGAAGCTAATTTCGGGGTAGGTGCTTTTCTGTTGGCTGCTTGTGAATATGTCCGTTATCTGGAAGCTCCTGAAAATCAGGATCGCGCCTACTGGTGCAATCTGCTTTATAAGATGGCAGCTCCCGTACTGAGCAATATGGCGGAAGGTAATCTGAAAAAGAATATGCTGGTAGAGGTGAGCCCTAATTGGGATGGACGTAACAAAGGGGTGACTTATATGGAAACCTTCGGACGCCTTATGGCAGGTGTCGCTCCCTGGCTGACACTTCCCGATGATGATACGGAAGAGGGACAGATGCGCAAGCAACTCCGTGAATGGGCATTGAAAAGCTATGCCAATGCGGTGGACCCTGCCAATCCTGATTATCTGTTGTGGAGAGGACACGGACAGGCCTTGGTGGATGCGGCATACGTGGCCGAAAGTTTTCTACGTGCTTACGACCAGCTTTGGATGCCTTTGGATGACACAACCAAGAAACGTTATTTTGAAGAATTTACCCAGTTGCGCCGTGTGGACCCGCCTTACACCAACTGGCTGCTGTTTTCTTCTACCATCGAGAGTTTCCTGGCAAAGGCAGGAGCGGAATGTGACGAATACCGTATCAATTCGGCTATCCGCAAGGTGGAGGAATGGTACACGGGAGATGGCTGGTATGCGGACGGCCCTTCTTTCGCTTTCGACTATTATAGCAGTTATGTCTTCCATCCCATGTATCTGGAAACGTTGCAGGGCATGAAGGATGCAGGGAAATACACTCGTATTCATTATAAAAAATATTATGACCGCGCCTTGAAACGTGCCAGGAAATTCAGTCTTGTACTGGAACGCTTGATTTCTCCTGAGGGTACTTTCCCGGTATTCGGCCGTTCCATTCCTTATCGTTTGGCCACTATGCAACCCTTGGCGCTGATGGCTTGGTATCAGCAGTTGCCCGAAGGGGTGAGCAACGGACAGGCGCGTGCCGCACTGACTTCTGTGATGCACCGGATGTATGACAACACCGAGAACTTCAATGAGGCGGGATTCCTGACCATCGGTTTTGCAGGCCGTCAGCCCAATGTGGCGGATTGGTACACCAATAACGGCAGTCTTTATATGACATCACTGGCATTCCTTCCGCTGGGGCTTCCTGCCGCACATCCGTTCTGGACAGATGCCGCACAACCTTGCACACAAGCCAAGGCATGGGGTGGACAGCCTTTCCCGAAAGACCATCACTGGAGTGATGATATACCCACTTGGGATTTATTCTGATTGCTTTTAAATCCGAACGTCGCAGATGATACGAAGTTGTTTTTATACTTATCCGTATCATCTGCGTTGTTCGTGTTTAAAAAATAAAAGCTTTGTGTCATCTGTATCTGAAAATGGCAAAAAGATAGTAGCTTTGCATCCATGAAAACAAAACTTCTCCCTATTCTGAGATATATAGTACTTGCATTGCTTCTTCTGTGCATTGTACTTTGCCGTTTTTTTCCCGTCATGGCCGAAGGGTATGCCCGTCATATCTATCCGTGGCTGTCGGCGGCGTTGTCCGCTATAGCTTCTGTTTTCCCTTTTTCCTTGGAGGAGGCGCTGGTGGTCGTAATCATTTTATGGATGATTATTTATCCTTTTCTTAAACGCCGGAAGAAGAAAAGCTGGAGATTTATTGTGGGCAGGGAAGTGGAGTTGCTGGCATGGGTCTATATCTGGTTTTATCTGGGATGGGGCTTGAATTATTTCCGTTACGATATTTACCGGCGGATGGAGGTGGAGCCTGCCGGTTACGATGAACAGGCATTCCATCGTTTCCTTGTTTCCTATACAGATAGTCTGAATCAGTCCTATACGGCTGAGGTGAAAACGGACCCTGAAAGGATGCGGCAGGAGATAAAGGAGATTTACCGGCAGGTTCCGTCTATGTATGGTTTGGCTCTTCCCCGGGATTATCAGCATCCCAAGCAAGTGTGGTTCAATCCGTTTTATTCGGGTGTGGGGGTATTGGGATATATGGGACCTTTTTTTGCGGAGTCGCAATTGAATGAAGAATTGCTTCCTGTACAATTGCCATTTACGTATGCCCATGAACTGTCTCACCTGTTGGGGGTAAGTAATGAGGCGGAAGCGAATTATTGGGCTTACAGGGTTTGTCGCTCTTCAAAGCGGCCGGCGGTGCGTTATAGTGCCTATTTCGGTCTGTTGCCCTATGTGCTGGTCAATGCATCTTCTGTGTTGACGGAAGAGGAATTTCGTGAATGGATTAAGACGATCCGTCCCGAAGTGGTGAAGGATTATGAATATAAACGTATGTATTGGCATGAGCGTTATAGTACCCTGTTGGGTGAAGTGCAGAATAAAATTTATAACCTGTTTTTAAAGGGTAACAACATTCCTTCCGGTAGAAAGAATTATGCGGAAGTGATCGGGATACTGCTTTCTTTGGAAGAAAAATAGAAACAGAATGTTCAGGCTGGACTTGAATTCGATTGTGACAGTTATAACTTGATCCAAGAGTTCTACAACAAACGAGCTTTATATTGTTGCTCCACTGCTACCACTTTTCATCGGCATTTCAGCAGGAAGGGTGGTAGCAGTGGCAGCAGAAATATAAAACTCTAAAGAAGAACTGCTCAGGATGATACCAAGCAATGATCAGAATCCGCCAGGGAGTCTACTGTTTCTGTTTCACATAATCCGAAGGCGACATTCCGTATTCGTCCTTGAAACATTGGCGGAAATAGGCCACACTGCTGAATCCTATCATATAGGCTATTTCTGAAATAGTATATTGTCCGGACATCAGCAGTTCCACTCCCTTGCGCATTTTTACCTTACGGATAAATTCGTTGGCGGACATATCTGTCAGTCCTTTTATCTTGCGGTAAAGGGTAGAGTGACTCATGCACATCTTGTCGGCAATGAAAGCGATATCCATCTTTTCCATTTCCAGATTCTCTTCGATTATTTGCGTGATTTTCTGCAAGAATTCATTATCCAGTTTGTTTAACGAACTCACGGCACTTTCCTGTTTGGGCTGTATATCGGCCAGTGCCAGCAAAGAGGCTATTTTCTTACGGGTTTCCAACAGATTGTTGATGCGACTGTGCAGTAACTTGGCACTGAACGGTTTGGTAAGATAGGAATCTGCTCCGGATGCATATCCTTCTTCCTTGTCTTGTAAAGAATCTTTAGCCGTCAGTAAGATTACAGGGATATGGCTGGTGCGCATATCCTCTTTTATTCGCTTGCAAAGTTCGATACCGTCCATGACCGGCATCATGATATCACTGACAATGATGTTGGGAATTCGTGCCTGTGCCAGTTCCCAGCCTTCTTTGCCATCCTTGGCAGTGATTACTTCATAGATATCTGTAAAAGAGCTCCGGATGTATTCCCGTATGTCGGCATTGTCCTCTACCACCAGTACAATGGGATGATTTTCGGTTGGTGTATCGGTAATGGTGGTTTCCTCTGCATCCATCGGCTTCTTTTCCATATCATGTTGGGCATGGATAGCGTTGGGATACGTATTCTCGGTGAGCAGGCGCAGCGTGAATGTGGTTCCCGTATCCACTGTGCTTTCTACTTTCAGGATTCCTTCGTGTAACTCACTCAAACCTTTGACCAGAGCGAGCCCGATTCCCGAACCCGATGCCTGATATTTGCTTTTTGCCTGATAATAGCGATCGAAAATGTGTGGTAACGCTTCGGCGTCAATGCCATGACCGGTATCACTGACACTGATTTCCGTGTATTTTATCTGGTTCTCTTCTACTGAACGGAGTGATAAGGTGATATCTCCCTCGGAAGTATATTTGGCAGCATTGCTCATCAGGTTGTCCAGTATGATGGTGATCATGTCCGCGTCATAGAAGATTTCCGTATCTTCTGTTTCGATATGAATATGATAATTTACTTTGTTATTGGGATTCAGCTCTTTGTAACGTAATCCCACTTCCTGTACCAATTGTCCCAGATCTCCCTTGGCCACAGATAATTTACGGTTCTGGGTCTCGGTCTTGCGGAATTCCAGTATGCGGTTTATCAGATTCAGCAGACGGGTGGCGCTATCATGAATGATGCTGATTTTGTTGGCGTGTTTGGGAGACAGGGTGGCATCACTCAACAGGTCTTCCAATGGACCTAGAATCAGCGTGAGCGGAGTACGCAGTTCATGGGTGATGTTGGTGTAGAAGCGCAGGCGTTCGTTGTTCAGTTCCTGCTCGTGTTCGTGGCTCTGCTTCTCCAGTTGGTACAGTGCTTCAGCATCCAGTCTTTTCTTGTAGGCATAGAGTATAGAGAAAAGGATGATAAGGGACAGCAGGATATAGAATGACTTTGCCCACCAAGTAAGCCAAAGGGGTGGGGCGATGCGGATGTTCAATGAGGTGGTTGCGTCCGACCATGCTTGGTTGCGCATGCGCGTTTTCACTTGGAACTGGTATTTCCCGGGAGGAAGATTACGGAAGGTGACATTATTGGGGTCTGTAAGCGTATACCAGGAGTTCTCGAGTCCTTTCAGCATATAGGCATATTCCACTTGGTTGACCAGGGCATAGTTCTGGATGTTGAACCGGATACTGAAACTATTCTGTGTATATTTCAGTTGCACGTTCTTCTGTCCGTTTAAGGCAATGGTGCTCTGTCCGTTTTCCGGTTTGTTCAGCGGGTCGGTAATTTCAATGTTGGTGATGAATGCGGGTGGTGATTTGCGTTCCTGCAATACAACTTCCGGGTTGAAGTAGCACAGACCGTTTATAGAGCCGAAGTAAAAGTTGCCGTCTTGTCCGTAGGCTACACTGCCCCGACTGAAGCTTCCCATGGGGAGGTTGTCGTGATAGTCGTAGTTATAGAAAATGTCTTTACTGTCCACAAGACAGCTGATACCTTTGTTGGTGC